>Ga0210144_1000102_pt1 | contig 48568 bp, 61 predicted proteins | sample Muzzi_PWA_D2_FD_185532 | JGI IMG/M metagenome (GOLD analysis project Ga0210144, IMG submission 185532) | Wetland microbial communities from San Francisco Bay, California, USA, that impact long-term carbon sequestration - Muzzi_PWA_D2 (SPAdes) | ecosystem: Environmental > Aquatic > Marine >...
AACCACCCCCTCGCGGGCCACACCCTCCGCTTCGACATCGAGGTGGTGGACATCGGCTGACCGCCTCCCGCGCCCGCCTCCGTTCGGGCGCCCCCGCCTCCCGCCCCCTCAACGCGGGGCCCCCTCCGGCCGAAAGGAGGGTTCGGGGGAACCACCGGGTGCACCGGTCCCGGCCCCGGGCCGGGCGCCGGTCCCCGCGTCGTCGCACAAGGGGGCGCCATGCGTCATGTCCATCGCCGCGCCGGCCGGGCGCGCCACCGGGCGGCGGCCGGCCTGCTGGCGGCCTGCCTGCTGGGCCCGACGGCCGTCTCCGCCGCCGCGCGAGGGGAGGAGGCCCCGGAGGAGATCCCCGGCAGCACCCGGGTCACCGCCGAGAGCGTCATCGCCCTGGCCGGGCGGGAGGCGGACCTGGTCATCATCGACGCCCGCCTCGCCTCCGACCGCCGCCACGGCTACCTGGAGGGTTCGGTCAGCCTGCCCGACACCCGCACCGACTGCCCCGGCCTGGCCCGCGTGGCCGCCTCCCCCGACACCCCGCTCCTGTTCTACTGCAACGGCCCCCACTGCCGCCGCAGCGCCGCCGCGGTGCGGATCGCCCTCGACTGCGGCTACCGCGACGTGTACTGGTTCCGGGGCGGCATGGAGGAGTGGCGAGCCAAGAACTTCCCCTACCTGACCGAGGGGCCGTAGGGCCGTGGCCGCCCGGCGCCTCAACGCCCGCGCCGCCGTCGCCGGGTCCATCGGGGCGATGGGGTTGCTGGCGGTGGTCCTGTCCCTGATCACCGCCGAGCTGTGCCAGCGCCGGGCCCTGGCGGACCAGCGCGAGGCCATCGCCGAGCTGGTGGGGCTGGCGGCCGAGACCCGCCTGGACCAGCTGGCCGGCCGCTCCCGCCAGCTGGGCCTGGCCCTCCAGGCCGAGCCCGCCTTCCGCGACGCCCTGGCGGCCCGCGACGCCGACGCCCTGGGGCGCCGCCTCGACGCCCACTTCCACCAGTACTTCGTCACCGCCGGCCTGATCGGCCTGCAGAAGCTGGTGGCGTTCGACGCCCGGCTGAACCCCGTGGCCACCTCCGGCGAGGGCCTGGCCACCTCGGCCCGCACCTACTGCCCCGGCCTGCTGGCCTCGGCCGCCCGGCGCGACGGGCCCAACCGCCTGAAGATGGTCTCGGGCCTGTGCCTCCAGGGGGGCCGCCCCCTGCACGCGACCCTGGTGCCCGTGGGGGGCCTGAAGCCCGCCGGTTACGTGGAGGTGGTGGCCGACCCCCTGAAGGCCCTGGAGGGCGTGGCGGACGACCTGGGGCTGCCCCTGGAGCTGCGCCGCACCGACGGCGCGGTGGCCTTCCGCAGCCGCTCGTGGCCCGACGGCCCCCCGGGCCCCGGCACGGTGGTGGCCGCCCACACCCTGCGGGGCGACGCCGCCGAGCCCGTGGTGGCCGTGGCGGTGCTGCGGGACGTGCGCGTCCTTGAGGCCCGCTTCGCGCACGTGCGCCAGGTGGCCGTGGCGGTGGCGGCGGCGGCCGCCCTGGTCACGGCGCTGCTGGCCCTGATGGCCTTGAGCGGGGCGGTGCTGGAGCCGATCCGCGCGCTCCACCGGCACGTGCGCCAGGTGCGGGAGGACCGGGGCAGCCTGGCCCGCCCGGTCCCCTTGAAGGGCAGCAGCGAGACCCGCGAGCTGGCGGCGGCCTTCAACGACATGGCCTCCGCCCTCCACGCCACGGTCCAGGACCTGGCGGCCGCCAACCACCGCCTGCGCCGCGAGGCGGGCGAGAAGGAGCGCGCCCAGGCCCTGCTCCAGGGCGCCCGCGAGCACCTGGAGCGGCGCGTCGCCGAGCGCACCGCCACCCTGCGCCGCGCCAACGAGAACCTGCGCGACCAGGCCCGCGAGCGGCGCCAGGCCGAGCTGGCCCTGGTGGGCGCCCGGGACCAGGCCGAGAGCGCGGCCCGCGCCCGCTCCGCCTTCCTCACCGCCATGAACCACCGCCTGCGCACCCCCCTGAACACGATCCTGGGCTTCGCCGGCATCCTGGAGGACCGGGACGATGGCCTCACCCCGGTCCAGCGCGACCGGGTGCGCCAGATCCGCGCCGCCGCCTCGTCCCTGAGCGACCTGGTGGACGAGGTGCTCGACCTGGCCCGCGTGGAGTCGGACCGCATCGACATCACCCCGCTGCCCGTCGACCTGGCGCCCCTCCTGGCGGACTGCGTCGAGGCCGTGCGCCCCCGGGCCCGCGCGCGCGGCATCGAAGCGCCGGAGGTGACGGCCCCCCCCGGCCCGGTGGGGGTGCGCGCCGACCCGGAGCGCCTGCGCCGCGTCCTGGCGACCCTGCTGTCCAACGCCGTGGTCCACAACCGCCGCCGCGGCCGCGTGGACGTCACCGTGGAGCCCGGCGCCGCCCCCGGGGGCGGGGAGGTGGTGCGGGTGACCGTGGCCGACACCGGCCAGGGCATCCCCCCGTCGCGCATGGAGACCGTGTTCGAGCCGTTCGCCGGGGGCGCGGACCGGGGCGGCGGCGGCGCCGGCCTGGCCCTCGCCCGGCGCCTCGTCACCCTGATGGGGGGCCGCATCGGGGCCGAGAGCACCCCCGGCCGCGGCAGCCGCTTCTGGCTGGAGCTGCCCGCCGCGCCGGTGCCCACGCCGAGCCTCTTCTTCGCCGCCCGCACCGGCCGCGCCGAGGCCCCCGGCCCCGGGGCCCCCGCTTCGCCGGGCGCGGCGGGCGCTCCCGACGCGTCCACGGGCCCCCTGCTGCTGTGCGTGGAGGACGACCCCGCCAACCTGGCCCTGCTGGAGGAGCTGGTGCGCCGCCACCTGCCCGGCGCCCGGCTGGCGAGCGCGGCCACCGCCGAGGCCGCCCTGCGTCTGGCCCGGGCGGAACGCCCCGACGCGATCCTGATGGACCTGCAGCTGCCCGGCATGGACGGCCTGGCCGCCGTCGAGGCCCTCAAGGCCGACCCCGCCACCGCCCCGATCCCCGTGCTGGCGGTGAGCGCCGCCGCCGGGCCCGAGCGGGAGGAGGCCGCCCGCCGCGCCGGCTGCGTGGGCTTCGTCAGCAAGCCCTACCGCTTCAGCGACCTCCTGGCCCGCCTGGCCGCCGCATTGGCCGCGCCCGCCCCGCCCGCCTGACGCCCCCGGGCCCCTTTCCCGCCGACCCGCACGGGGCTATCCTGGCCCTTTGCCCCCCCCAGCGAGGGAGCGCCCCGTGACCGACGCCCTGCCGCCCGATTCCGCCCCCGGCGATCCGAATCCCATTGACGCCGCCGCCCTGCGCCGTCCCGCCCACGGCGTGGACCGCCTGTTCCCCGCCCGCTGGTCGCGCCGCGCCATGACCGGCGAGGCGGTCGCCGCCCCCGAGCTGATGCGCCTGCTGGAGGCGGCCCGCTGGGCGCCGTCGGCCTTCAACGCCCAGCCCTGGCGCTTCCGTTACGCCCTCAGGGGCACCCCCCACTGGGACGGCTTCTACGGCCTCCTCAAGCCCGGCAACCGCCCCTGGTGCGCCCGGGCCGGGGCCCTGCTGGTGGTGCTGTCGGCCACCGTGGACGCCGACGGCGACCCGGTGCCGACCCATAGCCTGGACACCGGCGCCGCCCTCCAGAACCTCCAGCTCCAGGGCTCGCTCATGGGCCTGGTGACCCACGCCATGGCGGGCTTCGACCGGGACGCCGCCCGCCGCCTGCTGGCGGCGCCCCCGGACCTCGCCGTGGAGTGCATGGTGGCCGTGGGCCGCCCCGCTGCCCCCGACACCCTGCCCGAGCCCTACCGGGCCCGAGAGACCCCCTCCGGCCGCGAGCCGGTGGAGGGCTTCGCGGGCGAGGGCCCCTCCTAGGCCGCCCGGCCGGTCCCGGCCCGCAACTCCCCCCTCCCACTAAAGATTCCACTCCCCCGCGCCCGATAGGGACCAAAAGCGCGTCCCGCCAGGCCCGGACGAGCCGGGGAGGCGTTTCACCGAAGCGACAGGGGGTTGGAATGCGAATCACCAAGCTATCCCTTTGCCTGGCGGCGGCCCTCATGGCGCCGATCCCGGCGGGGGCCGTCTCGCTGGACGTGCACGGCACGCGCCTGTCCGTGAACGGCTATCTGGACCTGCAATATACCTACATGGACCGGATGCCCATGCGGATGGGCGCCATGGTCATGGCCATGGACCCGGTGTCCACCCTGGATCAGGACCACCTGAACCTGATCTTCCAGGTGGCGCGGGACCGCGTGCTGGCCAACGTGAACCTGCAGTCGCGCCGGGCCTTCTCGGGCGCGGTGCAGTCCGACGGCAGCGTGGACGGCCAGGGCTCCTGGGACGTGCTGGAGGCCTACGGGGAGTACCAGTTCTCGGACCGGTTCGCGGTCCGGGGCGGACAGTTCCTGGCGCCGTTCGGCATCTACAACCACATGCGCTACGCCATCGCGCTGTTCGCGCCGGTGGTGCTGCCCACGATGTACGAGCCGCCGCCCAACTACGCCGCCTCCGGCGGGCTCGACCACCTGGTGCCCGACAGCGCCAACCTGATGCTGCACGGCCAGGTGGAGGCACCCCGGCTGGGGGTGGACTACGCCGTCTACATGGGCTCCGGCCACCGCACCGCCACCGGCATGGACAAGAACGAGGGCAAGACCGTCGGCGCCAAGGTGGAGCTCCTCACGGGCGCCCAGCGCGCCGGGGTCTCCGCCTACTGGGCGAACGACGACGACGCCTTCGGCGACCGGGTCCACCTGGCGGGGTCCCTCGACCTGAACGCGGGGGCCTGGAACTTCCAGGGCGAGGTGCTCGACATCGCCACCAGCACCGACGCGGCGGACGTGCTGTCGTACTACGCCCGCGTCTCCTACCGGGTGGGGTCCACCACGCCGTTCGTCGGCTACGACTACCTGGAGGACGACGGCAACCTGATCTACCGCGGCGGCATGCAGCGGTGGTCGGTGGGCGTGGGCCACGAGTTCTCCCCCACGGTGTCCCTCAAAGCCGAGTACCACCACCACACCTACGACGGCTCGAACATCCCCGACGCCGTGCAGGGCGTGGACATGGTGCGGCTCGCCGCGATCATGGTCTTTTGAGCCATGACGCGGGATGCAGGGGTTCCGACTCAGAGTAGGGAGGTGGATGGGGCCATGAAACCGTTCATTCGCAAGATCGCAGGCGTCCTCGTCGGGACGTGCGTGGCCGGGCTCCTGGCCGCGGCCCCGGCCCGGGCGGGCGACGTCGCCGTGGTGGCCAACGAGGGGCTGCCCCTCGACCGGCTCAGCGCCGCCGAGGTGAAGCGCATCTTCCTGGGGGAGAAGTCGTTCGTGGGGGACGTGAAGGTCCACCCGTTCGATTACGCCCAGGCGGGGCCCGCCAGCAAGGTGTTCTTCCCTGGGGCGCTCAACCTGAACCCGGAGGCCTTCGAGAGCTTCTGGCTCAAGGAGGTGTTCCGCAGCGGGCGCATCCCGCCGGGCAAGGTGGACAACGTCGGCCAGATGCTCGAGAAGATCGCCTCGGACCGGGGGGCCATCGGCTTCGTGCCGGTGGAGAGCGTCCAGGGCGTGAAGGGGATCAAGAGCGTCCTCACGGTCCCGGCGCCTTAGGGCGTCGGGCCGCCGGGGTCAAAAAGGTGCGGCCCGGCCCGGCGGGGCGGGCGTAGAATGGTCGGGCAGCCGCCCGAGCCTTCGATGCCTGTCATACCGTCCATGCGCTGGGCCGACGCCCTCTCCACCGCCCCCGACCTGGGGCAGGCCGTGGCCGCCTGCTCCGCCGCCCTGGGGGAGGCGCCCGAGGGCGGCTTCGACCTGCTGTGCGCCTTCGTCTCCCCGGCCCACGAGGACGCCGACGACCTGCCGGAGCTGCTCGCCGACGCCGTTCCCCACCGCCACCTGCTGGGCTGCACCGGGGGCGGCGTGATCGGCGGCGGCCACGAGGTGGAACGGGGCCCGGCCCTGGGGCTGATCGCCGCCCGCCTTCCGGACGTGGAGGTGACCCCCTTCGCCCTCGACCTGGGCGACCTGGCCGACCTCGCCGGTGAGGCGGACGCGGGGCGCGGCCCCGGCGCCTGGAGCGACCGGGTCGGCGCCGCCCCCGGCGGGGCCGCCGCCTTCCTGGTCCTGGCCGACCCCTTCAGCTTCCGCCCCGAGGCCCTCATCGCCGGGCTGGAGTACGCCTATCCCGGCGTCCCCGTGGTGGGGGGCCTGGCCAGCGGCGGCCAGCACCCCGGGATCAACCGCCTCTACCTGGACGGGGAGGTCCACGCCGCGGGCGCCGTCGGCGTCGCCCTGGCGGGCGCGGTGCGGGTGGAGACGGTCGTGGCCCAGGGGGTGCGCGGCATCGGCCGCCCGCACCTGGTCACCCGCGCCGACGGCCAGGTCCTCTACGCGCTGGACGGCCGCCCCGTGTTCGAGGTCCTCGAGGAGCTGTTCGCCGAGCTGCCCGAGGAGGACGCCGCCCGCGCCTCCCGGGGCCTGTTCCTGGGGGTCTCCCAGGACGCCGCCAACGACGCCCCGGAGCACGGCGAGTACCTGATCCGCAACGTCCTGGGGGCCCTGGAGGGCAAGGACGCCGTCGTCGTGGGCGAGCAGCTGCGGGAGGGGAGCATCGTCCGCTTCCACGTGCGCGACGCCGCCACCAGCGCCGAGGACCTGGCCCTGCTCCTGTCCGCCTACGCCGCCCGCCACCCGGACGACCCGGCCTCCGGGGCCCTGCTGTTCTCCTGCCTGGGCCGGGGCGAGCACCTCTACGGCGAGCCCGACCACGACACCGTGGCCTTCAAGCGCATCGTGGGGGAGGCCCCCCTGGGGGGCTTCTTCTGCAACGGCGAGATCGGCCCCGTGGGCGCGGGGGTCTACCTGCACGGCTACACCAGCGCCTTCGCCCTGTTCCACCCGGCCCCCGCCGGGGCCTGACGGCCGTCCCGGCACGGGCCCGTCCGCGTCCCGCGCCACGCCCGAACGAAGAATCCGCCAACCCCGGCACGGGCCCGCCCACGCCCCGCGCCATGCCCGAACGAAGAATCCGCCAACCCCGGTACGGGGCCGCCCACGTCCTCCGCCCTGCCCGAAAGAAATCTGCGTCCCCCGGTTGCGGTCCGGCGCCGGGGGGTGCTACAAGGTGCCCCGGCCGCCCGCCCCCGGGGCGGCGACCGTTTCCGGCAACCGGTCCCGACCGGCGCCCGCTTCGGACGTGAATTGGCGTGGGCGCCGCCGGGCGAGGGGAGGGATGGGGATGCACGTCAACCACGCCGCCGGCACCCGGCTGCTGCGCCCCGCGGCCCTGTTCGTGGTCGCCGCGGGCTACGCCGCCTTCGGCCTGTTCCTGATCGTCTACTAGGTCCCGGGGCCCGCCGCCCCGAGGGCCTCCAGCACGGCGCGCGGCTCCATGCGCGTCGTGTAGTCCGTGTTCACGTGGGCCGCCCGCACCGTGCCGTCGGGGCCGATCACGTAGGTCGCCGGCACCGGCAGGCTCCAGTCCCCCGTGCCGTTGGCCGCCGGCAGGTCGGTCCCCATGGCCCGGTACGCCGCCACCAGCTCCGGCTCCAGCGCGTACCTCAGCCCGTAGGCCGCCGCCACCTCGCCCCCGGCGTCGCACAGCAGGGGGAAGCCCGGGTGGAGCTTGGCGTCGGTGGCTCCGGAGGCCTCCGGGGTCTGGGGCGAGATCGCCACGATGCGCGCCCCGGCCCGCTCGATCGCCTCCCGGGCCCGCCCCAGGTGGGCCATCTCCAGGCTGCAGAACGGGCACCAGCCGCCCCGGTAGAACGACACCACCACCGGCCCCGCCGCCCGCAGGTCCGCCAGGCGCACGGTGCGCCCCGCCGTGTCGGGCAGGGCGAAGTCCGGCGCCCGGTCCCCGACCTTCACCGCGCGCTCGGCGATGCCGCTCGCCGCCAGGCGCTCCGCCGCCGCCATCAGGGCCTGCCGGATGCCCTCCGGCATCCGGCCCATCGCCTCGGCCCGGAAGTCCGCCAGGGCCCTTGCCAGGCCCTCGGGGGCCGCTTCGCTCGCTCCGTCCATGGGTCGCCTCCTCGCCCGGGTTGCCGCGGCCGCCTCGTCGGGCCGTCCGCAAGTGGAGAACGCGGAGCCCCCCGCGCCCATTCCCGCGCCCGGCCCCACATCCGGAAAACGCCCCGCTCGGTGTACGATAGGGGGCGATGGGCCACGCCGACCCCAAGGGCTACTACCGCATCCTCAACGTCGCGCCGTTCGCCTCGGCGACGGCGGTCCGCAAGGCCTACCGGCGCCGCTCCAAGGAGCTGCACCCCGACACCAACCAGCGCCTGGGCGCGGCGGAGCAGTTCGCCGCGCTCAACGAGGCCTACCGGGTCCTCTCCGACCCCGCCGCCCGGGCCCGCTACGACACCGCCGACCTGGAGCGCGACGCCCCCGGCGCCACCGCATCCGACGCCCCGGTGCCGTGCGCCCGCTGCCGCCGGGTGAGCGCCCAGCCCCGCTACCTGATCTTCCACCAGGTGATCGGCCGCCTGTGGCGGGTGGACCACGACCGCATCCAGGGGGTCTACTGCCCCCGCTGCGCCCGGGACGTGGGGGTCGGGGCCTCCCTGATGACCTGGGCCCTGGGGTGGTGGGGCCTGCCGGACGGCCCGTGGGCCGCCCTCAAGGCCATCTGGCGCAACATGCGGGGCGGCGAGGCCCCCCCGGACGCCAACGCCCGCCTGCTGGCCCACCAGGCCCGCGCCTTCATCGCCCAGGAGCGCCCCGACCTGGCCCGGGCCCTGGCCGCCCGCGCCGCCCAGCTCGATCCCGCCTCCCCCGACGCCCCGGCCCTCAACGCCCTGGCGGCGGCCGGCGAGGGCCCGCCCCCCCAGCTCAGGGACCCCTGGACCTCCGTGACCCGCGCCGCCCCCGTGCACCTGGCCCCCGGTCTGCTGATCGGGGTCCTGGTGGTGATGGTGCAGATGGTGGGCGGGGGCAACGACAACCCCCGGGTCCGACCCCCCACCGGCCCCCCCGGCTGGCACGTCACCGAGGAGGGAGCGGCGATGCGCGCCGGGCCGGGCCGCCGCTACGCCGTGGTGGCCACCCTGGGGCGCTTCGAGGGCGTGTCCCTGCGCCCGGCCCGCACCGAGGAGGGGTGGGTGCCCGTGTGGGCGGGCGACCTGGAGGGATTCCTGCCCTCCGCCGCCGTGGGCACCGGTCCCGGCTCCGCCGCCCGCGCCGCCTGGTGCCGCGAGGCGGCCGGCGAGCGCCCCGCCACCGCCACCGTGCTGCGCCGCGGCGCCCGCGGCCCCCACGGCCTGAGCGTCGCCAACCGCACGGCCCGGGACGCCGTCCTCAAGCTGCGCGACGCGGACGGGGCCACGGTGCTGGCGGTCTACGTGCGGGCGGGAGACCGGGCCGACGTGGTGGACCTGCCGGACGGCGCCCTCCAGCCCGTGTACGCCCTCGGGTCGGCGTGGAGCCTCCCGTGCGGCACCTTCACCGACGGCATGGAGACCTTCACCCGCCGCGAGCCCGCCGACTTCGCCGCCCCCCCGGCGGGCGACCCCGGACGGGCCGGGGCCGTCACCCTGGCCCTGGAGGGCGTGGCCGGCGGCGACCTGCCGGTGGACCCGGCGGTCTTCCGGGCCGACTAGGGGGCGGTCCCGCGCCTGCCGGTTGCCTTTCGCCGGGGGATTCGCCACGATTAGCGGCGGGGGGCCCGCTTCCCGCGCCGCCCCGCAACCCGTCCAGCCAGGAGCACCGCCGTCCATGGCCCGCACCGAACGCACCGAACGCCAGCTCAAGCTCGGCGTCCTGATCGACGCCGACAACACCCCCGCCGCCATCATCGAGGGGCTGCTGGGGGAGATCGCCAAGTTCGGCTCGGCCTCGGTCAAGCGCATCTACGGCGACTGGACCAACCCCCACCTGAAGGGCTGGCGCGAGGTGCTGCTGGAGCACGCCATCCAGCCCATGCAGCAGTTCGGCTACACCGTCGGCAAGAGCGCGACCGACACGGCCATGATCATCGACGCGATGGACCTGCTCTACACCGAGAAGCTGGACGGCTTCTGCATCGTCTCGTCCGACTCCGACTTCACCCGCCTGGCCTCGCGCCTGCGGGAGGCCGGCATGCTGGTGCTGGGCTTCGGCGAGAAGAAGACCCCCAAGGCCTTCGTCGGCGCCTGCGACCGCTTCATCTACACCGAGATCCTGCGCAAGGAGGCCGCCGGCCCCACCCGCGAGCGCGCCTCCCGGGGCGGTGGCGGGGCCCCCAAGCGGATGAGCGCCGCCGAGCTCAAGCGCGACTCCCGCCTGGTCACCCTGCTCCGGGACGGGGTGGAGGACTCCGCCGACGACAGCGGCTGGGCCGACCTGGGGCTGGTGGGGCGCAACGTCGCCAACCGCTCCCCCGAGTTCGACCCCCGCAACTACGGCTACCCCAAGCTGGGCGAGCTGATCCGGGCCACGGGCCTGTTCGAGATCGACGAGCGCACGGCCAAGGACTCCCCCACCAAGTTCGTCTACGTGCGCGACAAGCGGCGCCGCGATCGCACCGACGAGGAGTAGCCCGAACCCCGGAGGCGGCCATGAGCGAGCAGGACCACGTCTACAAGCACATCCGGCTGACCGGCACCTCGGCCACCAGCCTGGAGGAGGCCATCCAGAGCGCCGTCACCCGCGCCGGCGAGACCGTGCGCAACCTGCGCTGGTTCCAGGTGGTGGAGACCCGGGGCCACATCCAGGGCGACCGGGTCGCCCAGTGGCAGGTCACCGTGGAGATCGGCTTCAACGTCGAAGGCTGAAGGGCCCCGCGGGGCCGGCGGGCGGCGCTAGAGCGAGTACTCCCGCCAGGGGATGCGCTGGATCGGCACGTCCGCCAGGAACCACACCAGGTCCGGGCGCCCCACGTAGATCGGGGTGCCCGCGGCGTCCTGGGCCATCAGCACGATGGGAAGGCCCGGGAACACCTGGCCGAAGTCCCGCGCGGTACGGGAAGCCTTGTCCCGGTCGGTCACCACGGCCCGGGTCACCACGACCACCGCGAAGGTGGTCTCCCGGCCCTTGATGTCCTCCTTGATGACGGTTCCCGTGAACTTCATCCTCCCCCTTCGCGCTCGGGGCGTCCGGGCCTTGCGGGGCCCGCCGGACGCACGGACCCGGCCCCCGCCTCCCCCCGGACGTGAAGCCGCGACCTCTTATCGGACGGTCCGGCCGGCGCCTCCAGCCGCCCGGAGGGGCGCCCGTCAGGGCTCCATCGTCTCCGTGTTGTAGCAGTGCAGGTCCTGGAGGATGAAGAAGGTCCTGAGCTTGCCCCGCGCCTCCCGGTCCAGGTCCAGGAAGCGCACGCCGATGCCCTCCGAGGTGGTGTAGACCACCTCCCCCGCCAGGCGCAGCTTGACCTCGCCGTCCGGGTCCGGCAGGCGGAACGCCACCGAGACCGCCGTGCCGGCGGGCGGGGGGTCGCCGCAGACGGCGAACAGGCCCCCCAGTGCCAGGGTGTGGGTGCAGGTCTCCAGGCAGGTATCGCCCCACACCACCGTCACCGGAAGGCGGAAGGGGTGGCGCTCGAACTGCCTGCGCCGCACGGCCATCAGGCGCTTTCGCGCGGCCTCGGGAGGGTCGAGGCGGAGCCCGGCATCCCAGGGCGGGGGCGGGGCGGTCGAAGACAGACGGGACGTTGCGGCCATGGGGCGCTCCTCGGCGCCCCGCAGGGGTGGTTCGTGCCGCCCCCCGCCGGGGCGCTGTCCCCGGCGGGAGTGCCGGCGACACCCGTTACCTGATGCATGCCGCTTGCCACGGTACCCCGCTTGCGCGCCGCGTCCCCCGGCGCCGCGCCCGGCGCGGCGAGGAAGCGGCCTCCGGCGGTGCCCCCGGCGCCCGCCGCCGGGTAGCCCGCTGCCCAGATCGTACACGATGGAACGCCCCCGTGTCCGCCCGGGGCTCCGGTTCACCAGTCGACCCGCACCTCCACCGTGGCCAGGTTCACCCCCGGGTTGATGTGCCCGATCCCGCCGTTGGAGACGTGCTGGATGCGCCCCCCCACGCCCAGCCGCGGCCACGGCCGCAGCAGCACCCCCAGGTGGCTGGTGAACTGCACGTGGTCTCCCATCCCCAGGGTGTCGAGCTGGTAACGGTGCAGGTAGGTGGGGCGGATCCCCGCGTGCAGCGCCAGCCACCCCCGCGCCAGCACCGCCACCGGCCCGGCCGACAGCACCGTGGTGCGGGCCCGGTCGTTGACCCGGATCACCCCGGCGGCGGCCTCCAGCTCCCCCTTCAGGCGCCACGCCCCCAGGTCCCGGGCCCACGGCAGGGCCCAGGTGAGCACCGCGTCCCACTCCCGGAAGGTGCCGGCGTAGCGGTGGCCGCCGACCTGAGCCGGGGTGACGAGGACCCCCGCCGCCACCGGCGCCCATCCCGCCCGCGCCGGCCCGGCCCCCGCCGTCAACGCCAGCCCCGCCGCCAGGGCGGCCGCCGTCGCCAGGCGTCCCCGCCGTCGTCCCAATCCCACGTCGGCCGATCTCCTTCCCGTCCGCGCGCCCGCCCCCGGTGCGTCCCCCGGCGCCCCCTCCCGGCCGCGCATTGTACGGATTCGGGCCCCGCCCCGCGCCCCTCCCGGGCGATCAGGCCGGCTCGATCAGCCCGGCTCGATCAGCCCGGGCCCCCCGCTACGCGGGTTGTTGACGGCCGGCCCCACCGGGTGCAGGGCCATGCCCTCCGGCGGGGCGGGGACCAGCAGGGGCCCCACGGCCTCCGGGTCGGTGACGGCCGGGTCGAGCCACAGGGCGAAGTCGGCCGGGGCCAGGATGGCGGGCATGCGGTCGTGGATCGGGGCCACGACGGCGTTGGCGGGGGTGGTGAGGATGGCGCACGAGGCCACCTCGGTCCCGTCGGTGCCCCGCCAGCGGGCCCACAGCCCGGCGAGGGCGAACGGCCCCGCGCCGGCGGGGTGGATGTAGTAGGGGCGTGCGCGCCGCCCGTCGCGCCGCCACTCGTAGAAGCCGTCCGCCGGGATCAGGCAGCGATGCCGGGCCAGGGGCCCCTTGAAGGCGGGCCGCAGGTGGGCGGTTTCGGCGCGGGCGTTGATCATGCGGTAGCCGGAGCCCGGCCCCGCCGACCCCGGCGGCACCAGGCCCCAGCGCAGCATCACCAGCTCCCGCCCCCCGTCCGCCCGGGCGCGGACCGCCGGCACCTCCTGGGTGGGGGCGATGTTGTAGCGGGGCACCAGGTCGCGGGGCGTCTCCGACAGCTCCAGCACCACCCGCAGCCGCTTCGGGTCGGCGTACAGGACGTACCGTCCGCACACGGGCGCGGGGCCTCAGCCCCGCCGGGCGCCGGAGCCGGCGCGGCGGCGGCGCTCGCGCTTCTGCCAAGCCTTCAGCACGGCGATCACCCGGGCCGCCTGGGCGGCGGACAGGCGGGCCACGCCGGCCACTCCGGTGCGGTGCTGGACGAAGTGATCGAGGGCCTCGGCGCTGCCGTCGTGGACGATGCCGGCGCCGTGCATGCGCCGCCACAGGCTGCGCAGCTTGCCCGCGTGGGCCGGGCGGGAGCCGGTCCAGGCGGGGGGCGCCTGCGGGGCCGCGCGGCCCCGGCCGGGCAGGCCCCCCCACTCGCGGAACGCGGCCAGCACCCGGGCCCGGCCCCGGGCGTCCAGGCGGGCCGCCGAGTCGGCGCCCCCCAGCTCCTTGAGCACGGCCCGGTAGGTGGCCTCGTCCAGTTCCAGGTTGCTCCGGGCGACGTGGATGCGGGCCAGGTCGGCGTTGCGCCGCTCCCGCAGCGTGTGCCGGGCGGCGTCGGCGGTGGAAGGGGCCGTGGAACGGGCCATGAATCGGTGGGTCCTCCCCCTTGCGCGTCCCGGACGCCCCCCGCGCGCGACGCGCGAGGGGCCGGGGGCGGGGGAATTGTACCTGGAACCGGCCGGCGTCGGCGCCGGGCCGGAGGCGGGGAGCCCGGCGGGGCTCCCCGGGCGGGAATCAGGCGGCGCGCTCCTCGCGGCCGCCGTGGAGACGGGGGTCGTAGGTGCCGGCCGCGCCCGGCGCGTGGCCGAAGCTCAGCCACGGCTCGTGCTCGGCCCGGATGCCCCGGTAGCCCATCCACAGCCCCCAGAGGAACAGGGCCGTGGTCACTCCGAAGAACAGCCAGCCTGCGATCGAACCCATGGGATCCTCCCTGAACGGCGCCGCCGCGTGCCCCGGGGTGGGACGCGAACGGCTCGGATGTGGGGACCTTCCCGATCCCCCCGGGGGCCCCGCCGTCCCCCCCGCCCGATGCGGAGGGGACGGCCGCCCCGGCCGGACCCCCCGGAAGGCCGGGGCCACCCCGAAAAAAAATGGCCGACCGTCTTGATCGGCGATCATAATGGTCGTATATAAAGGTATCACCCGGGACCGGTGGGGTCAATCCGGCTGCCCCCAAGGCGCCGCCGCCCGAGCCGCATGAGTTGACCGCTCCGCGCCCCGAGCACCCCAAGGCCGCGTGCCCGCCCTTCCGGGCGGACCCGGCGAGGAGAGACCGATGCAGGCACGGACACCGCGCACCCCCCTTCCCCCGGACCCCCGCCCGGACACTCCGGGGGCCGCGACGCTCACCGACCTGGAGGCCCGGTTCGCCGAGGCCTCCGCCGCCCTGCGGGACGGCCGGCCCGAGGCGGCGGTGGCCGTGCTCACCGAGGCGGCCGCGCTGCACCGCCGCGACCCGGAGGTCCACGCCCGCCTGTCCCGCGCCCTGGCGGCGGCGGGCCACCCGGAGCGGGCCCTCGAGGCGGCCGACCGGGCGGTGGCCGAACGCCCCGAGCACGCCCCCTACCTGGTCGCCCGCGCCGACCTGCTCATCGCCCTGGGGCGGGGGGCCGAGGCGGTGGAGAACCTGCGGCGCGCCGCCCAGGTGCGGCCCGACCTGCTCTCCCCCCAGCGCCGCCTGGGCGCGGCCCTGCTGCGTCTGGGAGAGCTGGAGGAGGCGGTGGACGCCTACCGCCAGGCGGTGGCCCTGGCCCCCGACGACGCCGAGTCCATGCTCGGCCTGGGGCGGGCGCTGGCGGCCCAGGGGCGTCTGAACGAGGGCGCGGCCTGCTTCCGCCACGCCGCCCTGGCGGACCCGGCGGACGCCCGGCCCCACGCCGCCCTGGCCCGGGTGCTGGAGACCCAGGAGCGCTTCGCGGATGCCGCCCGCGCCCTGGAGCGCGCCGTGGCCCTGGACCCGGGCGACGCCGACTCCGCCCGCCGCCTCGAGGCCCTGCGGGCCCCGCGCTAGGCACGCACGATGCCGCCCCGCAAGCGCCGCCCGGAGCGGCTCGACGGGCCCCTCGTCGAGCCCCCCCTCACCCCGGCCCGCGCCCGGGCGTTCCGCGAGGGGGTCGCCTGCTTCGACCGGGGCGCCTGGTGGGAGGCCCACGAGCACTGGGAGGCGGCCTGGCGCGACCTGGGCGACGGCCCGGAGGACGATGCCGAGATCGTCCTGCGGGGCCTGATCCAGCTCGCGGCCGCGCTCCACAGCCGGGCCGCCGGACGCCCCCTCGGGGCCCGGGGCAGCCTCGCGAACGCCGTCCCCAAGCTGGCCCGCTATCGGGGCGCCTTCTGGGGCGTGGACCTGGAGCGGGTGAACGCCGCCCTCCACGACGCCGGGGGCAACCCCGAGGCGCTGGCGGCGCTCCGCCTGGGGGACGCCCCCGGCTAGGCGAGCGCCGCCACCAGGGCGGCGAAGCGCGCCGGGTCCGGCGCGGGGTCCCGCCGCACCAGGGGCGGGCCGTCCTTCAGCACGGAATCCAGGGCCTCGAACGGCGGGCGCTCGTCCCGGTGGAACAGGCCGATGGGGATGCGCTCGCCCCACTCCCGGGCCACCTTGAGCCCTGCGTCCAGGTCGGCCGGGTCGTACCCCTCCACCGCCTCCAGCTTGTAGACCCGCTCCCGGAAGTAGGGGTAGGTGTTCAGGTGGTTGTAGGTCACGCACGGCGAGAACACGTCCACCAGGGCGAACCCCGGGTGGCGGATGCCCCCGGCGATCAGGTCCGTCAGGTGGGCCGGGTCGCCGGAAAAGCCCCGCGCCACGTAGCCGCACCCCGCCGCCAGGGCCAGCAGCACCGGATTCACCGGCGTCTCGTGGCTGCCCGAGGGGGTGCTCTTGGTGGGGGCGTCCATGAAGGTGGTGGGGGAGGCCTGGCCGGTGGTCAGGCCGTAGACCTGGTTGTCCATCACCACGTAGGTCAGGTTCACGTTGCGGCGCATGGCGTGGAGCATGTGCCCCAGGCCGATACCGTAGCCGTCCCCGTCGCCCCCGGCCACCACCACGGTCAGGTCCGTGTTGGCCAGCCGGGCGCCCGTCGCCAGGGGCACCGCCCGGCCGTGCAGGCCGTGCAGGCCGTAGGCGTGGATGAACCCCGGCAGGTTGGACGAGCAGCCGATGCCCGACACGATCAAGAGGTCCTCGGGGGCGATGCCGAGCCCCCCGGCGGCGGTCTTGATGGCTTTGAGGACCCCGAAGTCCCCGCACCCCGGGCACCAGTCCGGGTCCACGGGCCCCTGGTAGGTCTCGATGGGCAGCTCCAGCGTGGGCATGGCGTCCCTCCTTGCCGCTATCGGCCTTCCCCGGCCGGGTGCCAGCCGTAGGTGTGTCCGGTATCCGCGCCGATCTCCAGGTCCCCCTTCAGCGCCCCGCCCTCCCGGTCCGCCAGGGTCACGCGCCACACCGGCTCCGGCCGCCCGTTGGCGGCCGCCAGGCGGGCGGTGGCGGGCCTCAGGGCGTCGGCCAGCCGGGTGCGGACGTAGTGGTAGGCCGCCTCCCGGGCCTCCGCCTCGCTCAGCCGCAGGGTGGGGGCCCGCCCCGCCAGGTGGGCCTGCACCCGGTCGGCGATCCAGCCCGGGGTGAACGGCTCGCCGTCGTACTTGAGCACCTTCCCGTCCGCCGCGAAGCCGGTCTCGGCCCTCAGCAGGCGGGCGAACTGCCCCGTGATGTTCTCCTCCGCCACCAGCAGCAGCGGCGCGTCCGCCAGCAGCTCGCGCAGGGCGTCCACCTGGAGCGGCGCCAGGTAGCGCACCTGCACCTGGGCCGCCGCCACCCCCCGCTCCGCCAGCAGGTCCACGGCCTCCCGGATCACCCCGCCGGTGGCGCCCCACCCCACCACCATCACCTCCGGGTCCGGGGCGCCGTGCCGCTCCGGGGCGGGCAGGCGGGTGGCCAGGCCGTCCAGCTTGCGCATGCGCTTCTCGTGCATCTTGCGCCGCACCGGGGGGCAGGCGAACACGTCCGAGACCAGGATGCCGGCCTCGTCGTGCTCGTCCGAGCCCGCCACGTGGACCGCCCCCGGCGTGCCCGGCAGGGCCCGGGGCGACACCCCGGAGGGGGTCAGCCGGTAGCGCAGGTAGCCCGCCCCCGGGTCGTCCGTCACCACCTCGCCCCGCTCGATGGGCACCTCGCCCGCGAGGTCCTCCGGCGCCACCGTCTCGTGGTGCTCTGCCAGCCTGAGGTCCGAGACCACGATCACCGGGGTCTGGAGGGTCTCGGCGAGGTTGAAGGCCTCGCCGATGCTGTGGAAGGCGTCGGCCACGTCCACCGGGGCCAGGACCACCCGCGGGTAGTCGCCTTGGGAGGCGCCCAGGACCTGGTTCAGGTCGCCCTGCTCGGTCTTGGTGGGCACCCCGGTGGAGGGCCCGGCCCGCTGCCCCTCCACGATCACCACCGGCACCTCCAGCATCCCCGCCAGCCCGATCGCCTCGGTCATCAGGGCGAAGCCCCCGCCCGAGGTCCCGCACATGGCCCGCACCCCGGCGAGGCCCGCCCCCACGGCGGTGTTGATCACCGACAGCTCGTCCTCGCACTGCTTGGCCAGCAGGCCGAACTCCGGCCCGTGGGCCGCCAGGTAGTGCAGGATGTTGGAGACCGGCGTCATCGGGTAGGCGGTGTAGAGCTTGCAGCCCGCCGCGATGGCCCCCAGGGCCATGGCCTCGTTCCCCGTCAGGAAGGGCCGCGCCGGGCCGTCCGGGGTCCAGCCGGGCGCGAAGGGGTCGAAGTGCTCCCGGGCGTGGGCGTAGCCGCCCTTCAGCGCTGCCGTGTTCTGGTCCACCACCTGCGCGGACTTGCGCCCGAACACGTCGGCCACCGCGCCCGCCAGCAGCGCCTCGTCCAGCCCCAGCAGCCACCCCGCCACCCCCGCCAGCACGCTGTTCTGCATCACCGCCGGGACCTTCCCCAGGGGCTTCAGCAGGTCGCCGACGGGCACGGGCAGGGGGGTCACGTCCTTGCCGGTCAGCTCCGGCGGGCAGGTCAGGCGGCCGTCGTGGAAGGCGATGCGGCCGCCGGGGGCGACCTCGGGGGCGTGGCGCTCGATCGTGTCCTGGTTCAGGGCCAGGAGCAGGTCCAGGCGGTCGCCGTGGGAGCGCACCGGCCCGTCGGCCACCCGCACCGTGAGGCGGATGTGCCCGCCCCGGATCACCGACTGGTAGCTGTTGTAGGCGTAGACTTGAAGGCCCCGCCGGGCGCAGGCGCGGGCCAGGATGTCGCCCGACTTGTCCAGCCCGTCGCCGGCGGCGCCGCCGATGGCGAAGGTGATCTCGCGCATGCCGCTTCCTCTTTGCCCGCTCGGTCTGCCCCTTTCCCTTGAATCTACCCCCGCGCAGGCGGGTTCGCCAGGGGTGTTTCCCCGGGGGTCCCCGGCGACGTGGCGTAACCCGGCCGCATGTGTCATGGTGGGTTCTTGCGGCCCCGGGACGGCCGCGCCGCCCGCGTTTTCCGCCTTATGTTCCCGATTTCCCGGGGGAGGTTCCCGATGACGTACGTGGTTACCGGCAACTGCCAGGGGTGCCGCTTCACCGATTGCGTGGAGGTGTGCCCCGTGGAGTGCTTCTGGGGCGACGGCGAGATGCTCTACATCGACCCGGAGACGTGCATCGACTGCGCCGCCTGCGTCCCGGAGTGCCCCGTGGAGGCGATCTTCGCCGAGGACGAGGTGCCCGCCGCCGAGGAGAAGTGGACGGCCGTCAACGCCGAGCGCTGCGCCTCCGGGGACCTGACCAACGTCACCGAGCGCGAGGACCCGCTCCCGGGCGCCGAGGAACGCAAGAAGGCCCTGGGGCTGTAGGCCCATCCCGGCGGGGTAAAGCCCGGCGGGCGTTCGACCGAAAGGCTCAGACGGGGGCCCTCCGACCGGACGGCTATGTCCGGGGCGGCGAAGGGCCCCTCGGAAGGAACGTCCGCATGGCTGAATACGACATCCAGCGCCGTTTCGAGCGCCGGGAGGTGGCGATGACCGCCACCCTCACCCTGGACGACGGCCAGGTGGTCACCGGGACCACCGGAACCTTGGGCATGGGGGGCTTCTCCGTGGCCCTGAACTTCCCCCTTTCCATCGGCACCGGCATGACCGCCCAGCTGCGGGCGGGCACGGGGCCCGAGGCGGTGGTCGTCACCGCCCCCGCCCTGGTGGTCTGGGCGCAGGAGGACTGGGTGGGCGTGGCCTTCCTCGACATGGACGAGGCGAACGAGACCAGGCTCAAGGGCCTGGTCCCCGAATCCCCCCCCGTCCCCGCCGGGGACTGACCGGACGGGGCACCCCCCCGGGAGCCAGCACATGGAATCCGACAGCGAGCGCCGCAACTTCGGTCGCGGCATGGTGAGCATGGCCGTGGTGGTCACGGCCCAGGACGGCACCACGATGGCCGGCGGCTGCCGCGACCTGAGCCTGGACGGCGTGTTCGTCTGCGGCGAGCCGCGCATGGTGGTCGGCACCCCCTGCCGCGTCGTCATGACCCACACCAACGGCCGCAAGACGGTCACGATGGAGGCGAGGGGCGCCGTCGCCCGCCACACCCCCGGCGGCATCGGCATCCGCTTCACCGCCGTGGGCGCCGAGGACCTGCGGAAGATGTACCACCTGCTCCAGGAGGCGGCCCTGGTGGTCTCGCCCGCCGAGCCCGACTGACCCGCCGGCCCCCGCCCGCGACCCCTTCCGGGCTTGCCCCGGCCCCGCCCGATCGGCTACAAAGACGCCGCCGGTGTGCAGCCGCGAGGCCCCATGAAAGGGGAAAACGACATGGATGGGGGACTCGAGCGCCGCGACCACGGGCGCCAGGGCCTGGGACTGGCCGTGACGGTCACCGGACCGGACGGCGCGGTGGCGCGCGGCACCACGCGCGACCTGGGCCTGGGGGGCGTGCGGCTGGAGGGCGGCCCGCTGCTACCCCCCGGCACCGACTGCCGGGTGGAGCTCGGCCCTCCCGGCGCCGACCGGGCGCGGGTGGCCTTCCTGGGCCGGGTGGCCCGCGTCCTCCCCGGCGGCATGGCCATCGCCTGCACCTACATCGACGCCGACAACCACGCCCGCCTGCACGAGCTGCTGGCCTCCGACGCCGCCCCCGCGGGCGGGGAGTAGGCCCCGCGACTCCGGTCCGGGCCCGGCGGGGGCCCGTGGCCCCTCAGGGCCGCCGCGCCGCGATCACCACCTCCGAGGGCACGCCCCAGGCCACGATCACCTCCCGCAGACGCACCTCCCAAGCGGCCGGGTCCAGCAGGGGAGCGAGGGCCAGGGGCCGGCACCCCCCGGTCCAGACCGGGCGGATCCGGTTGAGCCGGCCCCAGACGGCCGTCACCCCCCGCGACAGGGGCCCGGTGCCGTGGGTGAGGGCGCACAGGCAGGCCAGCCCCCCCGGGGCCAGCACCCGCCGCGCCTCCGCCAGCGCCGCCCGAACGTCCGCCTCGGAGAGCAGGTCCAGGACGTAGGCGCACACGAACCGGTCCGCCGCCCCGTCCGCCACCGGCAGCGCCACGGTGCCGTCCGTCCGCGCCACCAGCGCTCGCCCGCCGAACGCCGCCAGCTTCCCCCCCGCCAGCCGCGCCATGGTGCGGCTCGGGTCCACCGCCACGTACACGGCGCCCGGCGGCAGCACGCCGCCCAGCAGCCGCGCCGCCAGCCGCCCCGTCCCGCACCCCAGCTCGCACACCGCCCGCGCCGCTCCGAAGTCCCCCGCCGCCACCAGCCGCCCCAGGGCCCGGTTCTCGTACCACTGGACGTCCTGCCACGCCCCCAGCCGGTCGTAGAAGCCCCGCGACGCCGCGTGGCTCAGGCAACGGCCGCCGGGCGCCGTCATCCCCTCTCCGGGGCCGTTCGCAGCCGCGCGAAGCGGGGCGGAATCGCCAGCCACGCGACCGGCAGGGCCACCGCCAGCAGGAGGGTGAGGGGGCCGGGGAGATACGCCCACGCGAACAGGAGCAGGACGGGCCAGGCGCAGAACAGGGCCGCCGCCAGGGCCAGAGCCCCCCGGGAGAGCCGCACCAGCGCGCCGCAGCGGGCGCAGCGGGTCGCGCCGAACGCGGCCCACGCGTCCCATACCACCCACCCGTACGGCACGCCCGGCTGGCGGCATCGCGGGCAGATCCGATCCCCGCGCCGGATCGCCGCCGCCGCGTCGCGCAGGACCGGACTGAGCGGCCACAGGTAGGCCGGCACAAACAGGGAGGTGAGCACCGTCAGGGGCATGAGCAGGAAGGCGAAAGCGGGCGCGGCAGCCCACTCGACCGCGATCAGGACCAGACACGGCACCACCAGCAGCCAGGCCACCGGCCGGGCCGCCACGGGGAACCGGACCAGGGCCCCGCAGGCCCTGCATCGGGTGTCGGGCCGGCGGCCGACGGACAGGACCCAGGCGGCGCTCGCGATGGACACCCCGCGCGCGCCGCACGTGGGGCAGCGCAGGTCCCTGGGGATGGGCTCCCCGGTGCTCACGGGGCCTCCGGCGGCCCCCCCGAGAAGTCGGCGGAAGTGACCGCGACCTCGAAGAACGGCGCCCAGGCGTCGGTGCCGAAGCCCCAGCCGGCCACCACGCGGGTGGGGATCGTGACGCCGTCGAAGGTGTCCACCGCGCCCACCTCGCCGCCGAACGGCACGGGGTCGAAGGCGCCGTCCCCGTCCGGGTCGCCCCAGCGCTCCAGCCACACGGCCTGGGGGCGGCCCTCGGCGTCCAGGCGCAGGCTCACCGCCAGGTCCCGGTCGTCGCGCGTCAGGCGGTAGCGGGCGGTGTCGGCGTCCACCGCCTCCCAGGCGTTCACCGCCCCGGCGGGGGCGGGCAGCAGGGCGGCGGGCAGCCAGAACAGCTCCGCCGCCAGGCGCCCGGCCGCCGAGCGGGTCACGTCGGGCCCCTCGGCCCGGACCAGCGGGACCAGCCCCAGCATCCACACCCGGGTCGCGCCCCCCTCGGGTCCCAGGCTGTCCCACGCCCGGATGGCGGTGCCGTCCCGGTCCAGGGTGGCGTCCCACACGAAGCCGCCGGAGGCCAGGCGCTCGGTGGCGGTGAACGGCACCCACTCGCCCCCCAGCCGGAAGCGCCCCTCCATCGTCAGGCGCACCGAGCGCGCCAGGGGCGTGCCGGGGGCCAGGGCCCCGGCCAGGTAGCGCCGGGCCGGGTCCGGCAGGCCGGTCAGGGCGGCGCGGTCGAAGCGGGCCTCGGCCGGCGGCGCCGCCAGGGCCGCCTCCAGGGCGCCGGTCTCGCGCGCGTCCAGGCCGTGCCGCAGGGCCAGGGAGCCCACCGTCCCCGCCCCCGCCGCCAGGGCGATCGCCAGCACCCAGGCCCAGGTCCTAGCGGCCGCCATAGTCGCCGCTCTCCTGCCGGGCCAGGCGGCCGTTCTCGAACGTGTAGGTGCGGGTGAAGTGCATGCGTCCGAAGTCGTACATCCAGGCCTCCACCCGCACGTGCACCCGCTCCGGGCCGCCGGACGGCCCCCGCCCGGGGCGCCGCTCGGTCCAGGCCTTCACGTCCGCCGGGGCCCCGCACAGCCCCCGCACCCGGGCCCGCACCTCGCCGCGCTCGAACAGCCCCATGCGGCAGCGCCGGTCCACCCGGCCGGTGTCGGAGAAGCCCGGGTTGCCGCTCCCGGCCCAGGTGACGATCCCGTCCGCCATCCGCACGATCCCCAGGGGGTGCAGGGGGCCGCGGTTGTAGACCCACTCGGCGTCCCGCCGCACCAGCCGGGACCCGCCGCCGGGGCCGAGGACGTCCACCCGCCAGGTCACCCGGTCCACGGGCGCGCCGCAGCGGGCCGTGACCTCGGCCCGCGTGTCCCCCGGGCCCACGCTGTGCGACCCGCACCATACCCCGCCCCGGGCCGGGGCGGGGAGGGCCAGGGCCAGGACAAGCGCCAAGACCGGCGCCAAGACCGGCGCGGCCGACGCCCGTGCGGCCCGGACGGCCGTCAGCCCCGCCGCTCCATGAACAGCCCCAGGATGATCACCGCGAACAGCAGCAGCCCCGCCAGGGCGTAGAGCTGGAGGCCCCAGGTCATGCTCTCCAGCATCTCCACGAAGTAGCGGAAGTTGAGGACGAAGCTCCAGAAGAAGACGAAGCCCAGGGTGACCAGCAGGCCGATCCGGTGCCGCCCCAGCAGCATGCAGATCGACACGATGATCACGAACAGCGCCACCTGCCCCACCGGGATGGTGAAGGTGGCGTCCGAGAACAGGTGCAGGAACGTCTGGACGGACTCCATGGGCCGGCGCCCTCCCTCGATCCGGCGTGGGCCCCGCCGTTGCTCCGGGGCGCGGGGCCCGGCCCCGCGGCGCACGAATAGCAGGTTTGCCGGGTGCGGATCAAGCGGCCCCCTATCGAGGGAGTGCGCGGCCCCGGGTGTCACGCGCACGACACGCCGTGTGCGCTTTTGCACACCCGGAGCCGCCGTCCGGGGCCCCGCCCGCCCCCCCTGCGCGAGGGGGGATTCCGGCGCCGCCGCGCGCCCCTAGGGGGCGCCGTCCGGGGCCGCGCGGGCGCCGTAAGTGGCACGTCGTATGCACATTTTTGGGATGTGGATTTGGACGGCCCCGTCCGAAAGGGAGAGAGGGGACGGGACACGAAATTAGGGGAATCGGCGATGGTCACCGCGATTGTGAAACACACCAACCTGTTCATGGCCGGCCTGGCGGCCGTGGTCTTCAGCTTCTGGCTGATGCTGATCTAGCGGCCCCGGCCGGCTCGGGGCCGGGCCGCGCCCCCGGAGCCCCCCGGGGCTCCCCCACCCTCCCCACACCCTCGCCCGAACGACGACGGCCGGCGCGCACCGCGCGCCGGCCGTCGTGCTTTCCGGCCCCCCTGGCGGGGGGCGTCAGGCGCCGGCCATGCGGGCCAGGCCCTTGGTCATGGCCCGCCACATGGCCACCGTGGCGCGCAGCTCGCGCTCGGCCTGCCGCAGCCGGGCCTTCAGCTCCGCCGCCTGGGCCTTGACCGCGGCCCCGGCGGGGTGCCCCTTGAGGCCGGCGGCCAGGGCGTGGGACTGGTGGCGCAGCGCCGACAGCCGCTCGGTGGCGGCCTGGACCTGGGCGCGGGCGTGGACCAGCACCTGGTCGGCGAACTCGTTCAGGCTCGACGGGGCGTGGGCCAGCTTCTCGGCCAGGCGCTTGTCCTGCATCCGCACCCGGCGGGCGGCGACCTTCTCCGGCGCCACCCGCATCAGGCCGCTCGCCAGCCCCAAGCGGCCGCAGGTCCAGATCAGCCACTTGGTCGGGTCCCACTGGTAGAAGCGCACCCCGTTGCGGTAGTCGGACGGGAACTCGTGGTGGTAGTTGTGGTACCCCTCGCCGTAGGTCAGCAGGGCCGCCACCCAGTTGTCCCGCGCGCTGTGGCTGTCGGAGTAGGGCTGGCTGCCGGCCACGTGGCACAGGGAGTTGATGAAGAAGGTGGCGTGGTGGTTCAGGCTGATGCGCAGGGCCGCGGCGAAGAACATGCCGCCCCAGAAGTCGCCCCACAGCGACGCCACGCCCATGGGCAAGAAGAAGCTCGTGGCGGTGGCGATCCAGGGGTAGTAGCGGTCCTGGAACACGGCCACGCGGTCGGCGTGCAGGTCGGGCACCTCGCCGACGTCGGTGGGCTCGCGCCGGTCGAACACGAGCCACAGGACGTGGGCCCACCAGAACCCCTCCTTGATGTTGTAGGGGTCGCGCTCGGTGTCCACGTAGCGGTGGTGGCGGCGGTGGTCCCGGCACCACTCCAGGGCCGAGCCCTCCCAGGCCGCGCCCCCGGCCAGCATCAGCAGCACCTCCAGGGGGCGCCGGGCGCGGTAGCTGCGGTGGGCGAACAGGCGGTGGTAGCCCGCGGTGATCCCCATGGCGGTGGCCGCCCAGGTGGCGAAGAACAGGGCCACGGTGGCCCAGTGGAATCGGCCCGAGGCCAGCCACCAGGCGCTGCCGGCGATGCCGAACAGCGGGGTGAGGATGAGGAACAGGGTCGTCGGCCAGTTGACCCCGCCCGTATGCTTGGCGCGGCGCGCCCGTTCGATCAGGTTCATCGTGTGCTCCGGAAGGGGAGCGGCGGAGCGTCGCTCACGCCGCGGCGGGGCGCCCGCACGGGCCCCGCGTATTTCTCTATTTTAGTCCAGCGGGGGCGATTCCGCCAGTCGGCCCCCGGGGCCTCACTCCGCCAGGGCGGCCCCGAGGACCCGGGTGCGCAGGCGGGTGGCGGCCTCCGGCGGAAAGGGCCCGAAGGCCGTGTCCCGCTCCACCCGCGCCCGGGCCGCGAACGGCCCGGGGAAGCTCAGCTCCGTCACCTGTTCCGGACCTTCCGGGTCCGAGTCCGTGGCCGCCAACCGCACCTCCACCCGCACGTCCTGCAGGGGCAGGGGGGAGCGGTTGTGGATCACCACGAACACCTTGCCGTCGCCCCGGAGCCCCGCACCCACGGCCACGTATCGCCCCGGGACCTCGCCGATCTCGACGCGGGTGAGGGTGGCGGCGGCCTCCCGGCCCACGGCGCCGCCGCCCGAGGCGGCCCGCCGCAGGTGGTACTTGGCCGACTCCACCTCCCCGGCGTCCATCTCCAGCTCCCCCAGGGCCAGGTGGGCCCGCACGGTGGGCAGCAGCTCCAGGCTGCGGGCCAGGTCCTCCCGGGCCCCGGCGGCGTCGCCCCGCTCCTTGCGCGCCAGGCCCCGCAGCAGCCGGGGCAGGTAACGGTCCGGCGCCCGCTCCAGGGCCCGGTCCAGGGCCGACTCGGCCTCGTCCCGGCGGCCCGCCGCCAGCTCGGCCCGGGCCTCGAGCAGGTCGAACTCCGCCACCCCCGGCGCCAGGGCCCGCGCGGCCCGCGCCCGCTCCACCGCCCCCTCCGGGTCGCCGTCCGCCAGGGCCTCGGCCCCGGTGCCCGCCTCGGCGTAGGCGGGCAGGGCGGCCGTCAGCCCGGCCGCGGCCTCCCGGTAGGCGTCCTCCCCCACGGTGCCTCCGGCGGGGAGGTCCGCCACCACCCGGCGGGCCGCCTCCAGGCGCCGGGCCGTGACCGGGTGGTTCGCCAGCAGCCCCCCGGCCCACGCCGTGGCGTCGTCCCCCGGCGCCAGCATCCGCTCCTGCAGGCGCACCGCGGCCCCGGGGTCGTAGCCCGCCGCCGCCAGGGCGGGCAGGGCCACCCGGTCCGCCTGGATCTCGTCGTCGGCGCCGTACTGGCGCTGGGGCAGGACCCCCCCGAAGCGGCCCTCGTCCACCACGACCTCCGGGTGGTCCCGGGTCCCTTCGTCCCGCGTCCGGACCCCGGCCGGCCCGAGGCGCAGCCGGATCTCCCGCACCGCGCGCCGGGCCTCGCCGGTCTCGCTGGCGTGGACGATCTGCTCCGCCAGCACCGCCGCCAGCTCGGCCTCGCTCGACAGGCGCGCCAGCAGCCCCCGGGTCACGGCCACCTTGCCCCCCGGCAGGGACCAGGCGTCCGGCGCCGAGCGGTCCACGACGACGAATTCCCACGGCAGGTCCGGCCGGGGCCCCCGGGCCGCCACGGCGGCCCCCACCCGGGCGACCTCGGCCACCAGCGCCGGGTCGCCGTTCCAGTCGCCCCCCTCCGCCTGGCGGGCGTAGCCGAAGTAGCGCGTCCCCACCCGCACCGCCTGGGCGGTGGCGGTGGCCTCGAGGGCGGCGTCCATCCCGGCGTCGGGGGCCGCCTCGGAGCCCGCCCGGGGCCCGGCGGCGCAGCCGGCGGCCAGGAAGGCGGCCAGGAAGGCGGCCGGGAAGGCGGCCGGGAAGGCGGCCGGGAAGGCGGCCGACGCCGGCGCGGCGGGGCGGGCGGGGCGGGCGGGGACGGTCACGCCAGCCGCAGGTGGCCGTGGGGGTCGAGCTGCACGTTGGGGCTCCAGGCCACCTCCCAGGGGTGGCCGTCGGGGTCGGCGAACCAGCCGGCGTAGCCGCCCCAGGGCACCTTGGCCGCCGCCTTGAGCACGCTGCCGCCGGCGGCCTTGGCCTTCCCCAGGGTCTGGTAGATCTCCTCCTGCCTTCGCACGTGGTAGGTGAGGGCCACCCCCCCGGCGCCGGGCCCCAAGTCGGGGAGCTCGGCGCTGCGGGCCAGGGCCTCGCGGGAGAACAGGGCCAGGAACACGCCGCCCACGTCGAAGTAAACCAGTCCCTCGGTGCTGGCCGTTGCCGCCCGCCACCCCAGGGCCTCGTAGAACCGCCGGGCACGGACCACGTCGGCCACCCCCAGGGTGATCAGGTTGATGCGCTGCTCCATCGGACCGCCGTCCCGCCTTCGTGAACGCCTACCGGGGAACGCACGGCGCCGATCGCCGTGCCTCCCCATCGTCCCTTCCCCGCCGACGCCGACGCCCCCCCTTCAAGGACACCCGGCCCGGCCCTAAAGAAACCACACCGGCCCGCCGCGTGACAAGCCGCGCGTCCGGCGTCCCGGCCCGCCCCCGCCCTGGCGCCGGCCCCCCCCGGCATGGCATAGTGAAACACCCCCACCCGGCGCCGGCGGGACGGCGTGCGTTCATTTCAAGCGAGGACCCCATGGTCGAGCTCTATGCCGAGTATTTCACCGATCCCCTGTGCCCCTGGTGCTGGGGCGCCGAGCCGCGCTACCGGGCGCTGAAGGCCGCTTTCGGCGATGCGGTGTTCTGGGTCCACCGGATGGGGGGCATGGAGGGGCGGGTGCCCCAGGTGGAGGACCCGGAGCGGGCCCGCGCCCGGATGGAGCAGATCTCCCTGGAGACTCGCATGCCCATCGACCTGGACGTCTGGCGTCACCGCTCCCCCGCCTCGCCCCTGCCCGCGTCGGTGGCGGTCAAGGCCGTGGGCTTCCAGGACCCGGCCCTGGAGGACGCCTACCTCAGGCGGGTGCGGGAGGCGTTCTTCACCGAGGGCCGCGCCGTGGATACCTCCGAGGCCCTGGTGGCCCTGGCGCGGGACGTGCCCGGCATCGACCTGCCGCGCCTGGTGCGGGAGATGCACGACCGGGCCGCCAAGAAGGCGTTCATGGTGGACTGGGAGGCGGCCCGCGACCCGCTGCCGGCCGCGCGCCACCTGGAGGACACCCCCGAGGGCGGCCGCCGCTACGCCTTCCCCGCCCTGGTGATCCGCAACCGCGACGGCGAGACCCGGGTGCTGGACCCCAAGGCCGCCTTCGCCGACTGGCTGGCGGCGTTCCACGCCCTGGCCCCGGCCCTGACGCCGCGCCGGTCCCCGTCAATCGAGGGCTTCCTCAAGGCCCGGGGCACCGCCGCCACCGAGGAGGTGGCCCTCGCCACCGAGGTGCCGTTCGACGCCGCCGACGCCGACCTGGCCGCGATGGTGGAGGACGGCCGGGTCACCTGCCGCACCGTGGGCCACTACTGCCTGTGGACCTGGAAGGGGGGCAGTCCCCGCCCCGGCACGGGCGAGGGCGAGGGGGAGTAGGGCCCTGGCGGACGCCGCCCGGCCCCTGGCGGCCGACTACTTCGTCGACCCGATCTGCTCCTGGTCCTGGGGCAACGAGCCCCACGCCCGCCGCTTCCTGTCCGAGTACGGCCACGCCGTCGCCTTCCGGCGCCGCACCGGCGGCCTGATGGAGCGCCGCGACGCGGGCTTCTTCGACCCCCAGCACGGCCTGTCGGGCGCCGACGCCGCCGCCATCGCGGCGCACCAGGCCGAGGTGGCCGCCGAGACCGGCATGCCCATCGACACCGGCGTGTGGGAGCGCTTTCCGCCCGCCTCCAGCCACCCCCCCTCGATCGCCGTCCACGCCGCCGCCCTCCAGGGGGCGGGGTTCGGCGACCGCATGCTGCGCCGGGTGCAGGAGGCGTTCTTCACCGAGCGCCGCCCGGTGGACACCCCCGAGGCCCTCATCGGCCTGGCCGCCGAGGTGCCGGGCCTGGACGCCCGCCGCTTCGCGGGCGACGTGCTGGGCCCCGCCGCCTACGCCGCCTTCCGCGCCGACTGGGAGGACGCCCGCCGCCCCCTCCCCGAGGCGCGGGACGTCAAGGAGACCGAGGGCCGCCTGCGCTACGCCTTCCCCACCCTGGTCCTGCGCGGCCCCGGCGGGGCCCTGGCGGTCCTGGACGGCGGCCACCCCTACGCCGCCTACGCCGAGGCCGTCGCGGAACTGGCCCCCGGCGTCACCCCCGCGCCCCTGCCGGCGCCCAAGGACTTCCTGGCCCGCTGGGGCACCGCCGCCACCCGCGAGGTGGCCGAAGGGTGCGCCCTGGGGGAGGCCGCCGCCGAAGCCGCGTTGCAGGCCCTGGCCGCCGCCGGGGCGGCGACGGGCCGCGCCGTGGGACCGACCACGCTGTGGCGCTGGACCGGCGGGTCGGCCGACAGCCGCTAAGGCGGCCCGCCCCCCGGCGCGGGGGACGGGCCGCCGTCCGTCAGCAGCAGCCGTCGCGGCAGGCGAAGGCCTTCAGGCCCTTGACGAGGCCCTTCAGGGTCCCGGCCTCGGCCGGGTCCTTCGGGGTCACCTCCACGGTCACCCCGGCTTCCGTCTCCCGCACGTCGAAGTTCAGCTTCTCGGTCAGGTCCCGGCCTCCCGGGAATCCGCAGCATCCGCCCATGACGGGGTCCTCCTTGGCTTCGTGTGGTTGTCCGACTGTTCGACACCTATCGAACAGTACGCCCAAAAAAAGGGTCGCTATTTCAGGAACGCCCGCACCGCCTCCACCGCCTCCGGGTTCACCTCGCAGAGGTAGGCCTGGCCTTCCCGGGTGCAGGTGATCAGGCCGGCGCTCTGCAGCTCCTTGAAGTGGTGGCTCACCGTGGAGCGGGCCAGCCCCAGGCAGCCGCAGGCGGTGGTGAACGCCTTCTTCACCGCGCAGCACGGCTCGGGTTCCCCCGCCGTGCGGCGCCGCGCCCGGGCGGCCTCGGCCGGGGAGAGGCCCTCGCCGCCGCCGCTGGTGCTCATGCGGTAGACCATCTCGAACAGGGCCAGCCGCTGCGGGTGCCCCAGGGCCTTGAAGATCCGTGCGAGGTTTGATTGTTCCATAACTATCGAACAGGTTAGCCGGCTGGAGGTCCCCCGTCAAGCCCCGTCTCCGGGACCGTCCGGGCGGGAAGCCCGCCGCGCGGCCCGGCGGGCGACGCGGGCCCGGCGCCACTCGGTGCGGTCCCGCAAGAGGTGGTTGCGGCTGAGCCACAGCCAGGTGCCGAAGCACCCCAGCACGAAGCCCAGCAGCACCCCGCTGCCCACCCCGAAGGCGAAGATGACGCTGCGTGGGTCCATCGTGACGACTCCGGGGCCGCTTCCGGCGAGGCGGGGGGGACGCCTCCGGCTCCCGTCCCATGATCCCGCGCCCCCCGGCGCCGGGCAAGGGCGGCGTCCGCGCGGACCCCGCCGGGGGCGGCCCCCCCCTAGGCCTCCGGGAACAGCGGCGTGCCGTTGGCGTCGTGCCAGGCCAGGATGCCCTCCCAGATGTCCCGGGCGCTCTCGGCGTACCAGAACAGGTCCCGGTCCTCCGGGTCGATCACCCCCTCGTCCACCAAAAAGTCCACGTCGATCGCCCGCCGCCAGTACCGCTCCCCCACCAGCACCACGGGCACCGGCCGGATCGTGCGGGTCTGCACCAGGGTGAGGGTCTCGAACAGCTCGTCGAAGGTGCCGTAGCCCCCCGGGAACGCCACCAGCGCCCGCGCGCGCTTGAGGAAGTGCAGCTTGCGCACGGCGAAGTAGTGGAAGCGCACGCACAGCTCGGGGGTCACGTAGGGGTTCGGGTACTGCTCGTGGGGCAGGGTGATGTTCAGGCCCAGCGACAGCGCCCCCACGTCGAACGCCCCCCGGTTGGCGGCCTCCATCACCCCGGGGCCCCCGCCGGTGGCCACCAGCACCCGGCTGTCCGTCGGCCCGGTTCCCGAGGCCCCCACCAGCCGCCCCAGCTCCCGGGCCGTGTCGTAGTAGCGGCTCTTCTCCGCGATCGCCTCGGCCACCGCCACCCGCCTGCGGGCCTCGGCGTCGTCGGGCCGCTCGGCGGCCGCCGCCCGCGCCGCCTCCAGCCGCCGCCGGGCCGCCCCCGGCTCCCGGATGCGGGTGCCGCCGAACACCACGATCGTGTGCTCCACCCCGTGGCGCTGGAGCAGCAGCTCGGGCTTGAGGTAGTCGATCTGGAGCCGCACCCCCCGGGTCGCGTCCAGGTTGAGGAACTCCGGGTCCCGGTCCGCCTGGCGGTAGCTGGGGCTCTCCAGGATCGCCCGCACCCGGGCCGGGGCGCCGGCGTCCTCCTCGGCGGGCTTGGCCTCCTGCCACGGCAGGGGCTCCCGCCGCCGCTCCGGGTGGGCGGGGGTGGGGATGGGGTCGCTGCCCGGGGGCTCGTCGGTCATGGGAATCCTCCTTGGGGCTCCTCCTTGCGCGGCTTCCGCCTCCCGCGGCGGCCGGGCCCTACTGTACCCAAAGGGCACGGCCGCCGTCCCGCCTTGCGCGCCGCCCAAGCCGCCGTACAATGGCCCCGCACCCCACACCCCGGCACAAGGAGGAACCCATGCGGATCGGCTTCATCGGCCTCGGCATCATGGGCGGCCGCATGGCGGCCAACCTGGCGAGGGCGGGCCACGCCCCCGTGGTCTGGAACCGCACCCCCGCCAAGGCCCGGCCCCTGAAGGAGCTGGGCGCCACCGTCGCCGCCTCCGCCCCCGAGGCGGCACGGGGCGCCGACGTGGTCATCACCGTCCTGTCCGAACCCGGCGCGGTGCGCGACGTCGCGGTGGGGGAGGCGGGCTTCCTGCCCGCCATGCGCGCCGGCAGCCTGTGGATCGACTGCTCCACCGTGGACCCCGCCTTCGTGCGCCGCATGCAGGCCCGGGCCGACGCCCGCGGCGTGCGCTACCTGGACGCCCCCGTGGCCGGCTCCAAGGGCCCCGCCGAGAAGGGCGAGCTGTTGTTCTTGGTCGGCGGCGCCGTGGACGACCTGGTGGAGGCCGCCCCCCTCTTCGAGGTGATGGGCAAACGCACCCTCCACGCCGGCCCCGTCGGCGCGGGCGCGTCCCTGAAGCTGTGCAACAACCTGATGCTGGGCGCCGCCATGCTCGCCTTCGCCGAGGCCGTCGCCGCCGGCCGCGCCTTCGGGCTCGACCTGGACGTGCTCCTGGAGGCCTTCACCACCTCCCCCGTCGCCGCCCCCTTCCTCAAGCTCAAGACCGACAAGCTCCGCGAGTCCGACTGGTCGCCCGAGTTCCCCCTGAAGCACCAGCACAAGGACCTGCACCTGCTGCTGGAGACGGCGTATGCGGAGGGCCTGCCGTTGCCGCTGGCGGCGGCGGTGAAGGAGCGGTACGGGGACGCGCGGGCGCGGGGATTGGGGGAGATGGATTTTTCGGCGGTGTGCGAGGTGGCGGGGGGAACGGCGGATGCCGCCCCTTGACTGTACTCACAATCGTAAATACAGTTGACCGGTGGACCTGGAGTGGGATGAGGCCAAGCGCCAAGCCGTCCTGGCGGAGCGGGGCGTGGACTTTGCCGATGCCGAGCCGGCCCTGCTCGACGAGCGCGCCCTCACCCTCATCCAGGACCACGGAAGCGAGGTCCGCTACGTGACGGTCGGCATGGGCCCCTTCGGGCGTCTCCTGACCGTCGTCTGGACCGTACGCGGAAGCAGGCGCCGCATCATCACCGCCTGGAAATCGAACGCCCGGGAGCGGCGTCACTACGGAGGCTAGGACGTGACCAGCCGAAAGCTGAAGGAAGAGCTCGAGCACGAGGACGCCGAACGGAAGGGTTTCGATTTCACCAAGGCCCGCCGGGGGCCGGTCATCCGTCCCGGCAAGAAGGTCCCCATCACGATCCGCCTCGACCCGGACGTGCTCCAGTGGTTCCGCGACCAGGTGAAGGGCGGCGGCAGCTACCAGGCCCTCATCAATGACGCCCTCCGGGCCCACATCGAGGGCAAGGACCTGGACGAGCGGCTGCGGGAGGCGATCCGGGAGGAATTGGCGGGGTTGAAGAAGGCGGGCTGAGCGGTAAGCATGCCCCGGCCCGTCTTGGCCGCCGTGAAGGAGCGCTGCGGGGACGCGCGGGCGCGGGGGTTGGGGGAGATGGATTTTTCGGCGGTGTGTGAGGTGGCGAAGTAGGAAGCTGAGAGACGAAATCGCAGCGCTTAATTATTGGAAATCTATTAAGGATGTCAAGAGTTATGACCACGGGGCCCCAACCTCGGAAGGCCGTGACAATCGACCTTCAACGAATACTCGACATCGCAGCCAAAGGTGTTCGGCGTTCTTACGCATTTATGGCACTTGGGGTCAACGCTGCATCTGACCCCAATTTTAAGCAGCTTCACCTCACAAACGCATTACAAGTGAGGATGCTTCCCGACGACCTCGACGACAAAGCAGTTTCAAATATAAAACACAATTTTCGGATCTGGGTAACCGGATGTGGGCTGCGCGAACTGATTGAGTCATTCTCCGTATTTTTGGACGAGGTGTACAAGGTTTTATTATTTGTAAAAGTTTCCCGTGGCAACCTTGGTGTTAAAGAGGCTGCGAAGAAACGCAAGTCATTTTCCTTTGGCGGCGTGGAGAAGAAATTAGAGGTTCTTAGGTCCGAATATAGCATTGGCCTAAAGCACTCAAAATTGTTGGATAGTGTAAATCAGGCTAGGAATTGTATCAGTCATAGGAGAGGGGTCGTTGGAAACGAAGATTGTAAAGGAGAGGGTGGTCTTTCTGTTCGCTGGGTTGGCCCAAGCGCTTTGGTAATAGGATCTAGTGGGAAGAAGACCCCACTTACTAAACGGCACTATGTTGAAGAAGACTCCGAAATAGCAGTTCAGTTCATCGAGAAATCACTAGATTTTCCGCTCGGAAAAGTCGTCGACATTCCAGCGGAGGAACTGGCGGAGATTTGTTTGTTTATCTACTTCGAGGCAAGAGATATTATTCAACAATCAGCAGAACGCCTGAAAGGGCTGGGTATACCGATTGTCGATAAATCGCCCGATTCGGCGCAGCATGCTTGATCCGCCGCTCTTCGAGCCGCCCGGGCGGTCTCCCATCGGGACCCGCCCGGACGGCGTTCATCCGTTCCGCTTCGTCAGTGGTGGCGCCGGTGCCCCGGACGCACCGTGACGGTCACGTACCCCACCGGGTTGTTCCAGTCGTGGACGCTGGCGTCCAGGTCGCTGGGGCCGCCGTCGGAGTCCAGGTCGCCGACCACGCCGGGGTGGATGTGGACGTAGGTGTTGTAGTCGGCCGTGGCCACGCCGGTGCCGCCGGTGCCCGCCAGCCCCGTCGGGTCGCCGGGGATGCCCGGCATGCCCGGCGCGCAGCCCGAGGTGTCCAGCACCTCGTCGTTGGCCTCGGTGCCGGCGTCATAGCCGTTCACGGCGTAGGTGTAGGTGCCCGGCACCTTCGGCACTTCGATGGCATCGAGCCCCACGAAGCCGTCGTTGGTGGGGATCAGCATGGCGATCACCGACAGCCGGTCCTGCCAGGGGGCGGGGTTCAGCACGGCGGTCGTGGTCATGCCCGGGGCCAACCGGCCGCCGGCCGGGTTGACGTCCAGGTCCGCGTGGGCGGCGGTCAGGCTGTCGACCACGCCGCCGATGTCTCCGCACTCGGCCACCCGCTGCACGTCCAGCGAGGCCGGCCGGCCCACGTCGAACACGTCGGTGTGGTCGCCGTGGGCCGCCACGACGAAGGGGGTGAAGTAGGTGCCGTTGGTGGCGTTGGTGATGGACACGGTCCACTCCGCCGCCAGGGCGGGCGCGGCCGCGGCGGTGAGCGCCAGCAGGCACGCGGCGCCCAGGGTCGTAGCGCGTCTCGTTGGGCTTTTCGTTGCGCGTTGCATCGGCAGGCTCCTCCCAAGGGGGTTGTCCGGCGGGGCCCCTCCCCGCGAAACCCCCATCCTGGGCGGCCTGATTAACGCGCCGACAACGGGACCGTAACGTTTCGGTAAAGACCCAGCGCGGCCCGTGGCGCCCCGGGGGGCTAGCTCCGCGTCCAGATTCTCCCGTAGTGGCCGGGCACCGTCAGCCACCGCTCCTCGCCGGGCTGCACCCCCGCGAGGTCGTCCTGCCCGTGCAGGGCCTCGGCGTAGTCGCCGCCGGCCTCGAAGCGGAACGGTACCGACCGCTCCTGGTCGCCGAAGTTGAGGGCCACCACGGCGAAGCCCTGGGGGTGCGTCCACGTGTACACCAGCACGCCGCGCGACTGGTAGCGCCCCGGGTCGTTGTAAAAGCGGTGCGCCCCGCCTCGGAACGGCGGCCGCCGCCGCAGCCGGATGAGCTTGCGCACCAGGCCGACGAGGGACCGTCCCACGGGGTCGTAGAAGTAGTCCCACCGCACCGGGCGGAACAGCATGACCCGGCCCCACCCGCTCTCCGGCACGTAGTGGTTCTCCCCCAGCTCCTGCCCCTGCCACAGCAGGGGGATGCCCTTGGCGGTCAACAGCCCGATCAGGTAGGGCTGGACCTGGTACCACTGCCCCCGGTCGCCCTCCGACAGCAGGTCGTTCGTCCCGCCGGGGGGCAGCACCCGGCCGAAGTTGCAGACGAAACGGGCGTGGTCGTGGTTCTCGATGTACTGGAGGGCGCTCTTGGGGATGGTCTCGCCGCCCGCCGCCACCTCGGTGGGGTAGTCCATCAGCCCCAGGCGGAACCCCAGCTCGGTCAGGCGCCCCGGGTCGCGCGCCACCGCCTCGGCGGCCCCCAGGGTCTCGTTCTGCCAGGTGAGGTTGCTGTAGGAGCGCTCCAGAATCTCGCGCGGCGCCTCCAGCTGCTCGGCGCACTGGATCAGGCGCATGCCGCCGTCGGCGAAGAACCGCTTCCAGTGCCCGCCGTCCGCCTCCCGCGCCCGCACCAGCCGGTGGGTCTCGTACACCAGCGCGGCGTACCCGTCGCCCGTGGGGCCGTCCCAGTAGTTGGGCACGCAGTCGTAGCGGAAGCCGTCCACGTGGTAGCAGTCCAGCCAGTGCCGGTTGACCGTCAGGAAGAAGTCCCGGGTCAGGGCCCGCCCGAAGTCCGTGCTGGCCCCGAAGTAATCCTTGGCGAAGGGCCCCATGAACGGGTTGTCGTGGTAGTGCAGGCGGTCGTAGACGTACTGGTAGGGGAAGCTCCAGCTCGTGTGGCCGTACACCGAGTCCACGATCACCGCCAGCCCGCGCCGGTGGGCCTCGTCGATGAGCCGCTGCAGGTCGCGCCGCTTGCCGAAGCGCTCGTCCACGCCGAAGTAGCCGATCGGCAGGAAGCCCCAGTCCACCGTGTTGGCCACGTTGGAGACCGGCATCAGCTCGATGCAGGTGATCCCCAGGTCCCGCAGGTAGTCGAGCCGCTCGACGGCGCGGTCGATGTCGCCGGCGAACTCGTTGATCATCAGCTCGTAGACGATCAGGTCGTCCAGCGCCGGGGTGCGCCAGTCCGCCTCGGCGTCGCTCCAGGTGTAGGGGGTGTAGCCCAGGGTGAGGGCCGAGAGCTTGCCGACGCCGAACTCCCGCGCGAACGGGTCGATGATCCAGTCGATCGGCTCCGGCGCGTTCGGGTCCTCCAGGAGGTAGCGGTAGACGTAGCGCCCCGGCGTGCCCCAGGCCGAGTCCGGGTGGGGCTTGGGCACGTTCGGGATCTCCAGCCGGGTCGACCAGTAATCGCCGTACTCCGGGTCCACGGAGTGGGTAAGCTCGCGCACGACCGGCTGGATGTCCTGCAGGAACTGGTCGCGCTCGTGGATGACCTTGACCCACAGCCGGCTGCCGTTGGCCGCCGACACCCACGGCAGGAACAGGCCGAAGTCCACGGCGCCCGGGCTGCTTTTGTCTTCCCGGGCCCCCAGGCGGTCGAGCGGCAGCGGCTTCATGGCGGCCTCCACGGCGGGATTCTGGGGTGGATCGCCGCCGCGCGGACGAAGGCCCCCGCCGGACCCGTTCCCCCTCGGTGGCGCGGGCGGCCCCAGTGCCGCCACGTTTCAAACATAGCGCTCCGCGCGCCCCGTTTCCCGCCCGCTTCCGGGGCCGGGGAGGGGGTTCGGGGCGGCGGTCCTACTCCTCGCCCACGCGCCCCCGCAGGCGCTTCTTCCGCCCCGCCTGCTTCTTGACCTCGAGGCGACGCTCGCGACTGGCGCGGGTGGGCTTCGTCTTCGTGCGCCGCTTCTCCGGCCGGGCCGCCTTGGCGATCAGGTGGGCCAGGCGCTCGAGGGCGTCGGCCCGGTTCTGCTCCCGGCTGCGGTGGCGGTGGGCGCGCAGGACGATCTCGCCGTCGGCGGTCAGGCGCGTGCCGGCAAGCCCCATCAGGCGGGCCCGCACCGGCTCGGGCAGGGACGGGGAGCGCCGGGCGTCGAAGCGCAGCCGGGCGCACGAGGCGGTCTTGTTCACCTTCTGCCCCCCGGGCCCCGGCGAGCGCACGAAGGTCAGCTCGATCTCCTCCGCCGGGATCACGATCCCCGGCGCCGGGCGCAAGGGCCCCCGGGGCGCGTCGTCGGCCGGGGCCGTCACAGCTCCTGCAGCCGCAGGCGGAAGTGCAGGCTGGCCTGCTCCAGGCCGTGGCCCTCGTAGAAGCGGTGGGCGTCCATGCGCTCGACGCCGGAGTCCAGGTGCAGCGCGTCGCACCCCGCCTCCCGCGCCCGCTCCACGAGCCACTCCAGCAGCCGCCCGCCGTGCCCCCGGCCCCGGCAGGCGGCGTCGGTGACCAGGTCGTCCACGTACAGGTAGCGCCCCCACGCCAGGCTCTCGGCGACGCGGTAGCCCGCCACGGCCCGCACCTGCCCGTCCTCCTTGAGGACCGCCAGGCGGTAGCCGTGGGCCTTCTCCAGCTCCCGCACCCGCGCCACGAAGGCGGCCCCGTCCAGGTGCGGCCGGAGCTGGGCCATCACGGGGAAGCAGGCCGCGATCCCCGCGTCGCTCTGGGCCCGGTGGATCTCCATGGCCCGCATTGTGGCAGCCGGGCCGGGCCCCTGTCAGCCCGGGGGCGCCGCGCTAGTAGTCCAGGTTCGTGACCTTGCGCTTGAGGGTCCCCCCCGTGATCCGCTCCAAGGTGTCCCGGATCACCGCCACGCTGTTGTCGAAGCAGCCGTGGGCGCTCCGGATGCGGCGCGGCCCCACGCTCACCTGCCGGTCGTCCAGCAGCTTGAGCGTGTCCCCGGGGACGCCGGCGCCCCGCGCCGCGATCCCCGCGGGGACGTTGCCCTGCCAGAAGAAGTCCTGCCAGTCCTTCACCTCGGCCACCTCGCGCTCGTGCCAGTGCTGGCGCGAGGCGCGGCCGGCGTCGTAGCTGGCCGCCATGCCCAGGAGGGGCGTCTTGTGGAGCCGCTCCAGCGCCCGGCTGACCAGGTACAGCAGCGACTTGCGGTACGGCCCCACGGTGTCGTCCAGCTCCCGCGCGTCGGAGAGCGCGTGGACGCGGAAGGCCTTGCGCGCCAGCCGGCCGGCCTCGAGGGCGGGCCGGTAGGTCTCCCGCGCGAAGGCCAGGTCGCAGGCCGGCGCGTACAGGGTGCAGCTCGCCACCTTCAGGCCCCGCTCCGCGAGCTCGCCCAGCAGCCGCCCGCACACGAACGAGCCCGCCGAGTGGCCCACCAGGTGGATCTCCGGCTTCCGGCCCGGCAGGGCGGCGGCCAGGTCGGCCAGCCCGTCGGCCAGCAGGTCCAGGCCGCGCCCGTCGGCGCCGCCGCGCCGCACGTTCTCCTTCATCTCCGACCACATGCCCTTGACCAGCAGGTGGCGCACGGTGGTCTCCACCGTCCGGTCCCACGCCTCGGCCACGTCCTCCCGGAACCCCTCCGCCGGGACCGGCTGGCCGAAGGTGCGCTGGATGCCGTCGGCGATCATGTCGCCGATCGTTTCGGCCCAGCCGCTCTTCCAGGTGGTGAAGACCGGGTAGACCCCGTTTTCCTGGAAGCACGGCCCCAGGACGCGGATGCGCTGGATCGAGTCGGCCTCGGCGTTCAGCCCGCCGTGGGCGTAGACGACCAGGCGGCGCGGCTGGCCGGCCTTCACCTTCCGGAGCCACTTCAGGGGCTCCTCCAGGCAGACGAAGCGGGCGGCGTCGGCCTCGTCCCCCACGTGGGGCAGCCGGTTGATCACGTGGCCGTCGTTGCCGGTGACCAGGGTGTGCCAGTAGGCGGCCTCCCGGTCCCACACGCCCGGCCGCCCCTCCAGCCGGTCGCGCTTGCTGCCCCCCAGCCACGACGGCCAGCCGGCCGGCGCCTCGGTCGGGCCGCCGCCCACGTAGTAGCGGCGCGGCGCCAGGGCGGCGGTCCGCTCCGCCCCGGCGGGCCCCGCCGCGCCGGGCACGCCCATGGCGACCACCCAGGCGTCGGTGCCGTTCTCCACCCAGTCCGCGTAGGGCAGCACGGCGAACCCCGAGGCGCCCCACTCCGGTCCCCACGAGTTCTGCACCACGAAGCCGGTGCGGTTGTAGCCCACCAGGGCGAAGGCGTGGCCCCCGGCCACCGGCCTGCGTCTGATGACCGGCAGGTTCTTGTGGGTCGGCGCGCCGGTCCGGGTCGGCACGCCCCATCCGGCGTGGACGTTGGCCGACGCGTACACCGCGCCGATGTCCTGGATCGCGGCCTGGATGTCCACCACCGAGCGGCGCTCCACCCGGTAGTAGACCCCCAGGGTGCGCTCCAGGGCGTCGGTCTCCCAACCGTCCCGGGGGCGCACGAAGTGGGCCTCGCCCCGCGCGTCCAGGTACGGCCACTTGCTCTCCAGGCAGACCCCGTGCCGGTGCCACCCCTTGAGCGCGCCCCGGCAGCTCGACCCCTCGTAGTCCTCCCCCGGCCACTCGTCGTAGAAGCGGGCCAGGTGGTAGAGCATGCGGGGGCTGACCTGGTCCTTCCGCCCCATGCGCCCGCCCGCGCGGCGCCACTGCAGGTAGTTCACCACCGCCGCCAGGCCGAACCCGGTGCAGGAGCCCTCGTTCTTCTGGTCCAGGATCAGGCCGGCGGCCCGGTAGGCGGGCAGGGCCTGGCTCAGCACGGCGGGGGCCGGCCACTCGGGCGGCAGCGACTCCACCGGCGGCCGGTACGGCAGGTCGCGCAGGTCCAGGCGGTCCGGGCGCGCGTCCAGGGTCAGCTCGCGGTCGGCGATCTTCAGCGTGCGGATCGGCATGGCGGGTCCTCCCCATCGGGGCCGGGGCGCGGGCCGGGCGGGGCAAGGGGAGCACGCCCGGGGTCCGGCCGCGGCGTCGGTACGGAACGTGATGCGGGAAAAGCGAACGCCTTCCCGGGCGCCCGTGTCAATCCGCAGAGACCACGATGTCGGCCCCCCTGGAGGGGGCGGGCGGGAGGGGCGCGGCCCTTAAGGCGCGGGCTCGGCGCAGGAGACGGACACCTCGTAGGTGTCCGGCGGCAGAGCCTCGGCGTCCACCAGGGCGTTGGGGTCGGTGGCGGCGCCGGGGGCGTCCCAGCGGGCCGCGACGTAGCAGATCACGCCCCCCAGGGTATAGGCGAAGTCGGTCCCGGACGGCCGCCCGGCGGCGTACCGGGGGTCCTCCCGCCAGCCCCGGGAGGGCATCAGCTCCCGCATGCGGGCGTCGGGCCGGGTGGCGCTGGTGCGCTCCAGCTCGCTCAGGGCCTTGCGGCTGCCCCGCCCCACGATGTGGCAGCCGGGCCGCTGCGCCGCCGTGTGGGGATCGGTCACCGGGCCGGAGGTCTCGTGCAGGGTGTCGAACGGCATGTTCTGGAGCATCTCGTACACCTCGCCGCACGACAGGCGCACCCGCACCGGCAGGTTCTTGTCGGCGGTGGGCGGGGTGCAGCCCGCCGCCAGGGCCAGGAGGGCGGCCAGGGCCCCGAGGCGCAGGGGGGCCCTCATGCCGCCCCCGCCGGGCCGGGGGCGGAGGGGGCGGACGGCGCGGGCACCGGGACCCCTTCCGGGGGCACGCTCTTGATGTGCACGTCCCGCTGCGGGAAGGGGATCTCGATGCCGTTCTCGTGGAACTTGTCCCACACCCTCAACAGCACGTCGCTCTGCACGTTTCCCACGCCCTCCTCCGGGTCGTTGATCCACAGCCTCAGCTCCAGATCCACGCTGGAGTCGCCGAACCCGGTGAGCAGGCAGTTGGGGGACGGGCTCTTCAGGACCCGGGGGCTCTCGCCCGCCGCCTCCAGGACGAGCTCGATGGCGCGGCGCACGTCCGAATTGTACGAGATGCCGATCGGCACGCGGACCCGCACGTTGTTGTCGCTGTAGGACCAGTTCTCCACCCGCTCGGTGATGAGCAGCTCGTTGGGCACGAGGTGCTCCTTGCCGTCCCGGGTCACCAGGGACACGTAGCGCGCCGACAGCTGCTTCACCCAGCCGTAGGTGTTGCCCACCACGATCACGTCGCCCGGCTTGATGGAGCGGTCGGCCAGCAGGATGATGCCGCTGACGAAGTTGGAGATCACCTTCTGCAGGCCGAAGCCCAGCCCCAGGCCGATGGCGCCGCCCAGCACCGTCAGGGCCGTCAGGTCCACCCCCACGGCGTTCAGGCCCGCCAGCACCGCCAGGGCCACCAGCACCGTGTGGGTGAGCTTGCCGAACAGCACCCGCATGGAGGGCGACAGCCCGGTCATGCTTCCGATCTGCCGCTCCAGCAGCTGGGCCAGCAGCACCGCCCCCGCCACGAACAGGGCGATCAGCCCCAGGGCCGAGGCGATGGTCAGCACCGAGACCCGGGTGCCCCCCACGGTCACCGCCAGCTGGTCCAGGGCGTTCAGGATCGGCCCCAACAGGCCGGTGATCTGGAGGGCCGCCGCCACCCAGACGACGGTGGCCACGGCCCGCGCCGTGGCGGGCTTGCGCACCAGGGACGAAACGATGCGGATGACCACCCAGGCCACCCCCAGGCTCATGGCCGCCTCGGTCAGCCCGGTGGAGAGCCCCACCCGCGCCGCCAGGGGCGCGTAGAACATGAGGAGCACCAGGCTGAGGGCCGGGAACAGGACGTCCGCCAGGCCGTGGGCGATGGGCCGGGCCCAGCGCGGCGATCCCGCGCCCACGGCCCACGCCTCCAGGCGTCGGGTGGGGCGCCGCGACAGGGCGTAGCCCACGGCCAGGGCCGCCACCACCCAGGCCGCCTGGATGGCCGCCTCGGGGGTGAAGGCCTGGGTCCGCACCCGCTCGAAGACACGTTGGACGGCCGCCGCGACGGCCGAGAGATCAGGCATCGACGTCCCCAACCGGAGTGACCGCCCGCGCGCCCGCGCGGGCCGGGGGACTCATACATACCACAAACGGCCCGCCGCCGTGGGGCGGCCGCCCGGGGGGCGTCGCCGCCCGGATCAGTCCGCCCGCTCCACCCGCACCGGGTCCCCGTCCCGCACCGGCGCCAGGGCCCGCACGTCGCCGGCCGCGTCGGCGAAGACGTTGACCGGCGCCACCAGGCGGATCTCGTCGGCCCGCGACGCCGGGGTCGGCCCGAACCCCACGGCCACCGCGCCCCCTTCGGTCCAGAAGGCGATCTCCCCCGGCTCCACCACGTCCCGGGCGTCCGCCTCCAGGGCGGCCCGCACGGGCACCATGAAATAGACCTCCTCGCCCCAGGTGCGGGCCTCGGCCTCGAGGGGCAGGGCGGCCCACACCGCGTCCGCCGTGGGGGTGTCCCGCAGGTCGGCCGACAGGGTCACCCCCGCGGCCCGGATGCGGATCGCGCGCATGGGCCCCTTTGTACCGCCGTCCCGGCTCCGGCGCAAGGCCGGGGCCCGCGGCCCTTACGCCGCCCGCAGGTGGCTCTTGCCGGCGGCGGTGCGGGCCGCCAGGCGCCGGGCCAGGAGCGCGTCCACGGACCATCGCCCGCCCCCGGCCAGCACCAGCCCCGCGCACACCGCCAGGGCCAGCAGGTGGTACTCGTAGCCCTCCCCGGCCTGGGCGCCGGACCAGTTCATGAACAGGCCGTTGGGCAGGTGGACGAGGGCCATCGCCCCGAGCATGATGACGCCGATGCTGGCGGCGCAGAAGCGGGTGAGGAAGCCCGCGATCAGCCCCAGGCCGCCGAAGAACTCCCCCACGATCACCAGGAAGGCGACGGCCGCCGGCAGCCCCATGGGGCCGGTGAGGAAGCCCATCGTGCCCGAGAAGCCGCCGCCGCCGTACCAGCCCAGCAGCTTCTGGGCGCCGTGGGCGAACATGACGACCCCCAGCAGCAGCCGCATGATCGGGCCCAGCCAGTGGTCCCGCGTCTCGATCAGTCGAAGGAAGGCGCGCATGGCATTCTCCATCGTTCGGGGTCCAGGCCCCCCGGCGGCGGGCCGCCGGACGCGCGCCGGCGCACCCCCGGCGGAGGCGCCGTTGTCGGTGGCGGGCCACACACCCCGCTCGTTTCATTGTCCGTCGGCTCCGCCCCGTGCGCCAGGGCGGCGCGGCTTCGGAAGGCGCCGGGGGGGCGGACGGATCGCTTTCCCGGGGGCCGGTCCGGCCGCGGCCCCCGGTCCGGCCCGGCCGTTCAGTCGAGCTGGAAGGTGACCTTGGCGTTGATCCGGTAGCTGGTGATCTTGCCGTCGTCCACCTTGGCCTCGAAGTTCTCGATGTAGATGGACCGGATCCCGTGCAGCGACTGCTTGGCCTTGTCCACGGCCTTCTGGGCGGCATCCTCCCAGCCCTTGTCCGACTCCGCCAGCACCTCGATGACCTTGAGCACGTTCGGCATCGGCTTCTCCCTCCTCTCGTCGGCGGCCCCCTCCCTCGGGGCGGCCGCCCCCGCACCACGCTCCCCATTCCGGCGCGTCCGGGTGGTGGGCATCCGGCCCGCGCCCCGGGGCGGACGCCCACGCCCGCCCCTGCCTCAACGATATCCCGCCGTCGGGCCCAATCCAAGGGGCCCCGCGCAGCTATTCCGGCGCGAGCCGCTCCAGGTAGAAGGCCGACCCCGGGCCGCACGCCGGCACCTGGCCGGAAAGGTGGTCCCCGTCGGCCCCGACGCGCCCCTCCAGGCCGGGCATGGCGAGCCCCCCGGGGCGGGAGATCCACTCCGTGCCGCCGAGCCTGAGGTCCCCCTCGGCGCCGTAGGCCCCCGCCACCCGCAGGCGCCCCGGCGGCAGCGGCGCCTCGGGGTCGATCACCTCGAAGCCCAGCTCCCCCTCCAGGCGCCCCCGGCGGTTGCCGGTCAGCTCCAGGGTCAGCCGCGCGTCGCCGTAGCCCTCGGCGCAGTGGAAGCCCCCCCGCCAGGTCCCCGTGAGCCCCGTGGCGTCGGCCCCGCCCCCCGGCAGGGTGCGCGGTCCCCCCGTCACGCCGGACACCCCGGCGCAGGCCGTCAGCAGACCGGCCCCGGCCAGCAGCAGGGCGGCGGAAACGGATGAACGGTGGAAAGACACGGCATTCGGCTCCAGGCTAGCCCCGCGCGCGGGGGCCCGCAAGGGACCCGGGCGGGGCGATCGGAGCGGGGGAGGCGGAAGGCGGGGGTCGGGAGAGCGGGGAGTCGGGAGCGGGGAGGGCGGGCGGGGTCAGCGCGCGGCGGCGCCGACGGCGGCGGCCACCAGGGTGCCGGCGGCCTCCCGGGCCCGGGCGGTCAGGTCGCGGCAGGCGCCGGGCTCGTCCATGCTGTGGAGCACGGAGGCGCCCTCCAGCAGCAGGGTCAGGTGGCAGGCCAGGGCGTCCGGGTCGGCGGCCCCGGCCTGGGCGGCCAGGTCGCGGATGTAGGCGGTCATCAGGCGCTTGGTGAGGGCCGCCACCCGGTGCACGGGGTGGCCCCGGTCGGCGAACTCCCCGGCCACCCGGGTGAAGGGGCAGCCGCAGTAGCCGTCCCGCGCCCAGGTCATGTGCCCGTACACGTCGAAGAGGGCCAGCAGCCGCTCGCGGGGGGTGTCGGCGGCGCGCTCGACCGCCTCGACGAAGTGGATCCGGAAGCGGTCGCCCATGCGCCGCAGGACGGCCTCGATGAGGGCGTCCTTGCTCTCGAAGTGCTGGTACAGGGTCCCCTTGGCGATCCCGGACTCGGCCAGGATCTCCGCGATGCCCGTGGTGCGGAACCCGTTGCGCGTGAACAGCCGGGTCGCGGTGTCGATCAGCAGGTCGCGCTTGCTCGCCGCGCGCGACGTCGGCATGGCACTCGGCATGGCACCCTCCACCTCCCGCCCGGATTATACCGACCGGTCACATTGCCCGCAAGGCCGCGCCCCGCAACGCCCCGCGCGCCCCCGTCCCGCCCGGTCCCCCGGCGGCCGCGGGCGCGGCCCCAAGCGCCGGGAATAAACCCGTAAGGACGGGGGTTTGCGCCTCCATTCCGGCACCCGGTCGGGCCCGTCCGGGAAGGGAAAAAATCCCTATTGACATAGACCGACCGGTCGGTCATATTTGGGTCGCCGGCAAGGAGAGCGCGGTGCGCGAGGGAGGCCACGGAACAGTTCCGGGCCCGGCGCCGCCGGAGAGGAATGGGAGGAAACCCCATGGATTGCCCGCGTTGCCAGGGCCCGATGGTGGCCCAGCAATACACCGACCTTCTGGACGACAGTGGCCAGTACGGGATCACCGCGTGGCGCTGTCTGTGCTGCGGCGAGGTGGAGGACCCCGTGATCCTCGCCAACCGGACCAACCGGCCCGAGCCCCGCGAGGTCCAGAACCCCCGCAAGCGACCCCGCTTCAAGGTCGCGGCCTGACCGCGGCCCCACCCGCCGCCCGGGGCATTCTCCCCCCCGCCCCGGGCGGCGACCCCGCCCGCCCCCTTTTCACCGTCCCGCGCCCGCCCGTATAGTGGGGGGCGCGCCCGTCCCCCCGGGCGCGCCGGGAGCCCCGCCATGGAACCATCCTCGCCCTACCGGGCCCCCCGCTGGGCCTGGGGCCTCGTCGCCTTGAGCGGCGCGGCGGCCCTGCTGCCGGTGGTGGCCGGCCTGGGCGCCCGCCTGGGCTGGTGGCACTTCCGCATCGGCTTCGCCATGCTCAAGGTGGACGTCTTCCTGGCCGGGGCCGCCATGGCGGCGGCCGCGCTGGGCCTGGCGGTGGCCTTCACGGTGCGCTACCGCCCCGCGCTCCCGTTCGCGGCGGCGGCGCTGCTGGTGCCCCTGTTCCCCCTGGCGACCATCCTGGAGCAGTACCACGACGCCCGCACCCTGCCCCGCATCCACGACATCACCACCGACTTCGCCGAGCCCCCGGGCTTCGACGCGATCCTGCCCCTGCGCCCCCCGGGCAGCAACGCCCTGACCTACGACGACCCCTCCGTGGCCGCCAGCCAGGTGGCCGCCTACCCCGACATCCGCCCCATCCGCACCCGCTACAAGCCCGACCGCGCCTTCGAGCTGGCCAAGGCCCTGGCGATCGGCTTCGGCTGGCGCATCGTCCGCGAGGACCGCGAGGCGGGGGAGATCGAGGCCGTGGACACCACCTTCTGGTTCGGCTTCAAGGACGACGTCTCCATCCGCATCCGCCCCCGCCCCGAGGGCGGCAGCCAGGTGGACATCCGCTCCGTCTCCCGCGTCGGCGTCTCCGACGTCGGCGCCAACGCCCGCCGCATCCGCAGGTTCATGCGGGAGTTCGAGGGCGGGTAGGGGGGCGTCAGCCCCCCGCCATCTCCGCCAGCCGCACCACCGTCCGCCAGCTCCGCCCCGTGCATTTCGTCCCCAGGGCCCGGTCGAACCAGGCGGTCGTGAGCCGCGAGCGGGCCACGCCGTTCGGCAGCCACAGGTAGACCTCGCGCCCCCGCACGGCGAAGGCGTCGGGCGGGGAGCGGTCGGGGTCGAGGGCCGCCGCCCGCGCCGGGTCCGGGGTGTCCGCCAGGAACAGCACGTGCAGCGCGGCCGGGTCCGCCCCTTGCGCCAGGAACGAGTTGCCGGCCACCACGGCGGCCAGCTCCCCGGCCGTGCGCAGCACCACCGCCGGGCGGAACCCGAAGCGCGCCGCGACGCCGTCCAATACGACCCCGACGACTTGCTCCGCCTTCCCCGGCGGAGGGGTGAACACCACGTTGCCGCTCTGGATGTAGGTCCGCACGTCCCGGCACCCGGCGTCCGTGAACCGCGCCGCCAGGTCCTTCATGGGCAGCTTGTTGTGCCCCCCCATGTTGACCCCCCGCAGGAGGGCCACCCGGGCGCCCCTAGACGGGCCGGGACGGGACATGGGAGAAGCGCAGACGCAACCGCAGGAAGGGGCGCTCGAGCGCGTGGTACGAGACGTACGCGAGGAGCCCCGTGGCGGCCAGCGCGATGCAGAACTGCGTGAGCCAGGTCAGCCAGCCGCCCCAGGCCGACTGGAGCCCGGGTCCCAGGAGCCCGGAGACCGCCTGCTCGGACACGCCGATGACGATGTGGTGGTACACGTACAGGCCGTAGCAGAGCTTGCCGGCCTCCACCAGCGGACGCACCGCCAACGCCCGGCCGACGAGTCCGCCGGAGACGGCGGCGTCCAGGATCAGGCAGAAGCCGGCGGCCACCGCCAGGTATTGCCACAGGACGTGGCCCGTCTGGGCCTGATAGGGGGGCGCCAGGGTGACGGCAAGCACGAGGCCGACCCCGACGGCCACCTTCGGCAGCCCCCAGCGCGGGTCCGCCGGAACGGCGACCCGCAGGATGCCCAGGGCCGAGCCCAGGATGAACGGGTCCAGGCGCGTCAGGAACGCGGTCCAGACGAACGGATGGGGAAACGGGCTCAGGACGAAGTACCCGCGCGACACGACGGTGAACACCAGCAGGAGACCCAGCGTGACGGCCAGCACCTTGCCCCGGGCGAACAGGAAGAAGAACAGCACCGGCCACAGCAGGTAGAACTGCTCCTCCAGGGAGATGGTCCAGAGGTGGCCGAGCATCCACGAAGGGGGGTAGCCGAGCAGTCCGATGGAGTAGTTGCCCAGGAACGTGACGAAGGGGAACAGGTGGAGGGCCACCATCTGCGAGTACTGCGCGGTTCCGATCGGCGCCTGCATGAGCCCGAAGAGCGGGAGCACCAGGAACCCGAGGAGCAGCGCGAAGTAGTACAGGGGCCAGATCCGGAGCGTCCGGCGCAGGTAGAAGTCCTTCAGCGAGACCCGGCCTTCCCGATGGTGCTCGAGAACCAGCAGGGTGGTGATCAGGAAACCGCTGAGCACCAGGAACAGGTCCACGCCGAAGCTTCCAATCACCCGGAACGTGGCGGACGCCCCGTGAAGGAAGGTCCCGGGCTCGAAAAAGGGGGCCGTGGCCGGCAGGTGGTGGGTGAAGACGAGGAAGAAGGCGAGGAACCGCAGGCCGTCCAGCTGTGGGACGTAGTACCGTCCGCCGCCCGCGCGGCGCGCGTCCCCGCCGGGCCCGGGCAAGCCGCTCACGGGTTCCCCCGACCCCGCCGTCGGGGGCGGCGCGTCCGGCTTGTCACCGTGCACGGTGGCGGGGGCCTCAGCGTCCCTGCCGGGCCCGGGCGTTGCGCAGGGCGAAGATCATGTGCTGCTGGTGGGTGGCGGTGGCGATCCTGTAGGCGGTGGCGCCCTCCGGGCCGATCCGGTCGGGGTCGGCGCCGTGGTGCAGCAGCGCGTGCACCGTCTCCAGGCGTTTCTCGTACATGGGGCGCATCAGCACCGTCCAGCCCCGGTGGTCCGTGGCGTTCGGGTCGGCCCCCGCCGCGGCCAGGGCCCGGATCACCTCCGGGTGGCCGTGGCGGGCCGCCTCCCACAGGGGCGTGGCGCCGTGCCCGTCCC
>Ga0210144_1000103_pt1 | contig 48433 bp, 37 predicted proteins | sample Muzzi_PWA_D2_FD_185532 | JGI IMG/M metagenome (GOLD analysis project Ga0210144, IMG submission 185532) | Wetland microbial communities from San Francisco Bay, California, USA, that impact long-term carbon sequestration - Muzzi_PWA_D2 (SPAdes) | ecosystem: Environmental > Aquatic > Marine >...
CGCCGCGTTGCGCGGGTTGGCGAAGACCTTGCCGTTCGCCGCCGCCTGCCGCTCGTTGAGCTTGAGAAAGTCGTCGCGGCGCATGTAGACCTCGCCGCGCGCGACCAGGACCTCGGGCGGCTTGCCCCTGAGATGGGTCGGCACGTCGTCGAGGGTGCGGATGTTGTTGGTGATGTCCTCGCCGGTGGTCCCATCGCCGCGCGTCGCGGCCTGAACGAGCCGTCCCTTCTCGTAGCGGATCGACACCGAGAGGCCGTCGATCTTCGGCTCGGCGACGACCTCGAACTTGGCGTCGGCTGCGAAGCCCAGAAAGCGCCGCACGCGGGCGAAGAACTCGCCCACATCCTCTTCGTCGAAGGCGTTGCCGAGCGACAGCATCGGCACCGTATGGCGCACCTTGGCGAAGGCGCCGGCCGGTGCGGCGCCGACCCGGTGCGTCGGGCTGTCTTTCCGGACGAGCTCGGGAAAGCGCGCCTCGATCGCGTCGTTGCGGCGGCGCAGGGCATCGTAGGCGGCGTCCGAGATCTCCGGCGCGTCCTCCTGGTGATACAGCTTGTCGTGATGGGCGATCTCTTTCGCCAGGCGGGCGAGCTCCTCGGCCGCCTCCTCGCGCGTCAGCTCCTCGACGGCGACCTCTCCGGCGCGGCGCGTCATCCGGCTTCGGCTTCCATCAGGCGGCCGGCGGCGGCGCGCGCCTCCTCGGTGATGCGCTTGCCCGACAGCATGCGGGCGATCTCCTCGCGCCGTTCGCCGGGCCCGAGCAGCCCGGCCCGGGTCACCGTGCGCCGGCCGGCGCTCTCCTTGTAGACGCGCCAGTGCTGCATGCCGCGCGCCCCGACCTGCGGGCTGTGCGTCACCACCAGCACCTGGCGGTCGCGGCCGAGCCGCTCCAGCCGCTCGCCGACGGCATGGGCGACCGCGCCGCCGACGCCGGCGTCGACCTCGTCGAACACCAGCGTTCCCGCGGTCCCGACCTCCGCCAGCACGACCTTGAGCGCGAGCAGGAAGCGGGCCAGCTCGCCGCCCGAGGCGATGCGGGCGAGCGGGCCGGGCGCGCTGCCCGGGTTGGTGGCGACCTCGAAGACGACGCGGTCGACGCCCTGCGGCCCCCAGGCCGACTCCTCCAGGCGCTCGATTCGGGTGGCAAAGCGCGCCTTGTCGAGCTTGAGCGGCGGCAGCTCGCGGTTGACCGCCTTGTCGAGCGCCGCCGCGGCGCGCCTGCGGGCCTTGCTCAAGCCCTCGGCGGCCTCGACGTAGTCGGCGCGGGCCGCCTCCGCCTGGCGCCCCAGCGCCGCAAGCCGCGCGTCGCCGTCCTCGATGGCGGCGATGCGTCCGGCCATCTCGTCGCGCAGCGCCGCCAGGCCGTCGACCTCGACACCGTGCTTGCGGGCCAGGTCGCGCAGCGCGAAGAGGCGTTCCTCGACCGCCTCGGCGCCGGTCGAATCGTGCTCGATGTCGGCCGCCACCGAACGCAGCTGCGCCAGCGCCTCGGCCGTCTCCGCCGCGGCGCGGTCCAAGGCCGCCAACACGGGGTCGAGCCGTCCGCCGGCCTTGTCGGCAACGCGGCCGAGGCTGCTCTGCGCCGCTGCCAGGGCGTCCTCGGCACCGCCGCCTTCGCCGCCGCCGCCGCCTTCGCCGCCCTCGAGCTCGCCCAGCGCCGCGGTCAGCGCCGCGGTCAGCTTCTCCGCGTTCATCAGGAAGCTGCGCCGCGCGGTCAGGGCCGCCTCCTCGCCGGGCTGCGGGTCGAGCGCCTCGATCTCGGTGACCGAATGGCGCAGGAAGGCATCCTCGCGGCGCGCCTGCGCGATCTCGCTCGCCGCGGCTTCGCGCGCGGTGACGGCGTCGTGCCAGGCGCGCCACAGGGCCTCGACCGCTTCGGCGCGCGCGCGCAGGCCGCCGTGGGCGTCGACCAGGGCGCGGTGGCCGGCGGCGTCGAGCAGCCCCCGGGCCTCGAACTGGCCCTGAATCTCGACCAGCGCTTCGCCCAGGTTGCGCAGCAGGCCGGCCGAAACCGGCTGGTCGTTGACGAAGGCGCGGCTGCGCCCGTCGCCGCCGAGCACCCGGCGCAGCACGAGCTGCCCGTCTTCTGCTTCCAGGCCCTGCGCCGCGAGGCGGTCGCGCGCCGGATGCCCCTCGGGGACCTCGAAGACGGCGGCGACGCTGGCCTGGTCGGCGCCGCCGCGCAGCAGGGCGGACTCGGCCCGTGCGCCGAGCGCCAGACCCAGGGCGTCGAGCAGGATCGACTTGCCCGCGCCGGTCTCGCCGGTCAGCACGCAGAGTCCGGTGTCGAAGGTCAGATCGAGGCGATCGATCAGCACGACGTCGCGGATCGACAGGCTGACCAGCATGGCGGCCTCAGAGGATCGAGTGCCACACCTGCGAGATCCAGGAGCCCTCGTGCTCCGCGGGCCGCAGATCCACCCCGGTCAGCAGGTAATAGCTGTCGGCGTACCATGGGCTGCCGGGGAAATTGTGGCCGAGCACGGCGGCGGTCGCCTGCGCCTCGTCGTTCACGCCGAGCGCCAGATAGGCCTCGACCAGCCGGTGCAGCGCCTCGGGCACGTGCGTCGTCGTCTGGTAGTCCTTGATCACCAGCTTGAAGCGGTTGATCGCCGCCAGATAGTTGCCGTGACGCAGGTAGTAGCGGCCGATCGCCATGTGCTTGCCGGCCAGATGGTCGCGCGCCAGATCGATCTTGAGCCCGGCGTCGCGGGCGTAGCGACTGTTCGGAAAGCGCCGGACCACTTCCTGCAGCCCGTCGAGCGCCTTCTCGGTCATCTTTTGATCGCGGCCGATGTCGGAGATCTGCTCGTAGTAGCAGATCGCCCTCAGGTAGTAGGCGTAGGCGATGTCGTCGTTGCCGGGGTGGAGCTGGATGAAGCGGTCCAGGGCGGCGATGGCGTCGTCGTAGTGGTCTTCCTGATAGTTGGCGTAGGCCGCCATGAGCTGCGCCTTGGTCGCCCAGACGGAATAGGGATGCTGCCGCTCGACCTCGTCGAACTCCGTCGCGGCGTCGGTGTAGTCGCCCGCCGCCATCTTGTCCATCGCCGAGTTGTAGATGTCCTCGACCGGCCGCTCGACGTACTCCGGCTGCTTGTCGGAGCTGCACGACCACAGCAACAGGCAGAGGGCGCCGGTTGCCAGAGCGTGCCCGAGGCGGGCCCTGCGGCCGGCGGCCGGGGCGCGCGCGGAGGTCTTCCGGCCTAGCGATACCGCCATGCTTGCGTCCGTCCTTGTCCCTTGCTTCCGCCCGATCGGGGGGCGAATCCAGCATGACTATATGAGGAGCGTCCGGCCGTCTCAAGCGACCCGGTGCCGCTGCGCCCGTGCCCGTGCCGCGACGCGGCCGCATTCGCGCGGCTACACCGCCGCGCCTTGCGCGGGCGGCAGAAATGTCGGGAGTGGCGACGCCGGAAAGGCCGGAGTCCGGCGCGTCTCAGGCCCAGGCGGCGACGGCCCGGGCCGGCGGCACGATGGCGCCCTGCAGGGGCTCCAGGTCGTCCTCGGTCATCTCGCGCCGGATCCAGGCCTCGGTGTTGGCGAACAGCGTGCGCAGCAGGCGCAGCGTCATGGCGTGCCCGGCGCACACTCCGCTGACCTGTGCCTGCAGCGGGCCGCCGGCTAGGTAAAGGTCGCCGACGAGGTCGAGCACCTTGTGGCGCACGAATTCGTCGTCGTAGCGCAGGCCGCCCTCGTTCAGGACCTGCTCGCCATCGATCACCACGGCATTGTCGAGCGAGCCGCCCTGCGCCAGGCCGGCCTCGCGCAGACGGTCCACGTCGTGCAGGAAGCCGAAGGTGCGCGCGCGGGCGACGTCGCGCTTGTAGCTGGCCGGCGTGATCTGCACGTCCCATTGCTGGCGCGCGATCGCCGGGCTGGCGAAGTCGATCTCGAATCCGATCGACAGCCCGCGCCCCGGCTTGAGGGTGATCGAACGCTCGGGGTCGGAGAGCGTCACCTCGCGGCGGATCTCGATGCAGCGGCGCGCGGCGTCCTGCGGCGCCGACCCGGCGCATTCGATGAGGAACACGAAGGGCGCGGCGCTGCCGTCCATCGCCGGGACCTCGGGACCGTCGAGATCGATCACCGCGTTGTCGATGCCGCAGCCCGCCAGGGCCGACATGAGATGCTCCACGGTCCGCACCGTGGCGCCCTCGGGGCCGGCGATGCTCGCGCACATCGGCGTTTCCACCGCGCTCTGCCAATCGGCCGGAATCTCGGGTTGGCCCGGCAGGTCGCCGCGGCGGAACACGATGCCGCTGTCGATCGGCGCGGGCAGCAGGGTCATGCGGACCTTGACGCCGCTGTGCAGGCCGACTCCGGAACAGTGTATGGGATTCTTGAGGGTCTTCTGTTGCAGAGCGCCCTCGATGGATCCGTTGCGGACCAAGCTTACCCCCGTCATCCTCTCTGCCTCGTTCGGCACGTCGCACGGATCGCCGCGAACCCGGAGTCGTGCTCCGTTTCGGTTTCGATCTGCTTTGTGCGACTCCCCCGTTTGGTTTGGCCGGATGGCCCTGGACCGGGCCGGCCGAATCGATTCGCAGAACATTACAGCGAATACATGGCACGGGCTTGAAAAGCCCTCAAATCACTCTTTGTTACAATATGTTACGGAGCCACTAAGGGAATCTTACACGATCTAGTGGAGGCGGGCCCGCCGGCAACGGCGGACCCGGTCCAATCCGGGTCGGGGCCGGGGCGGATCCGGACCCCGTCGGAGGGTCCGGATCCGCCGCGCGGCTCAGTTGGCCTGGCGCCGCAGGAAGGCCGGAATATCCAGCAGATCCTCGTCCTGGGACGCATTTCCTAGTCGATCGGCCGGGTCGAGCCCGGAGAGCCGCGGCTGCGCCGAGACCTGCGGTGCGGCCGGGGCCGACGCCGGCTTCGCGTCGACGCGCGCCGCGCCGCGCCGCGAGTCCTCGCCGGCCCGCGCCGCCCGGGCCTGGTCGTCCCGCTCGCCCGCCTGGAGGGCCCGGGCCGCGCCGCCCGCCATCTTGGCGAAGAGGCCCGGCGCCTTGCGCCGCTCGGCCGTCGGGGCGGCGCGTTCGGCCTCTCCGCGCGGCGCCCGCGACCCGTTGGCCAGGGCCGCGGCGGCGAAGGCGTCGGCCCCGCGCGGGGCGGGCTGGACCGGGTCCGCCGCCTCGGCCCCATCGGGCTCCGGCTCGGCCGGGGGCGGCGCGATGAAGCTGTCCGCCGTCACGCGGGCCGCCTCGTCTTTCGGCTTGGGCGTCGGCGCGCGCCGCTCGGCCGCCGGGTCGCGGCGTTCGCTGGCCGGATCCCGGCGAGCCGCCTGCTGCGAATAGGCGAACAGGCTGTTCGCGGCGGCCGGTCGGGCCTGAGCGCTGGGCAGGACCAAAGCGGCCTGCTGCACCCTCGCCTCGTCCTCCTCCGGTTCGGCGAGCACCCGGGCCGTCGCGGCGAGACTCGGCGCCGGGGCGCCGCCCGCCACCGTCTCGACGGCCGACCGCGCCGTCGGCGCGACGCTGGCTTCCGTCTCGCGGACGGTCGCCGGCGCCATGCCGTCGGGTTCCGGCGACGGGGCGTCGTGGCCGCCGCGGCTGGACACCAGGCTGAGCGAGACCGGGCGCGGGTTCTGCGCCGCCTCGGCCTCGATGCCGGTCGCCACGACGGAGACCCGCATGCGGCCCTCCATGCCGTTGTCGAAGGTCGAGCCGAAGATGATGTTGGCCTCGGGGTCGACCTCGTCGCGGATCCGGTTGGCGGTCTCGTCGACCTCGAACAGCGTCATGTCCGGGCCGCCGGTGATGTTGATGAGCACGCCGCGCGCGCCCTTCATCGAGACGTCGTCGAGCAGCGGGTTGGAGATCGCGGCCTCGGCGGCGGCGATCGCGCGGTTCTCGCCTTCGGCCTCGCCGGTGCCCATCATCGCCTTGCCCATCTCGGTCATGACGGAGCGGATGTCGGCGAAGTCGAGGTTGATCAGGCCCGGCATGACCATCAGGTCGGTCACCCCGCGCACGCCGGCATGCAGCACGTCGTCGGCCATCTTGAAGGCGTCCGCGAAGGTGGTCTTCTCGTTGGCCACGCGGAACAGGTTCTGGTTCGGGATGACGATCAGGGTGTCGACGTACTCGGTCAGCTCCTGGATGCCCTGCTCGGCCATGCGCATCCGGTGCACGCCCTCGAAGTGGAACGGCTTGGTCACCACGCCGACCGCGAGGATGCCCGCCTCGCGCGCCGCGCGGGCGATCACCGGGCCGCCGCCGGTGCCGGTGCCGCCGCCCATGCCGGCGGTGATGAACACCATGTTGGACCCTTCGAGCTCCGACATGATCTCGTCGAGCGCCTCTTCCGCGGCGGCCCGTCCGACGTCGGGGCGGGCGCCGGAGCCCAGGCCCTGAGTCAGGCCCCGGCCCATCTGGATCCGCCGCTCGCAGACCGACTGCTGCATGGCCTGGGCGTCGGTGTTGCAGATCAGGAACTCGACGCCTTCCAGGTTGGACTGGATCATGTTGGTGACGGCGTTGCCGCCGGCACCCCCGACGCCGACGACGGTAATTCGCGGCGTCAGGTTGCTGGGAGTCTTCGGTACGTTCAGGTTCAAAGTCATGCTGACCTCCACTGCCCCTCTCGATGGCTGGCGATGCTGGCTGCTGGTTGCCCCGATGCGGCCGGGACGTCCGGTTCTGGTCTCCTAAAAGTGCTCACGGAACCAATGCCCGAAGCGGCCGAGCAGGCCGGCCGGCTCCTGGGTCTCCTCCTCAAGCGTCATGACCGAGGCGTCGTCGGCCGCGACGGCGTAGTGCAGCAGCCCGGCGCAGGTCGCGTAGGCGGGCCCGGCCGTGGCCTCGGCCAGGCCGCGCACGCGCACCGGGCGCCCGATGCGGATCTGCTTGTCGAGAATCAGGGTCGCGAGCTCGCGCATGCCGGTGAGCTGGCTGGCGCCGCCGGTCAGAACGACGCGGCGCCCCGCCACCTTGTCGAAGCCGCTGGCCTCGAGATGCGACCGCACGAGCTCGAAGGTTTCCTCGAGGCGCGGCTGGATGATGCCGACCAGCAGCGAGCGCGGGATCACCTGCCCGCCGCCGTCGTGCTCCTCGCCGACCGGCGGCACCTCGATGGTTTCGCGGTCGTCGCCGGTCGCCGCCATGGCGTGGCCGAACAGGGTCTTGAGGCGCTCCGCGCCGGCCACCGAGGTCGACAGGCCGCGGGCGATATCGTTGGTGACGTGCAGGCCGCCGACCGGCACCACGTCGGTGTAGATCGCGTTGCCTTCGTAGAACACCGCGATCGTCGTGGTGCCGCCGCCCATGTCGATGACGGTGACGCCGAGCTCCATCTCGTCGTCGACCAGCGCCGCCAGTCCCGCGGCATAGGGCGACACGACGAAGCCGGCGAGGTCGAGGTGGCAGCGCTCGACGCAGGTCGTCAGGTTGCGCACCGCGCCCGAGGCGGCGGTGACGAAGTGGATCTCGACGCCGAGCTGCTCGCCGAACATGCCGCGCGGATCGCGGATGCCGCGGTTGCCGTCGATCTTGTAGGCGATCGGGATGGAATGGATGAGCTGGCGCCCGTTCTGCGCCTGCAGCTCGAAGTCCTGCGCCTGGTGGCCGTGCACGAAGGCGCGCCGCAGGTCGGCGTCGCCGACCTCGTGACCGTGGATCGCGACCTCGACGCCGACCGAGGCCGAGGCCGGATGGCCGCCGGACAGGTTGACCACGACGTGGTCGATGGTTGCGCCCGCCATCTGCTCGGCCGCGTGAATGGCGTTGCGGACGGCCGTCTCGACCGCCGCCATGTCGACCACGGTGCCGTTGCGCACGCCGCGGCTGGCCTGCTGGCCGATGCCGATGACGCGCGGCCCGCCGTCGTCGTCGGCGCGGGCGATGAAGCAGCAGATCTTGCTCGACCCCACGTCGAGGCCGGCCACCAAATCGCCCTTGGATCGCATCAGGCGTCTGCGCATCGTTCGCTCGGGTCCCCGCTCATGTGTCCTTGCCCTTCGGCGGCAGCGGCACGGGCGCTGCTCCCGGCGCCGTCCGCACGACCAGCCGGTCGGGCAGGCGCAGATCGATCGTCGTCACGTCGCGCTCCAGCAGGCCGTGCTCGCGCTCGATCCGGGCGAGCTGCGTCCAGGCCAGGGTCGGCTGCTTCTCGGGCAGGCGAACGTCGATGCCGTTGTCGAACCGCAGGTTCCAGCGCCGGCCGTGCACGCGCACCGCGGCCACGACCTTGGCGCCGAGGTCCGGCGCCGCGGCCAGCATGCGCAGGAGCTCGGCGGCGTGCGCCGGCGCGTCGCGCCCGACCAGGACCGGAAGCTGCGCGAAGGCCTCGGGCGCGGCCCCGTCGATGACCGCGCCGTCGCGGTCGATCACCGAAAGCCGGCCGTCGTCCTGCCACAGGGCGATCGGCTCGCGCTCGCTCAGGCGCACGTAGATCAGGTCGGGCAGGCGCCGCTCGACGCTCACCGTGCGGACCCAGGGCAGGGCCTCCAGGCGGCGCCGCGCGGCGTGCGGATCGAACGCCAGGATCGGTGCGTCGCGGGTCACGCCGAGAACCTGCAGCAGCGTACCGGGCGGCGTGCGGACGCGGCCCTCGACCAGCACGTCGGCGACCTTGAATCCCGAATCCGCCGTGGCCTGCAGCAACGCGTCGCCGACCCGTGCGACCTGGCGCGCGACCGTGCCGCTGGTCCACAGCCAGGCTGCGCCGCCGAGTCCGGCGGCCAGGAGCACGGCCGCGCCGATCCGACGGCGGCGCCGCGGGTCGGGCTTCGCGCGCAGCGGCCGACGCCGTCCGGCCCCGCGCCGCCGCTTCTCGTCGAGACCGAGCAGGTTCACGAATCGCATGCCGCGTTCTCCACCATCCAGGCGCAGAGTTCGGGGAACGAGATGCCCAGGTGCCTGGCCTGCTCCGGCACTAGGCTGAGCGCCGTCATGCCGGGCTGCGTGTTGACCTCGAGGAAATAGAGCCGGCCCGGATCGTCCGCGGCACCGCCCCCGTTGCCGCGCTTGTCGCCGCTCTCGTCGCTGTCGTCGTAGCGGAAGTCGGAGCGCGATACGCCGCGGCAGCCGAGCGCGCGATGCGCCGCCAGGGCGGCCTGCAGCGCCGCCTCGGCGATGGGCTCCGGGATCTGCGCCGGAACGACGTGGTCGGCCACGCCGTCGGTGTACTTGGCGCGGTAGTCGTAGAACCCTTCGCGCGGGCGGATCTCGGTGACCGCCAGCGGCCGGTCGCCCATGACCGACACGGTCAGCTCGCGGCCGGGTATGAACTGCTCGACCAGGACCTCCTCGCCGAACTGCCAGTCCTTGCCGATCAGCGGCTCGTTGTCGCCGGGCCGCACGATGACGACGCCGACGCTCGAACCCTCGCACACCGGCTTCACGACGTAGGGCCGCGGCATGACGTCGCCCTTGGCGAGCTCCTCGCGGCGCACCACCAGGCCGTGCGGCGAGGTGACGCCGGCCGCGGCGACCACGCGCTTCGCCATCTGCTTGTGCATGGCGAGCGACGAGGCCAGCACGCCGGAATGCGTATAGGGGATATGCAGCAGCTCCAGCAGGCCCTGGACGCAGCCGTCCTCGCCCCAGCGCCCGTGCAGCGCGTTGAATACGGCGTCCGGCGGCGGCGTCAGCGCGGCGATCAGCGCGGCGACGTCGCGCCCGACGTCGATCTCGCTGACCGTGTAGCCGGCCTCGCGCAGTGCCTGCGCGCAGGCCGTGCCGCTCACGAGCGAGACTTCGCGCTCGGCCGAAATGCCGCCCATGAGGACCGCGACGCGCCGGCTCATGCCGCACCCCCTTGGGCCCGGCCCGGGCCGGCGACGCCGATGCGGCGGATCTCCCATTCGAGCTCGACGCCGCAGTCCTCGCGCACCCGGCGCCGCAGGTCCTCGCCGAGCGCCTCCAGGTCGGCGGCGCTCGCCGTGCCGGTGTTGATCAGGAAGTTGCAGTGCTGCTCGGAAACCGTCGCGCCGCCGCGCGTCAGGCCGCGGCCGCCGGCCCGGTCGATCAGCTGCCAGGCCTTGGCGCCCGGCGGATTCTTGAAGGTCGAACCGCCGGTGCGGGTGCGCACGGGCTGGCTGGTGGTGCGCGAGTCCTGGACATCCGCCATGCGGCGCGCGATCGCCTCGGGCTCGTCGCGATGGCCGCGCAGGCGCGCGCCGACGAAGATCCAGTCCTCCGGCACGGCGCAGTGGCGGTAGGCGTAGCCCATCTCGCCGGGCGACAGGACGTGCAGCGTGCCCCCGGCATCGAGCGCCTCGGCCGAGACCAGAACGTCCTTGGTCTCCGTCCCGTAGGCGCCGGCGTTCATGCGCAGGGCGCCGCCGATGGTGCCCGGCACGCCGCTCAGGAACTCCAGCCCGGCGATACCGGCGAGCCGCGCGGCCGTCGCCACGTTGACGTCGAGCGCCGCGGCGCCGCAGACGATGTCGCTGTCCTCCGCCGCGATGCCGGCGAAGCCGCGGCCCAGGCGAATCACGACGCCGGGCACGCCGCCGTCGCGCACCAGCAGGTTGGAGGCGACGCCGATCACCGTGAGCGGCACGTCGCGCGGGCGGTCGCGCAGGAAGGTGATCAGGTCGTCGCGGTCGGCCGGGCGGAACATCACCTCGGCCGGCCCACCGACCCGGAACCAGGTGATATTGGCGAGCGGCGCATCGGCCGTATAGCGGCCGCGCACGGCGGGCAGGCGGTGGATGAGCTCTGTCGGGGTCGCTTGCGCCATGGCCGTCATCGACCCCCTCCCGTCGACGCCTTCGCCTTCTCCGCGAAGACCGCCTCGATCTGTCCGGGCAGGGCGTGGGCCCAGGCGGTGATGTTGCCGGCGCCGAGGCAGACCACCAGGTCGCCGCTCGTGGCGAGCTCGGTAATCAGCGGCGCCAGCAGCATCTCGTCGGTCAGCGCCGTCACGTTGCGGTGCCCGCGCGCCCGCATGCCCTCGACCAGGGAATCGCGGTCGGCGCCTTCGATCGGCGCTTCGCCGGCGGGGTAGACCTCGGCCACGATCACGTGGTCGGCGTCGTTGAAGCAGGCGCAGAATTCCTCGAAGAGGTCGTGCAGCCGGGTGTAGCGGTGCGGCTGCACGACGGCGATCACCTTGCCCTCGGTCGCGTGCCGCGCAGCCTTGAGCACCGCGGCGATCTCGACCGGATGGTGGCCGTAATCGTCGATCACGGTGATTCCATGCGCCTCGCCGGTGCGGGTGAAGCGCCGCTTGACGCCGCCGAACTCGGCCAGCGCCCGGCGGATCACGCCGTCGTCGATGCCGATCTCGCGGGCGACGGCGATGGCGGCCGTCGCGTTGAGCACGTTGTGCTCGCCGACCATCGGCAGGGTGAGTCCTTCGAGGGTGTCGTGCCGCTCGCCGCGCGCATCGGTGACGGCCACGTCGAAGCGCATCCGCCCGCCGCCGCCGGAGACGTTGACGGCGCGCAGCTGGGCCTGCGGGCTGCGGCCGTAGGTGATCACGCGGCGGTCGCGGATGCGCCCGATCAGCGACTGCACGGCGGGGTGGTCGATGCACAGGACGGCGAAGCCGTAGAACGGGATGTTCTCGACGAAGCTGTGGAAGGCGTCGTGCAGCGCCTCGACCGAGCCGTAGAACTCCATGTGCTCGGGGTCGATGTTGGTGACCACGGCGATGGTCGCCGGCAGCTTGACGAAGCTGCCGTCGCTCTCGTCGGCCTCGACGACCATCCAGTCGCCTTCGCCGAGCCGCGCGTTGGTGCCGTAGGCGTTGATGATGCCGCCGTTGATCACGGTCGGGTCGAGGCCGCCGCCGTCGAGCAGGGCGGCGACCAGCGAGGTCGTCGTGGTCTTGCCGTGCGTGCCGCCGACCGCCACGGACGACTTGAGCCGCATCAGCTCGCCCAGCATCTCGGCGCGGCGCACGATCGGCAGGTAGCGCGCGCGCGCGGTGGCCACCTCCGGGTTGTCGCGCCTGACCGCCGAGGAGACGACCACAACCTCCGCGGTTTCGACGTTTTCGGCGCGGTGGCCGATCGTGATCGCGATGCCGAGGCCGCGCAGCCGCTGCACGTTGGCGTTCTCGCTCAGATCGCTGCCCTGCACCTGATAGCCCAGGTTGTGCAGGATCTCGGCGATGCCGCTCATGCCGATGCCGCCGATGCCGACGAAGTGGATCATGCCGAGGTCGAGGGGCAGGCGGCTCATGCGGCGGCCTCCCGCGGCGACTCGCCGGAGTTCCCATTGCTGCCCGCCAGGCCGCAGACCAGGTCGGCGAGCGCCCCGGCCGCGTCGTCGTGCGCGGCGGCGCGGGCGGCCTGCGCGGCGCGCGCGAGCTGCGCCGGGTCCTGCAACAGGGGCTCCAGGCATTCGGCCAGGCGCTCCGGCGTCAGCGTGGACTGCGGCAGCAGCCAGGCGCCGCCGGCCTCGGCCAGCCGCTTGGCATTGGCGGTCTGGTGGTCGTCGGTGGCGAAGGGGTAGGGCACCAGCACGCCGGGCCGGCCGGCGGCGGTCAGCTCCGCGGTGGTCGAGGCGCCGGCGCGGCCGATGACGAGATGGGCGCCCGCCAGGCGCGCCGCCACGTCGTCGAAGAAGGGCTTGAGCTCGCAGGCGATGCCGCCGCCCTTGTATTGCGCCGCGATCTCGTCCAGCACCGGGCCGCGTACCTGCTGGCTGACCTCGAGGCGCGCGCGCAGGTCCGCCGGCAGGCGGCACAGCGCCGCCGGCACGACCTCGTTGAAGACGGCCGCGCCCTGGCTGCCGCCGACCACCAGGAGACGCAACCGGCCCTCGGCAGTGGGCAGCGCATAGGGCCGGCGGCCGAGCGCCGCGATCGCCGGGCGCACCGGATTGCCCGTGACGCGCAGCTTTTCGCGGTCGCGCGGGGCCACCGAATCGACCCGGTCGAACGACGTGGCGATGACCTGCGCGTAGCCGGCGAGCAGGCGGTTGGCGCGGCCGAGCACCGCGTTCTGCTCGTGCAGCACGACGCGGCGGTCCTGCTGCGCCGCGGCGAGGACCGTGGGCACCGAGGGATAGCCGCCGAAGCCGACCACGACCTCGGTCCGCAGCCGGCGCAGCAGGCGCCGGGCCTGGAGCAGGCCGAGCGCCAGACGGGCCAGGCCCGCCAGGCGGTGCAGCGGGCTCTTGCCGCTCAGGCCGGCGGCGCTGATGCGATGGGTCTCGACCTGCGGCAGCTCGGGGCCGAAGCCGCCGCCGCGCCGGTCGGTCACGAGCACCACCTCGATGCCGCGCGCCAGCAACTCGCGGGCCAGGGCCTGCGCCGGGAACATGTGCCCGCCGGTGCCGCCGGCGGCCAGCACGACGCGGAGCGGAAGCGCGCCGCTCATGGCAGCCTCCCGGCGCCGCTGCGCCGCCGCGTCAGGGCGAGCACCATGCCCATGCCGAGCGCCAGGGCCATCAGCGACGAAGCGCCGTAGCTGATGAAGGGCAGGGTCATGCCCTTGGTCGGAATGAGGTGCAGGGTCGACCCCATGTTGACCAGCGCCTGCGTGCCGAACTGTGCCAGCAGCCCGGTGCAGGCGAGCAGCACGAAGAGATTGTCCTCCTGCAGCAGGCGCGCGAAGCCGCGCAGCACGACGAAGGCGAACAGGCCGACGATCACGAGGCAGACCAGGACGCCGAATTCCTCGCCGGCGACGGCGAAGATGAAATCGGAATGGGCGTCGGGCAGCAGCGTCTTGACCGTGCCCTCGCCGGGGCCGCGCCCGAGCAGGCCGCCCGCGGTGAAGGCCTCGAGCGAGCGCTCGATCTGATAGCGGTCGCCGGCCGCGGGATCGAGAAAGGCGTCGATGCGGGCGGCGACGTGCGGCAGCACGAAGTAGGCCCCGACCAGGCCGCTCGCCCCGCCCGCCGCGATCAGCAGGACCCAGACCAGCGGCAGGCCGGCGAGGAAGAGCTGCAGGCCCCAGACCGAGCTGACGACGACGGTCTGGCCGACGTCGGGCTGCAGCATCAGCAGGGCGACCAGCGCCAGCCACAGGCCGGCGGCGATGTGCGTTCCGGGGATGCCCTCCTCGGCCTTCTGGGCCGCCAGCATCCAGGCGGTCACGACGGCGAAGCAGGGCTTGGCGAATTCGGAGGGCTGGAAGGAGACGCCGGCCAGGGAGATCCAGCGCGTCGCGCCCTTGATCTCCTGACCGACGAACAGCGTCAGGACCAGCAGCACGAAGGCGGCGAGCAGCCCGATCGCCGCCAGGCGCCGCAGGCTGCGCGGATCGAGCAGCGAAACCCCGATCACCGTCACCAGGGCGGCCAGCAGGAACACGATCTGATGGCGCGCCAACTGGAAGCTGCCGAGTCCGCCGATCCGCTCGGCCGCCGCCGGCGACACGGCGAGAATGAGCAGCGCGCCGAAGCCCATGAGGCAGATCAGCGCGGCCAGGGTCCAGCGATCGACCGTCCACCACCAGCGGCCGAGCAGACTGGTGTCGGTGCGCGCGAAGCCGATCATTGCACCGCCCCCTCGCCGACCCGGCGCGGCGCCAGGGGATCCTCGGCGCGCGCGCCCGGCAGCGCCTCGACGGCGGCGCGGAAGGCCTCGCCGCGCACCTCGAAGTCGGGATACTGGTCGAACGACGCGCAGGCCGGCGACAGCAGCACGACCGGATGCGGCCGGCCGTCGTCCAGCGCCCGTTCGCGCGCGGCGCCGACGGCCTTGTCGAGCGTGCCGCAGCGTGCGGCCTCCACCTTGCCGCGCAGCGCCTCGGCCAACAGCGCCTCGGCCTCGCCGATGAGGAAGGCCCGCACGACGCGCGGCAGCAGCGCGTCGAGCTCCGCGAAGCCGCCTTCCTTGGCGCGCCCGCCGGCGATCCAGTAGATGTCCTGGTAGCAGGCCAGCGCCTTGGCCGCGGCGTCGACGTTGGTCGCCTTGGAATCGTTCACGTAGAGCACGCCGTCGATCACCGCGACACGTTCCTGGCGATGCGGCAGGCCGGGGAAGCTGCGCAGGCAGGCGGCGATCACCGGCGGCATCAGCCCGGCCGCCTTGCAGGCGGCATAGGCCGCGGCGGCGTTCTGCCAGTTGTGGCTGCCGGGCAGGGTGGCGACTTCGCGCAGATCCATGACCGGCGTCGCCGCGCCCTCGGTGTCGTCGACCAGCACGCCCGCGGCGGCGTAGACGCCGCCGGCGCAGCGCGTCGCGCCCGAGACCGGCACGACGACCTGCTCGTCGGCGGCCTTGAGGTCCTCGTAGATGCCGCGGCAGGTCGCGTCGTCGACGCCGATCACGGCCGTTCGTGGGCGCGTCTGACGATGGAAGACCAGGCGCTTCGCCGCGATGTAGCCCGCCATGCCGCCGTGGCGCTCCAGGTGATCCGGGGTGATGTTGAGCAGCACGGCGATGTCGAAGGTGATCGAGACCGTCAGCTCGAGCTGGTAGGACGACATCTCGAGGACGTAGAAGCCGCCGGTGTCGAGAGCGTCGAGGGTCAGGACGGGCGTTCCGAGATTGCCGCCGACGGCCGTTTCGCGTCCCGCGGTTTCGAGGATGTGGCCGATCAGCGCGGTCGTCGTCGACTTGCCGTTGGTGCCGGTGATGCCGACGTAGCTGGCGTTGCGCTGGGCCCGGGCGAGCAGCTCGATGTCGCCGATGATCTCGCAGCCGTGCTTGCGCGCCAGCGCCGCGACGGGATGCGGCACCGGGTGGCTGTGCGGAATGCCGGGCGACAGCACCAGGCTGGTCAGCGCCTCCCAGTTGCAGGAATAGAGGTCGACCAGGGGGATGCCCTCGGCCGCCGCGGCGGCGCGCCGGTCCTCGGAATCGTCCCAGGCCCAGACCTCGGCGCCGCTCGCGTGCAGGGCGCGCGCCGCCGTCAGGCCGGACCGCGCCAATCCGAACACCGCCACCGGAAGGCCGGCAAAGAAGCCGAGATCGATCACGCCGCGCGCCTCCTCATCTCAGCTTCAGGGTGGACAGGCCGACCAGCGCCAGGATCGAGGCGATGATCCAGAACCGGATGACGATGGTCGGCTCCTGCCAGCCCTTCTTCTCGAAGTGGTGGTGCAGCGGCGCCATGCGGAACACCCGCCGGCCGGTCATCTTGAACGAGGCGACCTGGACGATGACCGAAACCGTCTCGAGGACGAACAGCCCGCCGATGATGGCCAGCACCAGTTCGTGCTTGGTGGCGACCGCGATGCTGCCGAGCGCGCCGCCGCAGCTCAGCGAGCCGGTGTCGCCCATGAAGACCATGGCCGGCGGCGCGTTGAACCACAGGAAGCCGAGGCTGGCGCCGACCAGCGCGCCGCAGAACACGGTCAGCTCGCCGGTGCCCTGGACGTAGTGGAGCTGCAGGTAGTTGGCGAAGACGGCGTTGCCGACGAGGTAGGAGATCAGCGCGAAGCAGCCCGCCGCGATCATCACCGGGACGATGGCGAGGCCGTCCAGCCCGTCGGTCAGGTTGACCGCGTTCGAGGCGCCGACCATGACGAAGACCGCGAAGGGCGCGAAGAACCAGCCGAGGTTGAGCAGCAGGTCCTTGAAAAAGGGGACGGCGAGGCGCGTATCGAGCCCGGCCGGGCTGATCTTCACGAGCCACAGCGCCGCGGCGGTGCCGATCGCGATCTGCGCGAGCAGCTTGACCTTGCCGGGCAGGCCCTTGGAGTTGCGGCGGGTCAGCTTGAGGTAGTCGTCGCCGAAGCCGACCGCGCCGAAGCCGATGGTGACCAGCAGCACCGCCCAGACGAAGCCGTCGGTGAGATCGGCCCACAGCAGGGTCGAGATCGACAGCGCCAGCAGGATCAGGAAGCCGCCCATGGTGGGCGTGCCCTTTTTGGTCAGCAGGTGCGATTCCGGCCCGTCGTCGCGGATCGGCTGTCCCTCGCGCTGGCGCCGCTTGAGCCAGGCGATCACCGCGGGGCCGAGCAGAAAGCTGATGACGAGCGCCGTCATCACCGCGGCGCCGCTGCGGAAGGTGATGTAGCGAAAGACGTTGAAGACGCTGACTTCATCTGCGAGCGGTACGAAGATGTGGTAGAGCACGACGTCAGTTTCCGTTGGCGGCTTGCGGGAGGGCCGCCGAAGCGGTTTCGTCCAGCGCCTGCAGCGCCGCGACGACGCGGGCCATGCGGCTGCCGAGCGATCCTTTGACGAGCACCACGTCGCCCGACCGCAGGGCGCCGGCGACCAGCGGCGCCAGGCTCTGCGAGTCGGCGGCATGGGTGCCGCGCCGCGCCGGCGGCAGGGACTCGAACAGGGCCGCCATGGCCGGCCCGCAGGCGAAGACGAGGTCGATTCCCCGCTCGTCGAGCGGCGCCGCCAGGGCGCGGTGCAGCGCCTCCGCTTCCGCGCCCAGTTCGAGCATGTCGCCGAGCACGGCGACGCGCCGTCCGCCGGGTCCCGGCAGGGCGCGGGCGAGGACCTCGAAGGCGGCGCGCATCGAGGTCGGGTTGGCGTTGTAGCTGTCGTCGATCAGCTCGACCGCGCCGCCGCCGAACGCGAGGCGCCGCCGCGCGCCGCGTCCCGGCAGCGCGGTCAGCGATGCGAATTGCGCGGCGGCCGCCGTCGTTGAGGCGCCGATGGCGGCCACCGCGGCTAGCACGCCCAGGGAGTTGATCACCCAGTGCGTGCCCGGCAAGGAAATCCGGTAGTCGATCGTCTCGCCGAGGACCTCGGCGCGCACCGCGCTACCGTCGGCCTGGGGCGTACAATCGACGAGGCGCGCATCGGCCGCGGCGTCGCGGCCGAACCCGAGAATGCGCGTCAGCCCGCATGCCCGGGCGCGTTCGGCCAGCCGCGGGTAATGCGGGTTGTCGCGGTTGAGCACCGCGACGCCCTCGGGCGTCATGCCCTCGAAGATCTCGGCCTTGGCGTCGGCGATCTGCTCGACGGACTCGAAATGCCCGATGTGCGCCGGCTCGACGTTGGTCACGAGCGCGACGTCGGGGCGTAGCAGGCCGGTCAGCTCGCGAATCTCGCCGGGGTGGTTCATGCCCACCTCGAAGACGCCGTAGACCGAGTCACGCGCCATGCGCGCCAGGCTGAGCGGCACGCCCCAGTGATTGTTGTAGCTCGCCGCGCTCGCCGCCGTCGGGGCCTGCGCGCGCAGGCAGCGGGCGAGGGCCTCCTTGGTGCTGGTCTTGCCGACGCTGCCGGTGACCGCCAGGAAGCGTGCGCCGCTGCGCGCCCGTGCCGCCGAGCCGAGCCGCCACAGCGCGGTCATGGTGTCCTCGACCATGAGCAGCGGTCCGCCGGCCGCGTCGCCCGGCGTGCGGTGGCTGAGCGCCGCCGCGGCGCCGGCGGCGAAGGCCTTGGCGATGTAGTCGTGGCCGTCGTGGTTGGGGCCGGCCAGGGCAACGAAGAGGTCGCCGGATTCGAGGCTGCGGCTGTCGATCGACACGCCGCCGGCGCGCCACGCGGCGGTATTGCGACCGCCAGTCGCGGCGGCGGCCTCCTCCGAGGTCCACAAGGCGGCCTGCGTCATGACGCGCCTCCGCCCTTCGTGCCGTCCTCCGTCAGTGCCGCGATGGCACGTCGGGCGACGTCCCGGTCGTCAAAGGGCAGAACCCTGTCCCCGACAATCTGTCCGGATTCATGCCCCTTCCCCGCGATGACCAGAACGTCGCCCGCGCTCAAGGTGGCCACTGCCCGTGCAATGGCCTCCCCCCGATCCCCGATCTCTTCCGCCTGCGGTGCGGCGGCGAGGATCGCCCGGCGGATCGCCGCCGGATCTTCGCTCCGTGGGTTGTCGTCGGTGACGATCACGGCGTCGGCCAGGCGCGCGGCGATCTCGCCCATCATCGGGCGCTTGCCCGGATCACGGTCGCCGCCGCAGCCGACGACGACGTGAAGCCGTCCCGCGGTATGCGGCCGCAGCGCCTGCAGCACGGTCTGCAGCGCGTCCGGCGTGTGCGCGTAGTCGACGTAGACCTCGGCGCCGCGCGGCGTCCGGCCGACGGACTCCAGGCGGCCCGGCACCCCCTCCAGGCCGCCCAGCACGTCGAGCGCATGGTCCAGCGTCCCGGGAGTCTGCGCCCCGGTGGCGAGGACCAGGCCCAACGCGGCCAGGACGTTGGCGGCCTGGAAGGTGCCGGCAAGCAACAGGGAAACCTCGTGGCGGCGGCCGTCGATCTCGAGCGTCAGGCGCTGACCGTCCTGCGTCGGCTCCTGGCGCAGCAGGCGCAGGTCGCGCCCCCGGCTGCCGTAGGTCATGACGCGCGGGCCGCGCGCCGCGCAGGCCTCGGCGAGCGCCGCGGCGGCCGGATCGTCGGCGTTGAGCACCGCGGTCCCGTCGGCGGCGAGCAGCTCGGCGAAGAGCCGGCGCTTGGCGGCCAGGTAGGCCGCCATGCTGCCGTGGTAGTCGAGGTGGTCGCGCGTCACGTTGGTGAACGCGGCGGCGGTCACGCGCACGCCGTCGAGCCGGTGCTGATCGAGGCCGTGGCTCGAGGCCTCCATCGCGAGATGGTCGATGCCGTCCTGCGCCAGCGCGGCGAGGCAGCGGTGCAGCTCGACCGGGTCCGGCGTGGTCAGCGACTTGGGCGCGTCCGGGCGGGCCGGGACCAGCCCCAGCGTGCCGAGGCTGGCCGCCCGGTAGCCGAGGCGCCGCCAGATCTGGCGCGTGAAGCTGGCGACCGAGGTCTTGCCGTTGGTGCCGGTCACGGCCGCGATGCTGCGCGGCTGGACCTCGTAGAAGCGCGCCGCCATCAGCGCCAGGCGCCGGCGCGGGTTGTCGTCGGCGACGAGCGCCGCGGCGCCGGCGCCCTCGGGCAGCGCGGTGCCCTGCGGCGCGAGCACGGCGACCGCGCCGCACGCCACCGCCTCGGCGATGAAGGCGCGCCCGTCGTGCCGGCTGCCGGGCAGGGCGGCAAACAGGAAGCCGCGCTCGACGGCGCGGCTGTCCGCGGTCAGGCCGCGAATCTCCCTGTCCTCGATCACCGCTGCGGCGTCCATTCCTGCGCCCGTGTCCCTCACCAGATCAGTTAGCCGCAATGCGTTCGGCCCTCGCCTTGGCCCGGACCAGCAGCTGCTCCGTGCCGGCGTCCGGCGCCTCGTCGCGGACCGGCGCCACGCCGAGCAGCGGCGCGATGGCCTCCGCGACGCGGCCGACGACCGGCGCGGCGACCCAGCCGCCGGTGGCGTAGCCGTAGGTCTCCTTGGTCCCCTTCGGCTCGTCGACCATCGCGAAGACGACGTAGCGCGGGTCGTTCATCGGGAAGGCGCCGACGAAGGAGGCGATGCGCGCGTTGCGCACGTAGCGGCCGTTGACCAGCTTGTCCGCCGTCCCGGTCTTGCCGCCGAGCATCAGTCCCGGGGCGTTGGCCTTGCGGCCGGTGCCGTGGCGCACGACGAGGCGCATCAGCTGGCGCATCTCCAGCGAGGTGCGCCGGCGCACGACGCGCTTGCCGGGCGCCGCCGCGTCGCCGCTGCGCTTGAGCAGGGTCGCCGGATGCAGCTCGCCGCCGTTGACCACGGCGGCGACCGCGTCGGTCAGCTGCACCGGCGTCACCGCGATGCCGTGGCCGTAGGCGACGGTCATGGTATTGATTTCGCGCCACGGCGAGGGAAGCATCGGCTGGCCGACCTCGCTGAGCTCGACGCCGGAGGCCCGTGTCAGCCCGAGCCGTTCGAGGTAACGGCGCTGCAGCGCGGTGCCCGCCGCCACGGCCATGTGCACCGTGCCGATGTTGCTCGAATACATGAAGATCTCCGGCACGGAGAGCCAGCCGCCCTTGGGCTTGAAGTCGGTGATGGTGAAGCGCGCGACGTGGATCGGCTGGCTGACGTCGTAGCCGTCGTCGAGCGTGACCACGCCGGCGTCCAGCGCCATGGCGGTGGTGAAGATCTTGAACACCGAGCCCATCTCGTAGACGCCAAGGCTGGCGCGGTTGAAGCGGGCGTCCTCCGAGGCGCTGCCGGGCTGGTCGGGATCGAAGGTCGGCAGCGAGACCATGGCCAGGATCTCGCCGGTGCGCGCGTCCATCACCAGGCCGGCGGCGCCGATGCCGCGGAACTCGGTCATCGCGGCGGAAAGCTCGCGGGTCAGGATATGCTGCACGCGCACGTCGAGGCTGAGCTGCAGCGGCTCGCTCGCGCCGCGCAGCACGTCGTCGAACGACTTCTCGATGCCGGCCAGGCCGTTGGTGTCGATGTCGGTGAACCCGACGACGTGCGCCGTCAGGCTGCCGAGCGGATAGACCCGGCGCTGCTCGCGCCGGAAGTGCAGCCCGGGCAGGCCGAGGCGATTGACCTCGTACTGCTGGCGCGGCGTCAGGTCCCGCTTGAGCCAGGTGAAGGCCCGGTCGGCGGAGAGCCGCGTGCGGACCTCGCTCTCGGACAGCTCCGGCAGCACGGCGGCCAGGCGGCGCGCGGTCGCGGCGGTGTTCTGAACCTCGTGCGGGTTGGCGTAGAGCGACGCGGCCGGCAGCGTGCTGGCCAGGAGGATGCCGTTGCGGTCGACGATGTCGGCCCGCCCGGCGGCGAGGCCCGGCGCGTGGCTCGGGGCCGCGATGCGCGGCTCGTAGCCCCGCGTCAGCAGGGCGACGTCGAGCAGGCGCCAGCCGATCACCATGAAGGCCAGGGCGAAGACGACGCCGGCGACCAGCAGACGCGTGCGTCCGGTTTCCAGGGCCTGCGCCGCGGCACCCTCGACGCGGACCCGGGTCTGCGTCCTGGGCCGGCAGTCGGTCGTCGGCAGGGGCGGGACGCGCTTCGCCGCGCGGCGCATCATTCGGCGCCTCCGAGGGTTGCGCCGGCGGCCGTTCCGTCGAGCGCCACGGCCTGGACGGGGCGCTCCGGCAGGCGGTCGATGCGCAGGATCTGCTCGGCCGACATCTGCTGCAGGCCGAGGTGCCGGCGCGCCAGGTCGGCGATGCGCGCCGGCCGGTTGAGGTAGCTCCATTCCGCGTGCAGCACCTGGATCGCCTCCTCGTGCGCCACGATGCGGCGGTGCGTGGCGTCGAGCTCGTCCTCCAGCGCGGCGACCTCGAACTTGATCTGGTAGAGCGCGAGCGCCGCCGCGGCGGCGATGAGGAGCAGGGCGAAGCCGGCCAGCCGGGTCATGCGGCGCCCTCCCGTGCGGACCACACCGGCGCGGCCGTGCGCTCGGCGGCCCGCAGACGGGCCGAGCGCGCCCGCGGATTGGCGGCGCATTCCGCTGCGCCCGGGCGGCGTGCGCCGCGGAACAGAAGGCGGAAGCTCGGCGCGGGCCCGTGCATCGCCGCCGCTGCCGTCGGCAGATGGCGCGAGGCCTGTGGCGTTTCGCCGCTGCGCGCCCGCAGGAAGCTCTTGACCAGCCGATCCTCGAGCGAATGGAAGGCGACCACGGCGAGCCGCCCGCCGGGCGCCAGCAGGCGCTCGGCCGCGACGAGGCCGCGCTCGATCTCGCCGAGCTCGTCGTTCACCAGGATGCGCAGGGCCTGGAAGGTGCGGGTGGCCGGATCGATGCCGCGGCCCTTGCCGGTTCCGCCGCTCCGCTCGGCCCGGCCCAGGGCCTTGCGCACGATCTCGGCGAGCTGCCCGGTGCGCTCGATCGGCCCGCTCTTGCGCGCGGCCACGATGGCGCGGGCGATCTGCCGCGCCTTGCGCTCCTCGCCGTAGCGGAAGATAACGTCGGCCAGCTCGGCTTCGGGAATGTCGCGCAGCACGTCGGCGGCGCTGCGCGCGCCCGCGGTCCCCTCCATGCGCATGTCGAGCGGCCCGTCGGCACGGAACGAGAAGCCGCGGGCCGGCCGGTCGAGCTGCATCGAGGAGACGCCGAGATCGAGCGCGATGCCGTCGACCGCGGTCACGCCGCGCGCGTCCAGCAGGTCGTCCATCTCGCCGAAGCGCCCCGCGATCACCGTCAGGCGGCCGTCGAAGCGGCGGACCAGCGCGGCCGCGGCGGCCACGGCCTCGGGGTCGCGGTCGATCCCCCAGACGGTGCAGTCGGCGGCGTGCAGCAGGGCGCTGGCGTAGCCGCCGGCGCCGAAGGTGCCGTCGACGTAGATCGCGCCGTCGCGCAGGCGCAGCGCGTCGAGCACCTCGTGCAGCATGACGGGGGTGTGGCCGCCGCCCTCGCTGCCGACGGCCTCGGGCCCGGACGCGGTCATCGGCCGCCCCCGTTGCCGTCGCGCAGCTGCAGGGTCAGGCCCTGGGTGCGGGCGCGCTCGCGGGCCGCCTCCTTGTAGGTTTCCAGCGCGCCGGGCTCCCAGATCTGGAACACGGGCCCCTTGCCGACGAAGGCGGCACGGTCGCCGATCCCGGCGTGCTCGGCGAAGCGCGGCGGCAGGAGGATGCGGCCCTCGCCGTCGAAGGACAGCTGGATGGAATCCGCGAAGATCGTCGCGGCGAGGTCGTCCTGGGGATCGGAGAACAGGTTCATCGAGGTGACGCTGTCGTTCAGGCGCTCCATGAAATCGATGCCGCAGGCTTCGATGGCCGCGGCGCGGTAGGAGCGGAAGGCAACGATCCCGGGAAACGACTGGCTGGCGAGGGTTTGGCGGAACTGGGCCGGGACGGAGACGCGGCCCTTGCGGTCCACCTTATTCTCGAAGGTGCCGATGAATACGGCCACGAACGTCTCCCCCGCCCTGTCTCGTCGCGCCCCAGGATCCCTGCCGCCCTTTGGGTTCCGGGCCCGCATCACCCCATTTTTATGGGATGATTTGGGATATCATGGGATACGATGGGTGTCAATGGGAGTACAAGTAATTCTCAGTGGTTAAAAAGTCATTAATGCGGCCTTCCCATGTAGTTGACCAATGCTCCGTTCGGTCGTCACCGGCCTCGTCAAACAAGGCTGCGACGCGACTGTGGCATGATTATGTTCTTGCAATGTTCTTTTCTAGCCCAGGTGTCCCGCGCCTTCGCAGGGCGAGGCCCAGGTGCCGGCGGTGGATAAAGATGCGTCACCTCGCAGGTATTCACAAAATATTGTGGCCGGAGCGGACCGATTTAGCCTGGGCCTACCAAATATAGACAAAGTCGAGGCGCCAATGCCGCCGTGCCGGGCTCGGTCGCCGGCCGGCGCGACCGGCAATGGCGGGAGGCTGCAAATAAAGGCGCCAGACGGCCTGTAAGCCGGGTTCTGTCCCCGGCCCGGAGGCCGAGGGATGGCCATTCATCTGGGACGCCCGTTGCCGGACGCCTCGCGCGACCTACCCGGGCGGCGGCGCGGAAACCCGCCTGGCCGAAGCCGGCCGCCCCTACTTGGTCTTGCTCCCGGTGGGGTTTACCGTGCCGCCCCCGTCGCCGGGGGCGCGGTGCGCTCTTACCGCACCCTTTCACCCTTGCCGTCCGGCGGCCGAGGCCGCGGGCCGGCGGTCTGCTCTCTGTGGCACTTTCCCTGGGGTCGCCCCCGCCGGGCGTTACCCGGCACCGTGTTTCAGTGGAGCCCGGACTTTCCTCCCCCGGACCGGGCCGAGGCCCGGCCCGACGGCGGCCATCCGGCCGTCTGGCACGCCCACACCTAGGGAGCGGCGGGGGGATCGTCAAGCAGGGCGAGCAGGGCGGCGAGCCGCGTCGCGGTCTCGCCGTCGGGGCTGCCGGTGACCGACGCGGGGCGGAAGTGGCGCTGGAAGGCCCTGAGCACGGCGCGCGTCTCGTCGTCGAGCCGGCCGCTGCGCGGCACGGCGTAGCCGAAGCGCGCCAGCCCGGCCTGGATCTCGGCGGTCCCGGGCACCGCGGCGCTCGGTCCGCCCGCGCCCGGCCAGAGCCCGATGCCGGCGCCGGCCAGCCGCGCCCAGTCGAACAGCTCGCCCGGGTCCTGCTTGCGCAGCGGCGCGACGTCGGAATGGCCCAGGACGCGCGCCGCCGGGATGGGATGGCGCGCCAGGACGTCGCGGCAGAGCGCGATGAGGGCGGTCATCTGGGCCTCGGGGAAGGCGCGGTAGCCGAACTCGTGCCCCGGGTTGACCAGCTCGATCCCGATCGAGCGGGCGTTGATGTCGCTCGCCCCGGCCCAGGCGGCGACGCCCGCGTGCCAGGCACGGCGGCCCTCGTCGACCAGGCGCACGGTCCCGCCGTCCTCGTCGATGCAGTAATGGGCGCTGACCTTCGCGGCCGGGTCGCACAGGCGGTCGAGCGCGGCGGCGGCGCTCTCCATTCCGGTGTAGTGCAGCAGGAGGATATCGACCGCCCGACCGGCGGGGCGCGCGTCGTGGTTGGGCGAGGGGCGGTCGACGATGGGCTGCGGCATGCTGCGCGCAGGCAGTAGCAGCTTCGCCCGCGGGCGACAAGCCGGCGCGCCACCCAGCCTCGACGGGGCCTTGACGGGGCCTTGACGGGCGTCGCCCCGAGCGTGTTCCATCGCGGCGCGGCACGTTCCGGAGACCTGCGATGCGGATCGCGACGGCCGAAGAGTGGTACGAGACGGCGTCGCTGGGCGACGGCGTCACCCATATCTGGGAGCCCTACATCAAGCCGTTCTATCGCTGCAACGTCTGGCACGTGCGCGGGCGCGAGCGCGACCTGCTGGTCGATTCCGGGATGGGCGTCGTCGCCCTGCGCACCCGGATCGCGGCGCTTGCCGAGCGGCCGGTCCTGGCGGTCGCCAGCCATACGCACTTCGACCACATCGGCGCCCATCACGAGTTCGCGGAGCGCGCGGTGCACGCCGCCGAGGCCGACCTTCTGGCCCATCCAGGGCGGAAGGAGACGCTCATCGACCCCTACGTCACCGACGACATCTTCACCGCCCTGCCGCCGGACGACTACGCCTCGGCCGACTACGCGGTTGCGCCGGCGCCGGCGACCCGGATCCTCGAGGACGGCGACGCGATCGACCTCGGCGACCGCCATTTCGAGGTGATCCACACGCCGGGCCATTCGCCCGGCTCGATCGCGCTGTTCGAGGCGGCGAGCGGCGTGCTGTTCTCCGGCGACGCGGTCTACGACGGGCCGCTGATCGACGACTGCTATCACTCCGACACCGACGACTACATCGCGACCATGAAGCGGCTGATGGAGATTCCCGCCCGCGTCGTGCACGGCGGCCATTTCGCCAGCTTCGACGCCGCGCGCCTGCGCGCGCTCTGCCGCGCCTTCCTCGACGAGAAGGAGAAGGCCGGCGCCTGAGCGGACTCAGCCCGGGAGGGTGTAGGCGAGGCGCGGCAGCTCGCGGTCCGGGATCGCGTCCGACGGCGCCATGCCGAGCCGCACCGCGCCGCAGCGCCGGTAGAACGCTTCGGCCTGCGGGTCGGAGAGGATCATGAGCCGCGTGTAGCCGCGCTCGTTCATCCAGGCGACCAGGCGTTCGAACAGCGCCCGCCCGATGCCGCCGCCCATGGCCTCGGGCGCGACGAAGAGGCGCTCGACCTCGCAGGCGCCCGGCTCGTCGCGCGCTTCGATGCCGGCCACGCCGAGCGCCCGATCCTCGCCGTCCACCGCCACGAAGATCCGACCCTCGGCGATGGCCGCGGGATCGACCGTCAGCACGGCGACGCAGCGCGCCATGAAGTCGGCGTCGTAGCCCCAATGCGCCTTGGAGCGCAGCGACAGCGCGGTCAGCGCCGCGGCCTCCTCGGGCCGGGCCGGTCGGATCGTGACGCGGGGCGTCGCCGGCATAGGGTGTTGCGCCTCCTGCAATCCTGCGGCAGGACGATATCGGCGCGCCCGATCCAAAGCGAATGGTCTTCGGTCGTGCGCGCAGTGGCGATCACACGCGCTCCGCGTCGGGCTCGACCAGCCGGGGCCGCCGCAGCACGATGATGCCGACGCCGACCACGGTGAGCGCGCCGCCGGCGACCAGGGACGCGGTCAGCGCCTCGCCCAGGATGACGACGCCCGACAGGACGCCGAAGATCGGCACCAGCAGCGTGAAGGCCATGACCTGGTTCACGCCGTAGCGGCGCAGCAGCCAGTACCACGATCCGTAGCCGATGATGACGACCATCACGACCTGATAGAACACCGAGAACCAGCCGCGCCAGTCCGCCGTGGCGAGCGCCGTCATCTGGCCGTCCTCGAGCACGAAGGAGGCGAGCGCGAGTTGCGGCGCTGCGAGGATCCCGACCCAGGCATTGAGGGTGAATCCGCCGACCGCGTGGAGCTTCTTGATCTGGACGTTGGCGATCGACCAGATGCAGGCCGCCGCGACGACCAGGCCGAGCGCCAGGTAGTGCCCGCCCAGCCGCGGCTCGCCGGCGATCAGCGCAACGCCGAGGAAGGCGACCGCCATCCCGCTGGCGCGGCGCCAACCGAGGCGGTCGTCGAAGAAGATCGCGGCGAGCAGGGCGGCGAAGGGCACCTGCAGCTGAATGGCGATCGCCGCGGTCGCCGCGTCGAGGTTCTTGAGGCCGGTGGCCATCAGCGCGAAATGGACGAAGCCCAGCGTGATGGAAACGGCGATGACCTGGGGCCAGCAGCCCTGCGGCCGCTTGACGAAGGGCGTCAGCACGATGCCGACCAGGGCCCACCGCAAGGTCATCAGGAGAATCGGCGGAAACTGCGCCACGCCGATCTTGACCACGGCGAAATTGAGCCCCCAGATCGCCGCCACCGCGACGAAGAGCAGCAGATGAAGCGGACGGATCGCCAGGGTCATCCGGCGGCCGAGCCCTGTTTGGCCAGGGCCTCGCGCTTGGCCTCCAGCGCGAGCCAGCGGTCCTCGGCGGCCGACAGCCGATCGCGCGCGGCTTCCAGGTCGCGCGTCGCGGCGGCGAAGCCTTGCGGATCGCGGCGGTACAAGTCCGGATCGGACAGACGCCGCTCCAGCGCGTCGATCTCCGCCTCGAAGCGGGCGATCTGCGCGGGCAGGGATTCGAGCTCGCGCTGCTCCTTGTAGCCCAGCTTGTTCGCCTCCCGCGGCGCCTTGCCGGCCGTATCCGTCGCGCCCGCCGCGGGCGCGCGCCCCTTGTCGCGCCCCTTGTCGCGCCCCTGCGGCGCGGCTGCGGCGTCGCGCCCCTGCGGCGCGGCTGCGGCGTCGCGCTGCGACAGATAGTCGCTGTAGCCGCCGGCGTAGTCGCGCACCTCGCCGTCGCCTGCCAGCGCCAGGATGCCCGTCGCCAGACGATCCAGGAAGTCGCGGTCGTGGCTGACCATGAGCACCGTTCCCTCGTAGTCGTCGAGCAGCTCGGTCAGCAGGTCGAGCGTTTCCATGTCGAGGTCGTTGGTCGGCTCGTCGAGCACCAGCAGGTTTCCCGGCCGCGTGAACAGGCGTGCCAGCAGCAAGCGGTTCTTCTCGCCGCCGGACAGGCTGCGCACCGGCTGGCGGGCCTGCGCCTCGTCGAACAGGAAATCGCGCAGATAGGAGACGACGTGGCGCTGCCGGCCGTGAACCACGACCGAGTCGCCGCCGTCCGGCGCCAGCACGCGCCACAACGTCGCATCCGGGTCGAGGCGCTCGCGCCGCTGGTCGAAGTAGAGCGTCGCGATGTTGCTGCCCAGGCGCACCTCGCCGTCGTCGGGCGGCAGGTCGCCGATCAGCAGGCGCACCAGCGTCGTCTTGCCGGCGCCGTTCGGGCCGATCAGGCCGATGCGCTCGCCGCGCCGGATGCGGGTCGAAAAGTCGCGGACCAGCACGCGGCGGCCGCCTTCCGGCAGCGGCACGGACTTGTTCAGGTGCTTGGCTTCGATCACCAGGTCGCCGCCCTGCGGACCGAGCTCGACCGACAGCTTCGCCGTGCCGGTGGGGCGCAGCCAGCGGGCGCGCTGCTCGCGCAGCGCGTTGAGCCGCGCCAGTCGGCCCTGGTTGCGCTTGCGCCGTGCGGTCACGCCGCGGGCCAGCCAGCGCTCTTCGCGATGGATTTCGCGCGCCAGGCGGTGGCGGGTCTGCGCCTCCTGCTCGAGCAGCGAATCGGCCCAGGCCTCGAAGCGGTCGAATCCGGCATCCAGGCGGTGCATCCGGCCGCGGTCGAGCCAGAGGACCCCGTTGCTCACGCGGCTCAGGAAGGCGCGGTCGTGGCTGATGACCAGAAGGGCGCCGGCAAAGCGCGACAGCTCCTGCTCCAAGCGTTCGATCGCCGGCAGGTCGAGATGGTTGGTCGGCTCGTCGAGCAGCAGCACGTCGGGCTCCGGCGCCAGGGCGCGCACCAGGGCGGCCCGGCGCACCTCGCCGCCGGACAGGCCGGCGCCGCGGCGCTCGGGCTGCAAGCCGTACTGCTGCAGCAGGGCGACGGCGCGGGCGCGCAGACGCTCGGCGTCGTCGGGCGGCACATCGGCGGTGACGTAGTCGATCAGGCTCTCGTCGCCCGGCGGCGCGGGATCCTGCGGCAGCCGCGCGACGCGGGTTCCCGGCTGCAGGAAGCGCTCGCCCGCGTCCAGGTCGATCTCCCCGGCCAGCACCTTGAGCAGGGTCGACTTGCCGCTGCCGTTGCGGCCCACGAGACACAGGCGGTCGTCGCCCGCCAGGCCGAGCGCCAGCCCGGCAAAGAGCGGGACCGGCCCGAACGCCAGGCGCGCGTCCCTGAGGGCGACCAGGGGACCGGGCGGCGCCATTCAGGAGAAACCGCGCTGCTGCCGGATTCGCTCGTAGGCGCCGTTCAGGGTGGCCAGCTTCTCGTTGGCGAGGTCGATGAACTCCTGCGGCAGTCCCTGGGCGAATAGCCGGTCGGGGTGGTTCTCGCGCACCTGCTTGCGGTAGGCCGCCTTGATGTCGGCGTCGCTGGCGTCGCGCGACACGCCGAGCACGACGTAGGGATCGGAGGCGTCCGGTCCCAGGTGCGCCGCGCGGATGCGGTCCCAGGCGGCCTCGTCGAAGCCGAAGCACTGCGCGACCGCCTGCAGATAGGCCAGCTCGTCGTCCGTCACCCGGCCGTCGGCCCGGGCGATGTGGAACAGCCCGGTGAGCAATTCCTCCAGGATGGCCGGGTTCTGCCGAAACATCGCGCCGAGCTGGCGCGCGTAGGGCTCGTAGCCGCGCGCGTCGCGCCGGGCCTGGTTGAACAGGCGCCCGACGTTCTTGGCGTCCTCCGGCGGGACCCGGAACACCTGCTTGAAGGCGGCGACCTCGTCGCGCGTCACCTGCCCGTCGGCTTTGGCCATCTTGGCGCCGAGCACGATGACGCCGATGGTGAAGGCAATGCGCTTGGTGGCGTCCTCGTCGCCCGCCTCGGGCCGGGATTCGCGCATCCGGTCGACGGCGTGTCCGGCCAGGCCGCCCATCAGCGCGCCGAGCGGCCCGCCAAGCGCGAAGCCCGCCGCGCCGCCCAGAATTTTGCCCCAAATGCTCATGCCGCTGCCACGTTCCAGGGGAACGCGGCCAGCCTCGCGCCGCCCCCGGGGTCCTGAGATGCCCTGTGCTCGATCGGTGCTTATTTCATTTTGCGCCGTGCACGGCAAGAGGACCCGGCCGGCGCGCTGGCGCCCCGGAAGAGTCCCGCGGCGGCTGCGGCAGCCGCGCGTTTCTCGTCTGGCATCGGCCGCGGCGAGAAAGTATGACGGGGCCGGGCGGTATGGCGACCCGCGGCTGGCGTCGCCCGGCGGCCCCGACGACGGGAGGAAGGCCGATTGCCATGACCGATCTCGATCTTGCCTACACGCCGGCGACCGAGCTGGCGCAGGCGATCCGCGACAAGACGATCTCCCCGGTCGAGATCGTGCAGAACAGCCTGGCGCGGATCGAGCATGTCAACGCCGCCCTCAACTGCTTCTGCTTCGTCTATCCCGAGGAGGCCCTGGCGCGGGCCCGGGCGATCGAAGACGCGATCGCCGGCGGCCGCGAGGTCGGCCCGCTGGCCGGCCTGCCGGTGGCGATCAAGGATTTCACGCCGACCCGCGGCAAGACCACGACGCGCGGCTCGCGCACCTTCGCCGACTGGGTACCCGAAGAAGACGCCCTGATCGTCGAGCGGCTGCAGGCGGCCGGGGCCATCATGGTCGGCAAGACGACCACGCCGGAATTCGCCTATGCCGGCTTCACCGAGAGCCCGCTGTGGGGGACGACCCGCAATCCCTGGGATCCCGACCGCTCGCCGGGCGGGTCCTCCGGCGGCTCGGCGGCGGCGGTCGCCACCGGCTGCGTGCCCTTCGCCGAGGGCACCGACATGGGTGGCTCGGTGCGCATCCCGGCCTCGCTCTGCGGCATCGTCGGGCTGAAGCCGAGCCTGGGGCGCATTCCGATGGACATCCTGCCCACGGTCTTCGATTCGATCTCGCACTTCGGGCCGCTGGCCCGCAGCGTGTCGGACGCGGCCCTGTTCCTCTCGGTGGCGCAGGGCCCCGACGACCGCGACATCCAGTCGCTGGTGCCGGGCATCGAAGTGCCGGTGCCGGTGCCGGGTGATCTGCGCGGGCGCAGGCTGGCGCTCAACCTCGATTTCGGGTTCTACGCCGTGGATGCGGAGGTCGAGACGGCGGTGCGCCGCGCGGCCGAGGTGCTGCGCGATGCCGGCGCCGCGGTCGAGGAGGTGACGCTCGGCTGGGACCGCGAGATCGTCTCCGCGTGGTTCGACTACTGGGGCGTGCTGCTGGCGGCCTGCTTCGGCGAGTTTCTCGATACGCGGCGCGCCGACCTCGATCCCAACGTCGCCGCGCTGATGGAGGCGGGCCGGCGCATGGATGCGGTCAGCTTCAAGCGCATCGAGTTTCTGCGCACGCGGCAGTGGCACAAGCTGGCGGCCGTACTCGCCGATCACGACGCGCTGCTCTGCCCGACCATGGCGGTGCCGGCGCCGCGGGTCGGGCAGAGCGATGCCGAGTTCGACTGGGTCGACGATGCGGGGCGCTATCACGGCCTGGACATGACCTCTCCCTTCAACTTCACGCCGCAGTGCCCGGCGTTCTCGGTTCCGGCGGGCTTCACCAAGGCGGGCCTGCCCATCGGTCTGCAGATCGTCGGCCGGCGCTTCGACGACGTCGGGGTCCTGCAGGTTGGGGCGGCGCTGGAGCGGCTGCAGCCCTGGGCCGACCGGCGTCCGGCGTTGTGAGGGGAGCGGCGCTTGTCAATCCCGGGGCGACCTCATAGGCTCTGGGCCGGATCGGACAAACAACGCCGCCGCAAGGCGGTTGCCCAGGCAGGGACGGGCAGGGAATGGTGCATAGTTCGGGAATTCGGGCGGTCGGCGTCACCAAGATTTTCGGGGCCGGCGCGGATGCCGTGCGGGCGCTCGACGATGTCTCGGTCGAGATCCGCGAGAACGAATTCTTCACCCTGCTCGGCCCCTCCGGCTGCGGCAAGACGACGCTGCTGCGCCTGATCGCCGGCTTCGACCATCCGACGCGCGGCAGCATCTACCTCGGCGGACAGGACATCGCCGGGCTGCCGCCCAACAAGCGGCCGGTCAACACCGTCTTCCAGAGCTACGCGCTGTTCCCCCATCTCACCGTCGGCCAGAACATCGGCTTCGGCCTCGAGATGCAGGGCAAGCCGAAGGCCGAGGTCGAGGAGACGGTCGATCGCATGCTGAATCTGGTGCGCATGGAAGAGCTGAAGAAGCGCCGCACCAGCCAGATTTCCGGCGGCCAGCAGCAGCGCGTGGCGCTCGCCCGGGCGCTGGCGCCGCATCCGCAGGTGCTGCTGCTCGACGAGCCGCTTTCCGCGCTCGATTTCAAGCTCCGAAAGGACATGCAGATCGAGCTGAAGCGGCTGCAGAACGAGACGGGGATCACCTTCATCTTCGTCACGCACGACCAGGAGGAGGCGCTGACCATGTCGGACCGCCTTGCCGTCATGCGCGACGGCAGGATCCTCCAGGTGGGCGGGCCGCGGGACATCTACGACCATCCGGCCGAGCGCTTCGTCGCCGACTTCATCGGCGACACCAATTTCCTGAAGGCGGATATCGTCTCGATCGAGGGCGAAGAGGTGCGGCTGACGCTGGCCGCCGGCGGCGAGGCGACGGCGAGCCTGCCCGAGGGGGCGGCGCGTTCGGGAACCGTCACCGTCGTCGTTCGGCCGGAGCGCGCCCGATTCGTCAACGGCGCGGCGCCCGCGGGCGAGAGCGTGCTGGACGGGACGGTGGAGACCTTCGTCTATTTCGGGACCGATACGCAATATCACCTGAGGCTTGCGTCCGGAGAGGGCTTCACCGCGCGCATACAGAACGACGAACGCGGCGCGAGCGCCCCGTCACCTGGGGACGCCGTCAAGATCGCCTTTCCGACACACGCCGTGCAGGTACTGAAGGACTGAGATGAGCGGCAGCGCCTACCGGGACGACGCGGGACACGCCGAACGGGCGGCGGCGCGCCGGCAGGTGCGCGCCAACTGGCTGCTGTCCCTGCCGGCCCTGGTCTGGCTCGCCTTCGCCGCGTCCGGCCCGCTGCTTATCATGCTGGTCTATTCCGTCCTGTCGCCCGGCGACTACGGCGGGATCGTGTGGAAACTCTCGGGCGAGGGCTGGTTCGAAGTGGTCTTCTCGCGCGACATCTTCGACAATACGGTGAGCCTGGCCGACGCGCACATGACGATCTTCCTGCGCTCGATCAAGCTGTCTGTCATGACGACGATTATGACGCTGGTCCTGGGCTTCCCGACCGCCTATTTCATCGCCACCCGGCCGCGCGAGCGGCGCGCCTTCTGGCTTTTCCTCGTCACCATTCCGTTCTGGACCAACCTGCTGATCCGCACCTTCGCGATCATGGAGCTGATCCGCAACGAGGGCATCATCAACAAGGTGCTGATCTGGTCCGGACTGGTGGACGAGCCGGTGCAGATGCTGTTCACCGAGGGCGCGACCCTGGTCGGCATGGCCTACGTCTACCTGCCGCTCATGGTGCTGCCGCTCTACGCGGCGATGGAGCGGCTCGATTTCCGGCTGGTGGAAGCCGGCTACGACCTCTACGCGACGCGCTTCCAGGTACTGCGCAAGGTGATCCTGCCGCTGGTCAAGCCGGGCATCGTGGCCGGCTCGATCCTGGTCTTCATTCCCTCGCTCGGCGCCTACGTCACGCCGCGCGTGCTGGGCGGCGGGCGCAACATGATGCTGGGCAACTTCATCGAGCTCCAGTTCGGGCAGGGCCGCAACTGGCCGCTCGGCTCGGCCTTGTCGATCACGCTTCTGCTGATCGTGACGGCGGCGCTGCTCGTCTACGTGCGGAACGCCACGACGGACAGCGGAGGCCAGAGCTGACATGAGCCAGGCTGCCGACAGGGCGCCGGCCCGCAGAAAGCCCTTCTCGGTGCAGCGCATGCCGGGCTTCACCGCGATCGCGGTGACCTGCTTCGTCGTGCTCTACGCGCCGCTCGCGCCGCTCGTATTCTATTCCTTCAATGCCGGCGACTCGATCGCCGTGTGGGAAGGGTTTTCCTGGCGCTGGTACGGCTCCGCCTGGGCGGACGAGCTGGTCCAGGACGTGACCTTCCGCTCGATCGAGATCGCCGTTTGCGCCTCGGGTTTCTCGACCGTTCTGGCGACCATGGCGGCGCTCGGGACGACGCGCACGCGCGCCTTCCGCGGCCAGACGCTGATCTACGTGATGATCAACCAGCCGTTGATGGTACCGGAGATCGTGACCGGCGTGGCGCTGCTCATCTTCTTCGCGATGATCAAGATAGCCACCGGCTACACCGGACTCGCCTATCTGATCGCCGCGCATACCGCCTTCTGCATACCCTTCGCCTATCTGCCGATCCGCGCGCGCCTGGAGGGGATGGACAGCACTCTTGAGGCTGCGGCGGCCGACCTCTACGCTACGCCCTGGCAGGCCTTCCGCCGGGTCACCCTGCCGCTGATGGCGCCGGGCATCGTTGCGGGGGGGATGCTCGCCTTCGTCATTTCGCTTGACGACGTCGTCATTACGGAACTCGTCAAGGCGGCCGGCCAGGATACGCTGCCCACCTACATGCTGGGGCAGTTGCGCCGGGTGGTCACGCCGGAGATCAATGCGATCTCGGCCGCGTTGCTTGCGATCACGGTGGCATTGCTCACCGCCATCTTTATACTGAGCCGTAAGAAAGCGTGAGCGAACGGAAGTGAGTCCAGATCAACTGTCGATACAGGGAGTTATGACGATGAAAAGCAAATGGATCGGGGCGGTTGCCGCGTTGGCGCTCGTCGCCGGCGCGGGAACGGCCAAGGCCGACGGAAATCTGAACATATTCAACTGGGGCAACTACACAAACCCCGACCTGATCAAGAAGTTCGAGAAGACCTACAACGTCAAGGTCACGGTGACCGACTATGACTCGAACGACACGGCCCTGACGAAGATCAAGGCCGGCGGACACGGCTTCGACATCGTCGTGCCCTCGGCCTCTTACGTTCCGATCTACGTCAAGGAAGGGCTGTTGCTGGAGAGCCGGCCCGACCAGATGGAAAACTTCAAGAACATGGACCCGCATTGGGTCAACGTCGATTGGGATCCGGGCCGTCACTACACCGTGCCGTGGCAGTGGGGCACGACCGGCATGGCGGTCAACAAGTCGGCCTATTCGGGCGATCCGAACACCTCGGCAATCTTCATGGACCCGCCCGCCGAGCTCGCCGGCAAGGTCAACGTGGTGCCGGAAATGAGCGACGTCATGTCGCTCGCCATCATGTATGAAGGCGGCAAGCCCTGCACCGACGACAAGGCGGTCCTCAAGAAGGTGCGCGATGCCCTGCTGGCGGCCAAGCCGAAATGGCTGTCGATGGACTACGGCACGACCGAAAAGCTCTCCAAGGGCGACCTGATGGCGAGCGTCAACTGGAACGGCTCGACCTTCCGTGCCCGGCTCAAGAACCCGGACGTGGTCTATGGCTACCCGAAGGAAGGCTATCCGGTCTGGATGGACAACGTCGCGGTCCTCAAGGACGCCAAGAACGTCGAGAACGCGAAGCTGTTCCAGAACTTCATCATGGACCCGGAAAACGCCGCGCTGATCTCGGCCTTCGCGCGCTACTCGAACGGTATCATGGGCTCGGAGAAGTACATGCCCGAGGACATGAAGACCGCGCCCGAAATCAACGTGCCGAAGGAGTTTGCCTCCGCCGGCGTCTTCGCCCCGGCCTGCCCGCCGGAGGTGCAGAAGCTCTACACCGCGATCTGGACCGAGCTCCAGAAGTAGGCTCGTTCTCGACCGGCCCGCGGGCGGCGCGCGGCCGCCCCGGGCCGGTTTCTCTTGTTCGATCCACCCGACGGAGGCCGGGATGCGCACCGTCTACACCGAGGAGCATCGCCTGCAGGACGGCAAGGCGGAGCTGATCGACGGCAAGCTGCTGCCCTGCTTCGAGATGCCGAAGCGCGCCGAGTACGTCATCGGGCGGGTGCGCGAGGTGGGCCTGGGCGAGGTCGTCGGCTACCGGGACTTCGGGCGCGCGCCGCTCGCGCGCATCCACACCGAGCCCTTCCTGCGCTTTCTGGAAAGCGCCTGGGACGCCTGGGTCGCGGCGCACGGCGAATACGACGCCCTGCCGCTCGTCTGGCCGACGCGGGGCTTCCGCAACGACGTCGAGCCCGATGCGATCGATGGCAAGCTGTCGTATTTCTCGCTCGATGCCGGCACGCCGATCACCGCCGGCACCTGGCGCGCGGTGACCGCCTCGGCCAACGTGGCGCTGACCGGGCAGACGATGGTGGCGGAGGGCGAGAACGCCGTCTTCTCCCTGTGCCGCCCGCCGGGGCATCATGCCTCGCAGGACGTCTACGGCGGCTACTGCTTCCTCAACAACGCGGCGATCGCGGCGCAGGCCTTTCTCGACGGCGGGGCGCAGCGCGTCGCCATCCTCGACGTCGACTACCATCACGGCAACGGCACGCAGACGATCTTCTACGCGCGCGACGACGTGCTCTTCGCCTCGCTGCACGGCCATCCCAGACAGGAGTTTCCCTACTTCCTCGGCTACGAGGACGAGACCGGCACCGGCGCCGGGGCGGGCTTCAACCTCAATTATCCGCTGCCCTGGGGCAGCGCCTTCGACCGCTGGGGCGCGGCGCTCGACGACGCCTGCGCCAAGATCGAGGCCTACGGCCCGGACGCGCTGGTCGTCTCGCTCGGCGTCGACACCTTCGAGAGGGACCCGATCTCGAAGTTCAAGCTGACCGGCGAGGACTACCCGAAGATCGGCGCGCGCATCGCGCGGATCGGCCGGCCGACGCTCTTCGTCATGGAGGGCGGCTACGCGGTCGAGGAGATCGGCGTCAACGCCGTCAACGTGCTGCTCGGCTTCGAGGGGCGCTAGGACGCGGGACGCCCCGGCATGACAAAAGGGGCAGGCCCGCGGCCCGCCCCTTCCATCTCGTCGTCTTCCTCGAACGGTCCGGCGCGATCAACTGTGCGCGGCGACCATCCGGTCGATCTGGACGAAGGGCACCTTGCCGACCCGGCGGTCGACGCAGGCCCCGTCCTTGAACAGCAGCAGAGTCGGCACGCTCTGGATGCCGAACTCGTCGGCGAACTTGCCGTTCCGCTCGATGTCGACCTTGAGCACCGTCAGATCGGGCCGCTGGCCGGCCAGATCGGCGAGCACGGGCTTGAGGGCGCGGCAGGGGCCGCACCATTCGGCCCAGAAGTCGAGCAGGACCATGCCGCCCCGTTCGATCGTGGAGCGGCAGGCCGCCGCATCGGCCTCGCGCAGGTTGGGCGTTTCGGATGCAAGAGTCATCGCGTCACTCTGCGGCAACTTTGGCCGCCTTGAGCGGGTAGCTCATATCCTTGGGATACGTGCTCTCCTCGTCGGGTTCGAGCCGCATGGTGATGTTGAACTTGTTGCCGAAGTTGAACACGCTGCAGCCGAAGACCAGCTCGACGATCTCCTCCTCGGTGAACTCGGCCTTGAGCTCCTCGTAGAAGGAGTCCGGAATGTAGTTGGGATCGCCGGCCATGTACTCGGCCAGCTTGACGCCGAGGTACTCGCGCCGGGTCAGGGCCTTTTCGTCGACGTCGCCGAAAACGGCGCTCTCCTTGGGTCCGACTTCGTCGCGGACGCCGGCGGCACGGACCGTCGCACAGTAGGTACAGCGGTTGATCTCGCCGGTCTTGAGGCGCATCAGCTCGAACATGTGCGGCGGAATGCGCCCGGCCATGAAGAAGGCCTCGAACACCGGCACGATCTTCTTGAGCAGGTCGGGCTGCCGGGCGATCACGCCGAACATGGCGGTGTCGTTCCACCAGCCCTCGCGGGCCTGCTGCATCAGGGTGTTGATCTCGGCGTCGGGCGATTCGCCGGGCTTGACGGGCTTGACCACTGTGGTCATGGAAATCCTCCCTTTGAGTTTTGTCGGTTTTCGGTAGCGCGACTCGATGTCGTGCGATGGGCCGACCGAGTTTTGAACGATCGGTCAAAACATGCTAAGGCACTCTCGGGAAAAGGTCAACCGGACCCCAGGGCGCTCCAGTCGCGTGGCGTTTTTCTGGGAACGACCCGGGGGACGATCCCCGGAGGCGGTAGGCCCGCCAGCAGGCCGCTTGACGCAGAAGAGGGGCGGTGACGGAAGCGTTGCCGGACCCGGGCGGGAGGGCGGCTACCGCGCCACCCGGCAGGTCCTATTTCTCCATCTCCGCGCCGTGGGCGAGCGCCCCCTTGGCCGGTTGCGCCGGCTTCTTGGCGCCGAGGTGTTGCAGCTTTTCGAGATAGAGATAGACGACCGGCGTCAGATAGAGGGTGATGATCTGCGATACGGCCAGCCCGCCGACCACGGTGATGCCGAGCGGCGCGCGGGCCTCGGCGCCGACGCCGTGACCGAGCGCGATCGGCAGCGAGCCGGCGAGCGCGGCGAAGGTGGTCATCATGATCGGACGAAAGCGCAGCAGGCAGGCCTCGTAGATGGCGGTTTCCGGGTCCTTGCCCGCGGTCCGCTGACCCTGCAGTGCGAAATCGATCATCATGATCGCGTTCTTCTTCACGATGCCGATCAGCATGATGATGCCGACGAAGGCATAGAGCGTCAGCGGCAGACCGAACGCCATTAGCGCAAGAAGCGCGCCGAGGCCCGCCGCCGGCAGGCCGGAGAGGATGGTCAGCGGATGGATGAAGCTCTCGTACAGGATGCCGAGAACCAGATAGACGACGAGCACCGCCATGAACAGCAGCAGCCCCATGTTCTGCAGGGAAGCTTCGAAGGCCTCCGCGGTGCCGCCGAATTGCGTAGCGATCGATCCGGGCATGCCGAGGCGGCCCTCGAGGGCCCGGACCCGGTCGATCGCGGTCCCCAGCGATAGTTCGGGCGCGAGATTGAAGGAAATGGTCACGGCCGGCAATTGCCCCTGGTGGCTGATTGAAAGCGGCGCGACCTCCTTGCTGACCGTGGTGACCGCGTCGAGCCGGATCTGCTGTCCCGTGCTCGACGGGACATAGAGCTTCGATAGGTCGCTGGCTTTATGCTGGTACTGCGGGTCGACCTCGAGAATGACGGGAAACTGGCTCGAGGAGGTGTAGATCGTCGATATCTTGCGGGATCCGAACGCCGCGCCGAGCACGGCCTCGATGGCCTGCGGTCGAACGCCGAGCGCGGCGGCCCGGTCGCGGTCGATCCTGACCACCACCGAGGGACTGGTGACCTTCAGGTCGCTCGTCACGTCCTGGAAGCCGGGCAGCCGCCGGATCTCGTCCTCCATGATACGGACCCATTTGTACAGGGTGTCCAGGTCGAGATCCTGCATCGTGTATTGATAATCGGCGTTGCTCAGGCGCCCGCCGACGCGGATGGCCGGCGGGTTCAGCACGAAGACCTGGATTCCGGGGACCGTGTTGAGTGTCCGCCGCAGCGTCTGCACGATCTTGTTGATGTCCTTCTCGGGCCGCTGGTCGCGCGGCTCGAGGCGCATCAGCAGAAAGCCCTGGTTGTTCGTGCGCGTACCGCTTCCCCCGGCCCGCGCGAGGACCTCGGCAATATTCGGGTCGTCGGCCGCGAGGCGTGCGACCTGCTGCTGATAGGCGACCAGCGCGTCGTAGGACGCGTCGTCGCCCGCTTGCGTGCGCGCCAACAGCCGCCCGGTGTCCTCGGCCGGGAGGAAATCCTTCTGAATCACGGTATAGAGATGCACCGTCGCGGCGATGACCGCGACGAAGGACAGCAACACGAGGACGCGGTGCCTCAGGCACCAGCGCAGGGTCAGCGCGTAGACGCTCAGCAGGCCGTTGAAGACCGCCTCGCCGAACCGGTAGGCGCGGCCATGCTTGACCTCGGCGCCGGCACGGATCAAGCGGGAACACATCATCGGCGTCAGGGTCAGCGAGACCAGGCAGGACGCCAGCACGGCGGCGACGATGGTCAGGGCGAACTCGTTCAGGAGACGTCCGACCATGCCGCCCATGAAGATGATCGGGATGAAGACGGCGACCAGGGACGCCGTCATCGATATGATCGTGAACCCGACCTCGCGCGACCCGACCAGCGCCGCCTGCCTGCCGGACAGGCCCTTCTCGCGGTGTCGGACGACGTTCTCGAGCATCACGATGGCGTCGTCGACCACAAAACCGACCGACAGCGTCAGGGCCATCAGCGAAAGGTTGTTCAGGCTGAAGCCGAGCACGTACATCGCGCTGAATGTGCCGATCACCGAAATCGGCAAGGCAATGGACGCGATGACCGTCGCCGCCAGGTTGCGCAGGAACAGGAAGATCACCAGGACGACGAGGGAGGCGGCCAATAGGAGCGTGAATTCCACGTCGTGGATCGACTGGCGGATGCCGAGCGAACGGTCGTACATGACCTCCAGGTTGATCGCGGCGGGGATCTGAAGCCGCAGGCGCGGCAGCGCCTTCTTGATCTCGTCGACGATCTTGACGGTGTTCGACCCGGGCTGGCGGTAGACCGCCATCATCATGCCCCGCTCGTTGCCGAAATAGCTCGAGGACTCGCGCACGTCGACATCGTCGATCGCCCGCCCGATATCGCGGACCCGGACCGGGGCGCCGTTGCGGTAGGCGACGATCAGCCGGTCATAGGCGGCCGCGCCGTGCAGCGCGGCCGTGGTCTTGATCGAAGCTTCCTGGCTCGCGTTGCTGATCGTTCCGGTCGGCAGGTTGCTGTTGCCGGCCTGCACCGCCTGCTCGACGTCCAGCAGGCTCAGCCGGCGAATCGCCAGGGCGCCGGGGTTGACCTGAATACGAACGGCGTAGCGTTGCCGTCCCCAGAACTGGACCTGGGCGACGCCATCGATGGTGGACACCTCCTGCTGCAGCACGGTCTCGGCATAGTTGTTGATCGTGGTGACGGGCAGGGACGGCGAACTGAGGCGCAGGTAGAAGATTGCAAAGTTGGCCGGGTTTCTCTTGTGTAGCGACGGTGCGTCCGGCATGTCGTCGGGCAGACTGCGCTGAGCCACCGAAATGGCGGTCTGAACGTCCAATGCGGCGGCATCGACGTCGCGGTTCAGGTCGAATTCGAGCGTAATTCGGGTCGACCCGAGCGAGCTGATCGAGGTCATCTTGCGAATGCCGGCGATCTGCGAAAACTGGTTCTCCAACGGTGTCGCGACGGAGGCCGCCATCGTTTCGGGACTGGCGCCGGGCAGGTTGGCGGACACCTCGATCGTCGGGAAGTCCACGTTGGGCAGCTCGGAGATCGGCAGGAAGCCGTGCGCCACGATCCCGAAGATCACGATCGCCGTCATGACGAGCGTCGTCATGACAGGGCGGCGAATGCACAGCTCCGGCAGGTTCACGGCTGGCCCGCCTCGCTGAGCTCGCGCGGCTTCGACGGCTCTCCCGCGGTGCCGTCCGTGGAGTCGCCCGAGCTTGGCTGGACCTTGGCGTCGGGAAACAGGCGGAGCTGGCCATCGGTCACGACCCTCTCGCCAGGCGCCAGCCCCGCGGTGATCGCCGTGTCGTCGCCGCTGTCGGGACCCGGCTCCACGGCCCTCAGTTCGACGGTATCGTTCGGCCGCACGACCCAGAGATAGTGGCCCGTCTGGTTGACTTGGATCGCGCGGCTGGGCACCAGAACGGCATTTTCGAGCGTCGAGAGCAGGATCCGGGCCTTAACGAACTGTCCCGGGACGAGCCGCTCGTCGTCGTTCGCGAAACGCGCCATCAACTCGACGGTCCCGGTCGCAACATCGACCTGGTTGTTGATGAAGAAGAGTTGGCCGACCGCGGCCGTCGTGCGGCTGGCCTGCGTCGTGACCTCGACCGAAAGCTTCGTGGCCGCCATGCGCGCGCGGATCTCGTCGATATATTGCTCCGGCACGCTGAACGAAACGTAGATCGGCTTGGTCTCGGTGATGACCAGCAGCGGCTGCACGTCGTTCGGCTCGACCATATTGCCCGGTGTGACCAGAATGCTGCCGGCGCGCCCGTCGATCGGCGACCGGATGGTCGCGTAGTCGAGATTCAGCTTTGCAAGCTCGACATTGGCCTCGCTCGCGCGAACGGTGGCGGCAAACGTATTCACATTCGTTTTGGCGTCCTCGACCTGGGTTTGCGGGGCATAGCCCTTGGCCGACAGGTTCGACAGGCGCTTGACGTCCGCCACCGCCTTGTCGTAGCGGGCCTTGTTGCCCGCCAGGTCGGCCTGAACTTTGGCCAGTGTCGCCTGGAGCGGCCGCGGATCGAGCCGGAACAGGATGTCGCCCTTGTGGACCGTCTGTCCCTCGCGAACCAGCGCTTCGAACAGCTGGCCCTCGATCCTCGATTTGATCGCGACCGTGGACCGGGCCGTGACGGTACCGACCCCGTCGAGATAGATCGGCACCTTGTGCTCGACTGCGACCGCGACCTTGACCGGCATTGGCCGCGGGTCTTGATCGTGCTCGGCCACGGGTTTGGACATCTGGCCGGTGAGCGCGGGCGGCAGCCAGCCCGAAACCCGCTGCCTCAGCTCGGGCACCGCGTATACGACGCCGGCTGCGACCAGCAGAACCGTCAGACCACCGAGAATTCGCCGCGCCATGTAAAATCCCGACACCGCAGGCTGCCCGTCGAACCGGACCGCAGGGCAGAATACACGTTCGACACCGCCGGACCGCTAGACCACCGTACCATTCCGGCCGGACCCGGATGAGGGGGCCACGCCGCGAGCGGCGGCGCGCCCCGGGGCCATGCTCCGGGGGATGCGGCCTCGAGGGCAAGGCGAAACGTCATGCCCGGCCGGACCCCAACCCGGCGCAGCCAGCCCCGGAATGGCGATTTGGACCGGGGCACATCGACTTTGTCATGCACGGCGCGACCCGCATAGCGCCATTCGCGCTCAGTTCTTCCGGCCGTGACGGACGGCGGCCGAAGATGTACATAGCCGTGCCGGTTGCTTGCCGTCGGTCGCGGGCTGAGGCTCCGACCGGCCCGGGATCCGCCGGAGCCGTGTTGAACGACCGTTCAAAACAGCCTAAGCTACGCAAATGCCTTGGGAAAGACAGTTCGACGAACACCAGGTGCTGGACAAGGCCATGCAGGCCTTCATGGCGCAGGGCTTCGAGGCGACCTCGATCCAGGACCTGGTCGCCGGCATGGGGCTCAACCGCGGCAGCATCTATGCCGCCTTCGGCGACAAGCGCAGCCTGTTCCTCAAGGCGCTGGCGCACTACGAGACGCACCATCGTCAGGCCTGGTTCGCCACGCTGCGGGCACGCCACACGCCGCGCGGCGCGATCCTCTCGGTGTTCGAGGGCGCGATCGGGGCGGCGCTCTCCGACCGCGGGCGCTTCGGCTGCTTCCTGGTCAACAGCGCGATCGAGCTCTCGCTGCACGACGAGGACATCGCGGAGGTCGTCGCCGAGGGGCTGCGCAAAACCGAAACGTCGTTTCGCGAGCTGATCGTCGCGGGCCAGACGATCGGCGAGATTCCCGCGCAGGTCGAACCCGCCCGCACGGCGCGCGTCCTGCTCGGCCTGCTGGTCGGGCTGCGCGTGCTGGCCCGCGGCCGGCCCGAGCGCCCCTTGCTCGAGGCCCTGGCCGACCAGGCGGCGGCGCTGCTCAGGTAGCGCATTCTTCGCGGCGCGCCGGCGCCGCGCCGGCTCGACTCAATGCAGCCCGCGCATCTCCCTGAGCCGGCGCACGTCGCCGGGCAGGATGGGGCGCTCCGGCAGCGTCACCTCGGCGCTCATCTTCTTACCCTCGTGGGCGTAGTCGAGAGTCACCCTGTCGCCCACCTTGAACGAACGGACGATGCGCAGGACGGTATCCATGCTGTCCAGCGCCTCGCCGTTGACCGCCAGGATCACGTCGCCGCCCACCAGAAACTGGCGAAACCCGATCTGCACCGGCAGCGTGCCGCCGCGCAGCCCGATCGCCTCGGCCGGGCTGCCCGGCTCGATCGTCTCCACCATGAAGCCCGGCGGGATGCCGAGGGTCATGGTGAACTCGAACGGCACCATCTGGCCGTAGATCCCGTGCCACGGGCGGACCACCCGGCCCTGCGCGATGATCTGCCCGGCCAGCGCGGCGACCTGGTTGACCGGAATGGCGAAGTTGAGATTCTGCCCCTGCTCCTGGAACAGCGTATTGAGTCCGACGACCTCGCCGCAGCGGTCGACCAGCGGACCGCCGGAGTTGCCCGGACTGATCGCCGCGTCGGTCTGGATGTAGGGCGTCTGCCAGCTCATCGGCGTCAGCCGCAGGACCCGGTGCAGCCCCGAGACGATGCCGCGCGTGGCGGTCTTGCCGATGCCGTAGGGGAACCCGACGGCGATCACCTCGTCACCGACCGCGAGCGTGTCGGAGTTGCCCGCTTTGGCGCCTTGCAGCGGGCTGCCCGGCGCGCTCGGCCGCAGCACCGCGAGATCGGTCGCCGGATTGGCGCCGACGATCTCCGCCGGCCGCAGATCCTTGTCGCCGACGGATACCAGGATCTCCGACGAGCCGTAGACGGCGTGCGCGTTGGTGACGATGTGGCCCCGGTCGTCGAATACGACGCCGGAGGCGACGTTGAGCTGGACCTTGTCGGCCACGCTGAAAGGGTCGATGACCGCCGAGACGATCAGCACCACCGACGGGGTGACCTCGCGGAAAACCTCGGCGAAGGACTTGTCGCAGCGCGCGGCCGCCTGGGCGGACACGGCCGACGGTGCCGCGAGACCGATCGCGGCGCTCAGCGCGATCAAACGGATGATGCGGCGCATGGCGCGGTCTCCCCGAATTGCCTGCCGCTGCCGAGCCATTACACAGACCCGCCCCGGGCCGTGCCTTGATTCAGGTCATTCGCGATCGCCGCCGCGCGTGGTGTCCTGCAACGGCGCCGGCGAAGGCGGACCGCACGGCGGATTTGGCTTGTCAACTATATTGACAAAATATCGATAATTTATATATATAACGTCTTTTAAGATTGCGGGCGGGCGGACATGGGCGAAGCGGGAAGCGGCGGGCACGACGGCGCGGGGCACTGGCAATTCTGGGTCGATCGCGGCGGCACCTTCACCGACGTGGTGGGGCGTGCGCCGGACGGCGCGCTGCGGTCGCACAAGCTGCTGTCGGAGAACCCCGAGCGCTACGACGACGCCGCCATCCAGGGCATCCGCGACCTGCTCGGGCTGCGCCCCGGCGAGGTCATCCCCGCGGCGCGGATTCGCGCCGTCAAGATGGGCACCACGGTGGCGACCAACGCGCTGCTGGAGCGCAAGGGCGAGCGCACCCTCCTGCTGGTCACCCGCGGCTTCCGCGACGCCCTGCGGATCGCCTATCAGAACCGCCCGGCGCTGTTCGCCCGCCATATCGTGCTGCCCGAGCTGCTCTACGACCGCGTGGTCGAGGTCGAGGAGCGCCTGACCGCCGAGGGCGAGGTCCTGGTGCCGCTCGACGAGGCCGCGGCGCGCGCCGCCCTCGAGGACGCCTACGGCGCGGGCTACCGCTCCGTCGCCATCGCGCTGCTGCACGGCTACCGCTACCACGCGCACGAACGGCGGCTGGCCGAGCTGGCACGGGCCGCCGGCTTCCCGCAGGTCTCGGTCAGCCACGAGGTCAGCCCGCTGATGAAGCTGGTCTCGCGCGGCGACACCACGGTGGTCGATGCCTACCTCTCGCCCATCCTGCGGCGCTACGTCGACGGCGTGGCCCGCGAGCTCGGCGACGCCCGGCTGATGTTCATGCAGTCGAACGGCGGGCTGACCGATGCGCGCCTCTTCCAGGGCAAGGATTCGATCCTCTCCGGGCCGGCCGGCGGCATCGTCGGGGCGGTGCGCACCGCCGCGATGGGCGGCTTCGCCAAGCTCATCACCTTCGACATGGGCGGCACCTCGACCGACGTGGCGCACTACGACGGCGCCTACGAGCGCGCCTTCGAGACGCTGGTGGCCGGGGTGCGCATGCGTGCGCCGATGATGCAGATCCACACCGTGGCCGCCGGCGGCGGCTCGATCCTCCATTTCGACGGCGCCAAGTACCGGGTCGGTCCCGATTCGGCCGGCGCCAATCCCGGTCCGGCGTGCTACCGGCGCGGCGGGCCGCTGGCGGTAACCGACTGCAACGTCATGCTCGGGCGCATCGTGCCCGCGTTCTTCCCCAAGGTCTTCGGCCCCGAGGGCGACCAGCCGCTCGACGCCGAGACGGTACGCCGGCGCTTCGCCGATCTGGCCGAACGGATCCGGGCCGCGACCGGCGATACCCGCAGCCCGGAGCAGGTGGCCGACGGATTCCGCCGCATCGCCGTCGAGAACATGGCCAACGCCATCAAGAAGATCTCGACCCAGCGCGGCTACGACGTGACCGAATACACCCTCGACTGCTTCGGCGGCGCCGGCGGGCAGCACGCCTGCGACATCGCCGACACGCTCGGCATGACGCGCATCTTCCTGCATCCGCTCGCCGGCGTGCTCTCGGCCTACGGCATGGGACTGGCCGACCTGCGGGCGCTGCGCGAGCGGGCCGTCGAGAAGCGCCTCGCCGACGACGTGACGGCGGAGCTCGGCGCGGCGCTCGACGGGCTCGCCGAGGATGCGCGGCAGGAGATCCTCGCGCAGGACGTGCCGGCCGGCGACATCGCGGTGCTGCGCCGCGTGCACCTGCGCTATCAGGGCACCGACTCCGCCCTGGTCGTCGACCACGGCACGCGGGCCGGGCTGGTCGAGGCCTTCGAGGCGGCGCACCGGCAGCGCTACGGCTTCGTCATGGCGGAGAAGCCGCTCGTCGTCGAGGCCGTGTCGGTCGAGGCCGTCGGACACACCGGCATTGCCGAGGAGCCGGAGCTGGATACGCCGCCGCGCCGGGAGCCGCTGTCGCCGCGCGCCGCCAGCCGGCTCTTCGCCAACGGGCGCTGGCACGACACGCCGGTCTATCTGCGCGAGGATCTCGTGCCCGGCGACCGCCTCGACGGCCCGGCCATCGTCATCGAGCCGACCTCGACCACGGTGGTGGAGCCGGGCTGGCGCGCCGAGCTGACGCGGCGCGACCACCTCGTGCTGGAGCGGGTCGTGCCGCTCGAGCGCGAAGTCGCGGTCGGCACCGAGGTCGACCCGGTCATGCTCGAGGTCTTCAACAACCTATTCATGTCGATCGCCGAGCAGATGGGCTCGACGCTGGAGAACACCGCCTACTCGGTCAACATCAAGGAGCGCCTGGACTTCTCCTGCGCGCTGTTCAACCCGGCCGGCAACCTCGTTGCCAACGCGCCGCACATGCCGGTCCACCTCGGCTCGATGAGCGAGAGCATTCGCACCGTGATCCGCGAGCGCAAGGGCACGATGGCGCCCGGCGACGTCTACGTGCTCAACGCGCCCTACAACGGCGGCACCCATCTGCCGGACGTCACCGTCATCACGCCGGTATTCGACGACGCCGGGGCGGAGGTCCTGTTCTACGTCGGCAGCCGCGGCCATCACGCGGACATCGGCGGCATCACGCCCGGCTCCATGCCGCCGAACAGCCGCAGCGTCGAGCAGGAGGGCGTCCTGATCGACAACTTCCTCCTGGTCGAGCGCGGCCGCCTGCGCGAGGCGGAGATGCGCGCGCTGCTGTCCTCGGGGCCCTATCCGGCGCGCAACGTCGACCAGAACATGGCCGACCTCAGCGCCCAGATCGCCGCCAACGAGAAGGGCGTGCAGGAGCTCCGCAAGATGATCGACCACTTCGGGCTCGACGTGGTGCACGCCTACATGCGCCACGTCCAGGACAACGCCGAGGAGCAGGTGCGCCGCGTGCTCGACCGCCTCACGGACGGCGCGTTCACCTATGCGCTGGACGACGGCGCCGAGCTGCACGTCAAGGTCCGGGTCGACCGCGCCGCGCGCCGCGCCGTCATCGACTTCACCGGCACCAGCCCGCAGCGCGACAACAACTTCAACGCGCCCTCGGCGGTCTGCCGCGCGGCCGTGCTCTACGTCTTCCGCACCCTGGTCGACGAGGAGATCCCGATGAACGAGGGCGTGCTCAAGCCGCTCGACATCGTGATCCCCGAAGGCTGCATGCTCAATCCGCACTATCCCGCGGCGGTCGTCGCCGGCAACGTTGAGACCAGCCAGATCGTCACCGACACGCTGTACGGCGCGCTCGGCGTCATGGCCGCGGCGCAGGGCACGATGAACAACTTCACCTTCGGCAACGAGCGCTATCAGTACTACGAGACGGTCTGCGGCGGCTCCGGCGCGGGCCCGGACTTCGACGGCACCGACGCCGTGCACACCCACATGACCAACTCGCGCCTGACCGACCCCGAGGTGCTGGAGTGGCGCTTTCCGGTGCTGGTCGAGTCCTTCGGCATCCGGCACGGCTCGGGCGGCGCCGGGCGGCACCGCGGCGGCGACGGGGCGCGGCGCCGCATCCGCTTCCGCGAGGCGATGACCGCCGCGATTCTCTCCAGCCACCGCAAGGTCGCGCCCTTCGGCGTGGCCGGCGGA
>Ga0210144_1000104_pt1 | contig 48412 bp, 40 predicted proteins | sample Muzzi_PWA_D2_FD_185532 | JGI IMG/M metagenome (GOLD analysis project Ga0210144, IMG submission 185532) | Wetland microbial communities from San Francisco Bay, California, USA, that impact long-term carbon sequestration - Muzzi_PWA_D2 (SPAdes) | ecosystem: Environmental > Aquatic > Marine >...
CCGCCTCCTCGCCGGTGAGCAGGACGAAGACGTCCTCGAGCGAGGCGGCGCGCCGCACCGCGTCCGCGGGCACGGCGCCGTCCGCGGCGCGCTCGGAGCCGACGATCGCCACCGCGGGGCCGGCGGGGCGCACCCGCAGCCCGACCGCCTCGGCGCGCACACGCACCTCGGCGAGGCGCTGCGGCGGCGCGTAGACCTCGGCGGTCTCGCGGCCGGCGTGCTCGGCGATCAGCTCGGCCGGACGGCCGCGGCTGATGATCTTGCCGCTCGTCATCACCGCCACCTCGTCGGCCAGCCGCTCGGCCTCCTCGATGTAGTGGGTCGACATCAGGATCGTCGTGCCGTGCGAGCGCAGCTGATCGATCAGCGCCCAGATCTGCGTGCGGATCTGCGGATCGAGGCCGACGGTCGGCTCGTCGAGCAGGACGAGGCGCGGCTCGTGGATCAGGCCGCGGGCCACCAGCAGGCGGCGGCGCATCCCGCCGGAGAGCTCGTCGACCGCGTCGCGCCGCCGCGACTGCAGGTGGGCCAGGTCGAGCGCCCGATCGACCGCGGCACCGACGTCCGGCACCCGGTAGAGGCGCGCGAACACCGCGAGGTTGTCTTCGACGGTGACGTCGACGTCGAGGTTGTCGAGCTGCGGCACCACGCCCATCTCGGCCCGGGCGGCCTTCGAGTCGGCGGGCAGCTCGTGCTCCAGCACCCGCAGCTCGCCGGCGTCGGGAAGCGCCTGGCCGGTCAGCAGCCGCATCGTCGTCGACTTGCCGGCGCCGTTCGGCCCCAGCAGCCCGAGGCAGATGCCTTCCGGCACGTCGAGGTCGAGCCCGTCGACCGCGACGATCGAGCCGAACCGCTTCAGCACGTTGCGAAGTTCGATCGCCGCCATGCCCTGATGCTTGCACGGCGGTGGCCTCAGCAGTCCCGGTAGACCTTCCAGGAGCGGTTGCGGGTGACGAGCTGGAAACCCGGCGGGACGCGGAGCGAGAAGCGGGTCGGGTCGTTGGGGTCGAGGATGAAGTTGTGGATGACGAACGGGCTGGCGGGATCGAGGAAGTAGCCGGGACGGGGCGTGTCGCCCCCTTGCTCGGTTGCGCTGACGATCTGGGTCGGCCTGACGTCGAGCCCGAAGGCGAGGCGGGGGATGGCGCGGTGGTTGGGAACGGTGATCGGGCCGCAGAGCGGATCGAAGGCTCCCGCGTCGACGAGGTCGCTGAGGTCGCGCTCGATCGTTCCCTGGTCGGAGAGGTCGCGATGGACCGTCGAGTCGAGGTCCCACTGGTTGGGCAGCCAGAGGACGAACATCAGGGCGACGATCGCGGCGAAGGCCTGCCAGGGGCGGCGCCAGGCGTGGCCGGGCTCGAGCAGGCGCCAGCCGAGCAGGCTGAGGGCGGCGAAGATCGACAGCACGGCCGCCGCCAGCATCGTGTAGCGGGCGATGATCGCAAGGCCGGCGCAGGCGAGCAGCGCGAAGGCGGCGAGCGCCAGCACCGAGGCGACGATGCCGGGCGTCGAGCGACGGCGCAGGCAGGCGAAGCCGAGGATCACGCCCCCGGCGGCGCCGATCATCCCGGGCCACTGCAGCACTTCGCCGAGCGCCCGCGGCCCGTAGAGGACGAGGTCGACCGGGCCGGTCCTCCGAGCCAGCGTCTCCACCGTTTCCTGCGTGCCGGTCAACGAGTAGGTGGGGCTGCCGGCGGTGATCCAGTCGAATAGGGCCCAGAGGATCGGCCCGGCCAGGGCGAGCGCCGCAAGCGCCCCGAACCGCAGGCCGATGGGCCGAAAAGAGGGCTCGGAGCCCTCTTTTCGGCCCATCGGCCGCAATTCCAGCGCCAGGTAGCTGAGGTAGGCGAGGGAGAAGAGCCAGGCCTCCGGGCGGAGCAGGCCGGCGAGCGCGAGGAGAGCGAGGACGGGCCAGCCGGCGCGGGGGCGCTTCGTCTCGATCGCCAGGGCGCCGAGGACGAGGGCGATGTAGGGGAGGTCGACGTAGGCGCGCAGGCCGTTCGAGAGGTAGGGGGCGCGGGTGAGGACGATCAGCGCCGCGACGGCGCCGATCGGCCGGTCGAACCAGAGCGAGCCGAGCCGGTAGACGAGGTAGCCGATCAGGCCCAGCGATGCGTAGGCGATCGCCATCGTCACGCCGATCGCGCCGTCGCCGAGCGGCGTCGTCACCAGTCCCAGCAGGTCGGCGAGCGGGTGCGGCGTGGGGGGCAGGGCGGCGGCGTAGTCGGGACTCATCCCGTGTGCCAGTTCCCGTCCCCAGACCAGCGCGTAGATCGTGTCGTAGTTGGGGAAGCCGAGCGGGAAGACCAGCAGCAGGATCGCCGCGACGGCAGCGACCCATGCGGTGGGCGTCAACCATTTGCGAACCCCCGTCGGCACCGGGGCACGGTATCGGCCGGGGTGGCGCTTTTCTCTCGCATACCGCGACAAAGGCGCCACGGATGGCCGGCGAGCCGCAGTTACACTGGCCGGAGTGCCGTCCCCCAGCGACTCGACCTCCCTCTACCGCCGCCACCGACCCGGCTCGTTCGACGAGGTGGTCGGCCAGCAGCACGTGGTGCGCACCCTGCGCAACGCGGTCGAGCAGAGCAAGGTCCACCACGCCTACCTGTTCGTCGGCTCGCGCGGCACCGGCAAGACCTCGATGGCGAAGATCCTCGCCCGCTCGCTCAACTGCGAGCGCGACGGGCCGACCACGACGCCGTGCGGGGAATGCGAGTCGTGCCTGACGATCGCCGCCGGCAGCTCGGTCGACGTGATCGAGATGGACGCCGCCTCCAACCGCTCGGTCGACGACGTCCGCGACCTGCGCGAGCGGGTCGCCTACGCGCCGGCCGGCGGCCGCTGGAAGGTCTACATTCTCGACGAGGCGCACATGCTGACCAAGGAGGCGTGGAACGCCTTCCTGAAGACGCTCGAGGAGCCGCCGCCGAACACCGTCTTCGTCCTCGCCACCACCGAGTCGCACAAGGTGATGGCGACGATCGCCGATCGCTGCCAGCGCTTCGATTTCCAGCGCCCCTCGCTCGAGCAGATCTCCGAGGTGCTGGCGCGGGTCGCCGCGGCGGAGGAGATCGAGGTCGACGACGGCGCCCTGGCGACGATCGCGCGCGCCGCCTCGGGCAGCTTCCGCGACGCGCTCGGCACGCTCGACCAGCTCGTCTCCTTCGGCGGACCGCAGGTCAGCCTCGACGCCGTGCTGGAGCTGCTCGGCGCGGTTGACGCGGAGCTGCTGTTCGGCGCGGTCGACGCGATTCTCGCCGAAGACCCGAAGGGGGTGCTCGAGCGGGTCGAGGAGATGGCCCGGTCCGGGCGCGACCCGGCCCAGTTCGCCCGCGACCTGCTCGCCCACCTGCGTCACCTGCTGGTCACCCAGACGATCGGCGAGGTCCCCAATACCTTCGTCGTCACCGCCGTCGACGCCGGCCGGCTGACCGCCCAGGCGAGCGCGATCGGCGCCGCCACGCTGGTTCGCACGATCGACGAGCTGGCCGCGGCGCTGACCGCGGTCCGCGAGGGCGACGATGCCCGCATGGCGGTCGAGATCGCCCTGCTGAAAGCGGCCCGTCCCGACCTCGATCCAAACACCGAGGGGTTGCTGCGTCGCATCGAGCGGCTGGAGCGAGGGACGGGGGCGTCGTCGGCCGCGGGTCCTGTCGCCGCAGGGGACCCACCGCCCCCTGTGTCGCCACCCACGGCAGATGCCACTTCGGCTGACGCGCCATCGGCTTCCGATCTCGACGCAGCTCCCGCGGGTGGCGTGGGAGAGAGGTCCGGCGAGGCGCGGCGTCCTGATTCTCGCCCCGCCGACTCAGCAGGCAGACCGCCAGACTCATCTGGCGAGAAACCCAGCTCCGAGCCGGAGCCCTCCCCCACGACAGGACCCGCGGGCCGGAGCGATATCGACCTGGATCAGGTGGTTCGGGTTTGGCCCACCGTGGTCGAAAAGCTGTTGCAGTCGACGCCGGCGCTTGCCGCGTCCTTCGAGGGTGCGCGGCCGGTTGCGGTCGATGCGGAGGGGCGGACGTTGGCGATTGGATTCCCGGCGGCGCACACCTTCAATAAACGCAAGGCGGAGGCGCCGGACAAGCGGGAGCAGCTGGTGGCGGCGCTGGAGGCCGTGCTGGGTCAGAGGCTTCGCCCCGTCTACGTGGTGCTCGATGGCGACGCGGCGCCGGAGCCCGAGGGCGAGGGCGTCGACCACGAGGCGCTGCTGGAGAAGGTCAAGAGCGAGTTCGACGCCGAGGAGGTTGGCTAGGAGATGGCGAGGGGTGGACCGGGGGGCTTCGACGTGAACGCCCTGATGAAGCAGGCGCAGCAGATGCAGGCCCAGATGGAGCAGGCCCAGGAGCAGCTGAAAGACGAGGTCGTCGAGGCGAGCGCCGGGGGCGGCATGGTCAGGGTGAAGATGGGCGGCGACATCACGCTGCGCGAGATCGCGATCGACCCCGAGGCAATCGACCCCGAGGAGCCCGAGATGCTCGCCGACCTGGTGCAGGCGGCGGTCAACGAGGCGCTGCGCGCCGCCCAGGACCTGGCCGGCTCGAAGATGGGCGGGATCACCGGCGGCCTCGGCGGCCTGCCTGGGCTTTGAGCCGGTGCGGAGGGAGCGTGCATATCTGACTCTTCGCGACCCGAGCACCGGCGAAGCCGGCTTGCCGTGAGCGCCGAGGGACCAGCGCCCCTCTCCCGCCTCGTCGCCGAGCTGTCGCGGCTGCCGGGGATCGGCCGGCGCACCGCGCAGCGGCTCGCCTTCCACATCCTTCGGGCGCCGCAGGAGGAGGCGACCGCGCTCGCCACGGCGATCCGCGAGGTGAAGGAGAAGGTCGGCCTCTGCGAGCAGTGCTTCAACCTCTCCGAGGGCCCGCTCTGCCGGATCTGCGCCGACCCCGACCGGGACCGCTCGACGATCTGCGTGGTCGAGGAACCCGCCGACGTGATCCCGATCGAGCGCACCCACGAGTACCGCGGCCTCTACCACGTGCTCGGCGGCGCCCTCTCGCCGATCGACGGGATCGACGCGGACGACATCAAGATCGCCGAGTTGCTGAACCGGGTCGAGGGAGGGGAGGTTCGCGAGGTGGTCCTCGCGACCAACCCGACGACCACCGGCGAGGCCACCGCGCTGCACATCGCCGAGCTGCTCCGCGGCAAGGCGGCGGTCACCAGGCTGGCCAGCGGCCTGCCGATCGGCGCCGACCTCGAGCACGCCGACGAGGTCACGCTCGGCAAGGCCCTGAGCGGCCGCCGCGCGCTCGACTGACCCGCCGCGCGTCTACTCGGGGACGGCCGCGTCGGTCGCGGGGCCGTCGCCTGGGTCCAACGAGGTTGGCGGGCCCTCACCGACCTTGTCGCGCTCCAGCCAGGCATGGATCTGCCGGTACACGTCGGCGTCGTTGAGCACGTGGAAGTGGGTCGCCCCGCCGGCATGGTGGTGGTCCCTGTCGAGCTCGAACGGGATCCGCTCCCCCTTGGCGCCCTGCCCGGACGCGCTCGGGTAGCGGACCAGCAGGTCGCCGATCAGGTGCCCGAGCGGGTGGGCCGGGTCGCGGCTCAGCGTTGCGGTCACGCAGTAGCAGTTCGCGGTCTCGAGGAACGGGATGTGGTGGCGGTTGTCATCGAGCAGCGCGTCGGGGTCGCGGTCCTTCCAGTCCTCGTCGACGAGGTAGCCGAAGCGCAGGTCCTTGATCCCCTCGCTGCGCCCGTTGACGATCCGCGCCAGCGGCCTGGTCTCGGGAAGCCTGCCCAGCGCCCAGCCGGCGACGTTGGCCAGCTTCTCCAGTGGCGCCCCCAGGTGGGGACTGGCCAGGCAGAAGACGTGGCGAACGTCGCTCGCCCAGCTTTCCCCGGACTGCTCGCCGTAGTGACCGGCGCTGCGCGCGACCAGCCCGCCCATCGAGTGGCCGACGAGGACGATCTCCTCGACCTCGGTTGGCCACGACTCGACCACGTCGGCGAGCAGCCGCGAGAGGCGGCGACCGTTGTCGGAGATGTGCAGGCCGGTGTTGTAGCGAACGTACAGCGGCGTGATGCCGAGGTCGCGCCGCAGGCGCGGGCCGTAGGAGGTCGACCGGCGCGCGAACATCCACCACGCCTCGTCGGTCTCGCACAGGCCATGGACGAAGACCGCCAGCCGCGGGGTCGCCGCGGGGAACGCGTCGGCCAGGCCGGAACGGTCGATTGCGATGTCGGCTCCGCGCTCGCGGAGGGTCATCTCGATCGCCAGCTCGCTGCGGTCCCGGTGGAGGAGGTCGCCGTGAAAGCCGCTGAGGGCGCCGAGGGCGAGGCTGCCCGCGGTCGAATCCGCGAGGCGCTTCTCGCCCGTCTGCGCGGTCCTCGCGAGCCCGGCGCCGGCAAGCCGGCCGAGGCCGCGGTTGAGGGCGCGCACTCCTTTGTAAGCGACTCCGGCTGCGCCGTTGTGGATCAGCCTTACGGGAGGCCCGCCGACGAACGCGGAGCGGCTGAAGACGGCCCGGTGCAGCTCCTCGATCCGCGACGCGGTCCCGGCCATCGCCTTGCCGGCGAGGCTGCCGAGCGCTGCGGCTTCCTGGGTCTGCACGAATCGAACTCCCTGACCGATTGAGAACGCTGATGGCAAACAGTACCGCGCGTCCCGGCGATGCCTCGACTGAACGAGTGCCTTTCCGCAAAGAGCGGATATGCGAGGTTCTGGCGTCCGCTTGCTTCGCCAAGGTCTCCACGTGGCGACGGGCGCGCCGATAAGCACCGCAACGGGCGAGGGCTCGCGGGCCGGCGAGCTGGCCCGCGAGGTGTCCTCTCTTCAGGCCTCCCTGCTCGGCAAGCTGCACGAGGAGCTGGCGGGGGACGACGCGGCGTTCGCCGCCGCCGCGCAGAAGCTGGCCGAGGAGTTCGGCTCGGTCACCGCGACCGCGATCGACCCGCTCTGGGGGCGCGGCGAGGCCGAGGCGGCGCACGGGGACGAGCGCTACCCGAGCCTCTACAGGCCGAGCCAGATGCGCCGCCGTCTCGAGCAGCTGATCGAGACGAACCGGCGTTACGAGCATCCCTTCGCGCTGGTCGTCTTCGACGTCGAGGGGCCGGGGGCGCGAAGCGGCGACGGCGACCGCGAGACCGCCCTGGTGGTCGTCGGGGCGGCGCTGAGCGACGGCAGCCGGCTGCTCGACGAGACCTTCCGCCTCGAGGAGGACGCGCTCTGCGTCCTCGCGCCGAACCAGAACACGGTCGGCGGGCTGCAGATGGCGGAGCGGCTGCTGCGCCGGCTCGACGACCTCGAGCAGGCGGGCGGTCTGCAGATCGGCGTTTCCGCCGGCGTCGTCGCCTGCCCGGAGCACGGCGACGACGCCGAGCAGTTGCTGCACAAGGCCGACGAGGCGATGTGGCGAGCCCAGGCGGCGGGGCAACCGGTGGGCGTCGGCGCCCTCGGGGCTCCGCAGGACCGCTGACCCTCCACTCCTCGGTTCGATGAGGTACTTGCTCTTCGTCTGCGAGCCGCTGGCGGGATAGGGGCGGCGCGGACGAGAGCCGTCCGGTCCGGCGCCATGCAAGATTGCTGACAGATTCCCGAAATCTGTCCATAACCGGTGTAAACCTCGAATACGGCTGGCAGAATGCTGCGCATGCCGGGGATCCGAACCAACGCCGCCGCGGAAGTGCTGGGGGTCAGCCCCAACACGCTGCGCAGCTGGGAGCGTCGCTACGGGTACCCGGTCCCGAGGCGCACGCCCGGCAATCACCGCAACTATGAGCTGGTCGAGCTGCAGACGCTGCGCGACGCGCTCGCCGAGACCGGCAACATCTCCTCGGCGATCGAGCTGGCGCGCCAGCGCCAGGAAACGCCGGCCAACGGCGGCGGCCTGCGCGCCGCCTTCGAGGCCTTCGACGAGGAGGCCGCCGACCGCGCCGTGGAGGAGAGCCTGGCGCTGCGACCGCTCGAGCGCACCGTTGAGGAGCTGCTGCTGCCGGCGGTCGACGAGCTGGCCGCCGACCCCGACCGCGAGGCCGAGCTGGAGTTCGCCTCCCGCTGGGCGACCGGCTGGCTGCACGGCGCCCGCCGGCTCGCCTCCACCGCCTCCCGCCCCGCCGGCATCCTGCTGCTCGACGCGAGCCGCGGCTCCGATGCCGAGGCGGTCCACGCCCAGGCGCTCGACCTCGTCCTACGGCGGGCCGGCTTCCGGGTGCTGATGCTCTCCGACGAGCTGGGCGAGGAGCGGATGGAGCGGGCCCTGCGGGCCCTCGATCCGACCGCGATCGTCCTCTGCGGCCCCGGCGCCGACACCCCCTCCGCAGTGCAGCTCGTCCGCAAGATCCGCGACGCGGGCTTCGACGCGCCGCTCTTCGGCTTCCGCGCCACCGGCCTGATCGGCGATGCGGTGCCCAGCGCCGGCGAGCGGCCGAGCGAGGTGACGGGGATGCTCAACGCGGACCTGCGCCGGCGCGCCACGCAGGCGTTCGCCTAGCTCCTGTCTCCCGCCGCCTCGCTCACCCCGATCCGGTCGTGCAGGCGTCGCAGCGGGGCCGGCGCCCACCAGTTCCAGCGACCGAGCAGCCTCATCAGCGAGGGCACGAGCAGGGCGCGGATGATGCTCGCGTCGATCAGCACGGCCAGCGCCGTTCCCACCCCGTTTATCTTGTTGACGATGATCTGCGAGGTCGCGAAGACGCCGATCGCGACCGCGAACAGCAGGGCCGCCGCGGTGACGATCCGCCCGGTGCGCTCCAGCCCGATCGCCACGCACTCGGAGTCCGAGGCGCCGGCGTCGCGCGCCTCCTTGATCCGCGAGAGCAGGAAGACCGCGTAGTCGGTGGAGAGGCCGAAGGCGAGGGCGAAGAGCAGGATCGGCATCGTCTGCTCGATCGCCCCGCTGCTCGTGTAGTCGAGCAGGCCTTCCAGTCGCCCGTCCTGGAAGATCAGCACCAGCAGGCCGAAGACGGCGCTCAGGTTGAGCACGTTCATGAGCAGCGACTTGACCGGCAGGATCACCGACCCGGTCATCAGGAAGAGGATCACAAGGGTGGCGAGGACGATGATCGCGAGGGCGATCGGGAGGTGACGGGCGAGGCTGCCCTGGAAGTCGACGAAGTCGGCGGTCGCCCCGCCGACCAGCACGGTGACGCCCGGCGGCGCGGCGATCTCGCGGATCGCTTCGACCGTCGACTGGCTCGCCTCGGATTTGAACGGGTTGGCGGAGATCGCCTGGATTGCGGCGACCTGGCGCGAGAGCCGGCGCGGGGGCGCCGCCGCGGCTACGCCGTCGACCCGGCGCACGCGGGCCGCGACCGCGGCTGCGGCTCTCGGCCCGCCGCCTTCGACGTCGATCCAGATCGGCGTGTCGCGGTAGGGCGGGAACTCCTCGCTGAGCGTGTCGTAGGTCTGCCGGGCGCTCGCCTCCCGGGGCAGCACGGTGGGGTCGACCGAGTTGAACTTGATGCCGAGGAAGGGCAGCCCGAGCCCGATCAGCAGCAGCGTGCTGAGCGTCGCGATCGGGACGGGGCGACGCATCACGAAGCGCGAGAGGCGATACCAGAAGCCCTGCGCGTCGGGCCGAGCGTCGGTCTCGGCGCGGCGCCGCAGAAAGCGCGGCGTGAGCGAGTTGACCCGGGTCCCGAGCAGGGTCAGCACCGCCGGCAGCACGGTGAGCGAGATCAGCGCCGCCAGCAGCGCGACCAGCGAGCCGCCCAGCCCCATCGAGTAGAGGAAGCGCTGCGGGAAGACGAGCAGCGAGGCGAGGGCGACGGCGACGGTCAGCGCGGAGAACAGGACGGTCCGGCCCGCGGTGGCGAGGACGCGGCGCATCGCCGCCAGGCCGGGACCGTCCTTGGCGATCTCCTCCCGGTAGCGGGAGACGACGAAGAGGCTGTAGTCGATCGCCAGCCCCAGTCCCAGGCCGGTGGTCAGGTTGAGGGCGAAGACCGAGATCGAGCCGATCTCGCTGGCGACCCGCAGGACCAGCAGGGTGCCGACGATCGCCAGCAGCCCGATCATCAGCGGCAGCAGCGCCGCCACCAGGCTGCGGAAGAAGAGCAGGGAGAGCAGCAAGAGCAGCGGAAAGGCGAGCAGCTCCGCTTTCCGCAGGTCCTCCTCGATCTGCTTGTTGACCTGCTCCTGAGCTACCGCGGCGCCGCCGACCAGCACGCCGGCCCGGCCGGAGAGGCGGTCGGCGATCGCGGCGCCGGCGTCCTGCCAGGCCTTGTCGTCGGTCGGCTTCAGCGAGACGGCGAAGTAGGTCGAGCGGCGGTCGCGGGAGATGAAGGCGGGGGAGCGGGTGTCGTACCAGCCGCTCACCGACTCGACGTCGCCGCGGCGGCGCACGATCGCCTCCAGCGCCTCGACCCGCCTGCGGGTCGGGGGAGCGGCGACCGGAGCGTCCTCGACGACGACCACGACCGCCGGGACGCGCAGGCCGGCGTCCTCGAGGCGCTCCTTCGCCTTCACCGCGTCGGTCGCGGGATCGTCGGCGCCGTAGGGGTCGAGCCGCGATGCGACCGAGCCGCCGAGCGCCGCGGCGACCAGGAACAGGGCGATCGCGACGAGGACCACCCGGCGGGCGTTGCGGTCGGCGAGCCGAGCGAGGGCGTCGAACATCAGCCGCTCCTTTCCTTCCGGGCCGGATCAAGCAGCTCCGCCTCGGTCCGCTCGCACCACTTGGCTATCCACTCGTTGAGCTCGATCCCGCCCCGCAGCACGATCAGCGGGAAGGGGTCGCCGGCCTCCTCCTTCTCCCTGGCCTTCGGCTCCAGGGCGCGCAGCTGCTCGGCCTGGCCGGCGCGGTGCTCGCGCATCGAGCGCAGGATCTCGGCCGACTCCTCGCGTTGCAGCACCCCGGCGAAGAACAGCTTCAGCAGCCCTTCCTCGCGCAGCTCATAGGTCGCGGGCGCCTGCCGCAGCCAGCCTTTCAGCGCCGCTTCGCCTTGCGGCGTGATCGCGTAGACGGTCCGCTTCCGCTCGCCGCGCGGCGCGTCGACCCCCTCGATCAGCCCCGCCGCCGCCAGCCGCTTCAGCTCCGGATAGATCTGCCCGTAGCTGGCCGCCCAGAAGAACCGCGTCGTCTCGTCGACCAGCGCCTTGATCTCGTATCCCGACCGCGCCTCCCGGCTGACCATCCCCAAGATCACGTAGGCGGTGGGACTCAGCTCCATGCCCCTACATATATCGCTCCGATATATCGCGAAGCGTGATTTGACGCACGCTGCGCCGTGCGGTCGTCATTTCAACCGCATGGCGGGACAAACGACGACCGCGCTCGGGCAAGTGCCGCCCCGGGCATCGCCTGCCGCCGACCGGGACTATCCTCGGGCGCTGACCATGAATCAACGGAAGTCCGACATCGTCGTGATGAAGTTCGGCGGCAGCTCGGTCGCCGGCGCCGAGCAGATCAAGCGCGCGGCGCGGCGGATCGTCGCCGCGCGCGAGGCCGGCGACCGGGTCGTCGCGGTGCTCTCGGCGCGAGGCAAGACCACCGACGAGCTGGTCTCGCAGGCGATTGAGATCTCCGCCCAGCCGGTGGCGCGGGAGATGGACATGCTGCTCTCGACCGGGGAGAGGATCTCCTGCGCGCTATGCGCGATGGCGATCCATGACCTGGGCCACGAGGCGATCTCGCTGACCGGCTCCCAGGCGGGGATCGTCACCGACTCCTCCCACACCAGGGCGAAGATCATCGACGTGCGGGCCGAGCGCATCCGCGAGACCCTGGAACAGGACCGGATCGTCCTCGTCGCCGGCTTCCAGGGCGTCTCGACCGACAGCCACGACGTCACCACGCTGGGCCGCGGCGGCTCCGACACCACCGCGGTCGCCCTCGCCGCCGCGCTGGGGGCGAGGGTCTGCGAGATCTACACCGACGTAGCCGGCGTGTTCAGCGCCGACCCGCGGATCGTCCCCGGGGCGCGCAAGCTGCCCGTCGCCTCCTACGAGGAGATGCTGGAGATGTCGGCTTCCGGGGCCAAGGTGCTGCAGCTTCGCTCGGTCGAGTACGCGCGCAACAACGACGTCCGCATCCACTGCCGCAGCAGCTTCGAGGACGGTCCCGGTACCCTCGTGGTCAGCGAGGAGGAGAGCGAGAGGCAGATCGTGGAGCAGCCGTTCGTAACCGCAGTGACCCACTCCGAGACCGAGGCCCGGGTGACGCTGACCGGCGTCCGCGACGAGCCCGGCGTCGCCGGCAGGATCTTCACCGCGCTGGCCGAGGCCGGCATCAACGTCGACGTGATCATCCAGAACGAGCCGATCGGCGACGACGCGCTCGCCGACCTCTCCTTCACGGTCGACCGCTCCGACCTGAGCGCCGCCACCGACACGGTCGCCGGCCTCGAGGTCAGCCAGGGCGTCCGCACCGACGAGCGGATCGGCAAGGTCTCGATCGTCGGCGCCGGCATGCGCTCCCACCCCGGGGTCGCCGCCAAGGTCTTCGCGGTGCTGGGCGGTGAGGGGATCAACATCGAGATGATCTCCACCTCGCCGATCAAGATCTCGTGCGTCATCGCCGCCGACCGGGTCCCCGACGCGGTCCGCGCCCTGCACGAGGCGTTCGAGCTGGGCGCCGAGGCGGTCCGCGCCGAGCAGCCGATGGGCGCCGAGCACCGTCCCACGGTCAGCGGCTGACCGCGGCCGTCATACTCGGATCGATGGCGGGCGACGGGTACAGAGTCGGAGTGCTGGGCGCGACCGGGCTGGTCGGGACGACGATCCTCGAGCTGCTCGCGGAGCGCCGGTTCCCGCTCGGCGAGGTGGTCCCGTTCGCCTCCGAGCGCTCTGCCGGACGGGCGATCGAGTGGGGCGGAGAGGCGCTCGAGGTGCGGCCGCTGGACGAGGAGACGATCCAGGGGCTCGACCTCGTCCTCTCCTCGGCGGGAGGCGCGGTCAGCGCCGATTGGACGCCGAAGCTGGTCGAGGCGGGCGCCGTGGTGGTCGACAACAGCAGTCGCTGGCGCATGCACGACGAGGTGCCGCTGGTCGTCGCCGAGGTCAATCCGGAGGCGCTCGAGGGCCACAGGGGCATCGTCGCCAACCCGAACTGCTCAACCCTGCAGATGGTCGTCGCGCTGAAGCCGCTCTACGACGTGGCCGGGATCGAGCGCCTGGTGATCTCCACCTACCAGGCGGTCTCCGGCACCGGCAAGGCGGCGGTCGACGAGCTGCTCGCCCAGTCGAGGGCGGCGCTCGACGACCGCGACCCGGTCGTCTCGGTCTACCCCCACCGGATCGCCTTCAACGCGCTGGCCCAGGCGGGCGGATTCGCGGCGGGCGACGACCACACGGACGAGGAGCGCAAGCTGATCAACGAGACCCGCAAGATCCTCGGCGACGAGTCGATCCGGGTCAGCGCGACCTGCGTCCGCGTGCCCGTGGTCACCGGGCACTCCGAGGCGGTCAACGTCGAGACCCACGAGCCGCTCGCCCCCGAGCGGGCTCGCGAGCTGCTCGCGGCGGCGCCGGGGGTGACCGTGGTCGACGATCCGGCGGCGGCGCGCTACCCGATGGCGATCGAGGCGGCGGGCCGCGACGACGTCTTCGTCGGTCGCATCCGCCGCGACCCCGGCAACGAGCGCGCCCTCGACCTCTGGATCGTCTCCGACAACCTGCGCAAGGGAGCCGCCACCAACGCGGTGCAGATCGCCGAGCTGCTGGTCGAGCGCGGCCTGCTGCGCTGATCCTCTACCAGCACATGACCGCGGTCTGCCCCGACTGGCCGGCCCAGTAGAGCCGAAGGCGCAGGACGTACTCGCGGCCCTTGAAGAGCTTGAGACTGAGGTGGGCATTGCGGTCTTCGCCGCCGTCGTCGTCCCCGGCGACGTAGCGGAGCTGTCCCTCCACCCGCTCGAAGAGGACGGCGACGGTGTCGGCCGCGCCGAAGGTGGCGATCTCGTAGACGCGCGAGGAGGAGGGGGTGATCGCGAAGTCGGCTTGCTCGCCCGGCGCGAGGCTCAGCGGCACCGACTGGAAGGGTTGCAGCCCCTGCGGTGCGGGCCGCTCTCCCGGATACCATTTCCGCATCCAATCCGCGTCGAGCTGTGAAATCTCGCCCGGCGGCTCGATCCCCTGGTCGTAGGGAGCCGGCGCGGCGATCAGCCCGGCGCGGAACGCGTACTCCATGATCGAGTCGGGATCCCAGGAGGACCCTTCCACCTGGGTTGGCTCGAGCTTGCGGACGACGTTGCGGAGGGTCATCTCCCGCGACCATTCGTTCGGCGGGCCTTCGAAATAGGCGTAGACGGCCTCCTCGTCCCAGACGATTCCGGAGAACGGGCTCTGGTGCTCGTGCGGCATCCCGATCGTGTGCCCGATCTCATGCCGCGCCGTGGTGTGGCCGTAGGGCGTCGTCAGGTCCCAGCCGAAGTTCATCGTGCGATCGTTCGCGCTCCACCCCAGGATCGCCCTCCCTACGCCCGACCAGGAGCCGTCGCCCTGGTCGAAGCCGATCCGCACCTCGGCCTCGCCGAGCTCCCCGACCTCCTCGAAGCCGAGCCCGAGTCCCAGGGCTTTCCACTCCTGGAAGGATTCGCGGACGACCTGCGCCTGCGCATCGCTTGCGGGCGCCCAGCGCCGGTTGGCCTCGGGCGTGAAGAAGGCGTAGCGCAGGACGGTCTCGTTGACCCACTTGGACGCGCCGACCATGAGAGCGCGCTGACGGTCGAGTGGCATCGTGGCCGGCAGCGACAGCGGTGGCTCCGGAGGGGTTGAGCAGTGCGGGTTCGCCTCGGACGGGCCCATCTGCGCACTGTCTCGTATGTATTCCTAATAGTCAAGCTACCTACATACAATCCCCACGTCTTTTGGACGGATGTCCGCAGTCAGGTGCCGAGATCCTCGGCGATCGTTCCGAAGCGGGCGACCAGCTCGCAGAAGAAGTCGTGGCGGGTGATCAGCGCGTGCACCCTGCCCTCGGTGGCGATCGGGACGATCAGGATGCGGTGATGGATGAAGATCTCGGCAAGCTGGGTGTCGGAGTAGGTGTCCTCGACCGTGACGTGGTCGGTGGTCAGCCAGTTGCGGATCGGCTGCGCGGCGCAGTCGGCGCGGCGCTCGATCGTCTCGTCGACCGAGCGCGAGACCATCGCCGCCGAGGCCAGCTCGCCGACGTAGCCGGGGAAGAGCGCCGCCATGAACTCGCGCTCGCCGAAGATCCCGGCGAACTCGCCGTTCTTCTCGACCGCCGGCAGCCCCGGCAGGCCGGCGTCGATCACCCGCCGCGCCGCCGGGCCGATCAGCTCGTCGGCGTCGAGCGGCTCGATCTCCCGCAGCGCTTCCTTGACTATCGAGTCGGGCATCTCGTTCCTCCTCTTGCCTCCTAGTAGAGCATCCCTCAGAGCGCGATGTAGCGGATTGCGATGTAGCCGCTTGCCAGGGCGATCGAGAGGATCGTCGCAGGCAGGCCGACGCGGAGGAAGGTGAGGAAGCCGATCGGCCTGCCGGCCCGCTCGGCGAGCCCGGCCGCGGCGACGTTGGCGGCGGCGGCGATTATCGTCGCGTTGCCGCCCAGGCAGGCGCCCAGCGCCAGCGACCACCAGTAGGCGTCGTCGCCGCCGGTCCCGGCGGATGCCTGCAGCTCCTTGACGACCGGGATCATCGCGGTCGTGAAGGGGATGTTGTCGACCACCGCCGAGCCGGCCGCCGCGATCCAGACGATCCCGAACAGCTCCGCACTGCGCTCGCCGCCGGTGATGTCCTTGACCGCGTCGGCGACGTGGCCGATCGCCCCGGTCGCCTCGAGGGCGCCGACCATCACGAACAGAGCGATGAAGAAGAAGAGGGTCGTCCACTCAATGTTGGAGAGGGCCTCCTCGAGGTCGATCCGGGTCACTAGCAGGCCGACCGCGGCGCCGGTCAGCGCCACGGTCGCCGGCTCGATGTGCAGCGCCTGGTGGGCGAAGAAGGCGAGCACGGTGAGCAGCAGGACCGGCCCGGTGCGGCGCAGCTCGTCCGAGTCGCGGATCGAGGCGAGCGCGTCCAACTCCATCACCGCTCGCCGGTCGCGCTCCTCGACGTGGAGGTGGCGGCGGAAGAGGAGGTAGAGCAGCGGCACGACTACGACGAAGGTGACCACCACGATCGGCGCCAGGTTGGCGATGAAGGCGTTGAAGCTGAGCCCGGTGGCGCCGGCGATGATGATGTTCGGCGGATCGCCGATCAGCGTCGCGGTGCCGCCGATATTGGAGGCGATCACCTCGATGATCAGCAGCGGGATCGGGTCGATGTCGAGCGCGTCGGCGAGCAGGAAGGTGATCGGGGTGACCAGCAGGATCGTCGTCAGGTTGTCGAGGAAGGCGGAGAGGAGCGCGGTCGTGGCGGCGAGGCTCATCGTCACCGCGAAGGAGCGCCCGCCGGAGAGCTGCCCGGCGCGGATCGCGACGTAGTCGTAGACGCCGGTCTGCTGGGTCAGGTAGACGAGGATCATCATCCCCGCCAGCAGGCCGACCGTGTTGAAGTCGACCGCCTCGATCGCCTGCTCCTGGGAGAAGTCGCCGACGAAGAGGACGACGATCGCGGCGCCGAGCAGCGCCACGTTGGTGCGGTGCATCCTCTCGCTGGCGATCACGCCCAGCACGATGAGGAAGGTTGCGACCGCGACGGCCATTCGCCAGCCGCAGCCTACGGCAAGGGGCCTCGGCGCAGCGGGCCTCGCGGAACGCGTATAAGCCGGGCATGGACATTGGATTCGGCGACGCGATCCTGGTCATCGGGCTGCTGCTCGCGGTCGCCGCGGCGCTCTCCGGGGTGATGCGCGGCACCGTGCTGTCGACCTCGGTCCTCTCCGTCGCGGTCGGGATCGTCCTCGCCGAGGCGGGGGTGGTCTCGATCGACGTCGGCGACAGCGCCGTCGTCCATCTGATCGAGCTGGCGCTGATCCTCACCCTGTTCGCCGACGGCCTCCTCGTCGAGCGCGAGCTGCTGAGGATCCACTGGAGCCCGCCGGTCCGGGCGATCGCGATCGCGATGCCGATCACCCTGCTGCTGCTGGCGCTGATCGGGAAGGCCCTCTTGCCCGAGCTGACCTGGGCCGAGGCCTTCCTGCTCGGCGCCGTCCTCTCGCCCACCGACCCCGTGGTTACCTCGACGGTCGTCACCGCACAGCGTGTCCCGGCCCTGGTCCGCCACACGCTCAACCTCGAGTCGGGGCTGAACGACGGCCTGGCGCTGCCCTTCGTCCTCTTCTTCCTGATCCTCGCCGAGCCGGGCGGGAACCCGGGCACCGAAGCGCTGCGGCTGCTCGGCGAGGCCGCCGTCGGCGCCGTGGTCGGAGGGGCGATCGGGCTGCTGGGAGCGCGCCTGCACCACCGCCTCCCGGGAGGCGGCATCACCGAGCGCTACGAGGGGATCTTCGCGATCGGGCTCGGCCTGACCGCCTTCGGCCTCGCCGAGGTCACGGTCGGCAACGGCCTGATCGCCGCCTTCGTCGCCGGCATCGTGCTCGGCGCCGCCGAGCACCGGATCCCCGAGGCGTTCGCCGGGTTCAGCGAGAACGTCAGCGCCGTCTTGCAGGTGCTCACCTTCTTCGTCTTCGGCGCCCTGATCGTCGCCACCGGCTACGACGGCGAGATCTGGCCGCTGGCGGTCTTCATCCCCTTCGCCTTCCTCGTTGCCCGCCCGGCAGCGGTGATGCTCTCCTTCGTGCGCACCGGGCTGCCGCGCCCCCAGAAGCTGTTCATGGCCTGGTTCGGCCCGAAGGGGGTGGCGTCGATGCTGTTTGCGCTGTTCGTGTTGAAGTCGCAGGCGCCCGATCGCTCGACTGTCTTCGATGTCGCCGCCTTCGTGATCCTCGCCTCGATCGCGCTGCACGGTCTCACCGATACGGTCGGCGCCAGCTGGATCGAGCGCCGCATGCGCAGCCGTCGTGCCGCCGAGGACGAGGGCGGTCACCTCGGGCCCGCCGGGCTCGACTGAGCGTTGCTCAGCCGGCCTGGGGGGCCCGGCGCGCCGGCGCCCGACCGGGCGGCTGCGCGGGGCGTGCCCCGACCGCGGCCGGCGCGGGGACCGAGAGCCGAACCGGCTCGCCGGCGTCCACCGTCACCTCTTCCTCGAAGTGGCGGATCGCCACCGGCTCGCCTTCGAGCAGCGTGTAGACGGCGCCGTCGTCGCCGACCTCGACGCCGAGCCGGCTGCCGCGCCAGCGCAGGCGGAACGCGAGCCGGGTGAGGCGCTCGGGGAGGCGCGGCGCGAAGCGCAGCTCGTCGCCGTAGTCGCGCATCCCGCCGAACCCGGCGACGGCGGCGATCCAGGCGCCGGCGAGCGAGGCGATGTGCAGGCCGTCGCGGACGTTGTGCTCGAGGTCGTCGAGGTCCATCAGCGCCGCCTCGCCGAAGTAGTCGTAGGCCAGCTCGAGCTGGCCCACCTCGGCTGCGATCACCGCCTGGGTGCAGGCCGAGAGCGAGGAGTCGCGCACGGTCAGCGGCTCGTAGTAGGCGAAGTTGCGCGCCTTCTGCTCGGCGTCGAAGGCGTCGCCGCGGACGTACATCGCCAGCACCAGATCGGCCTGCTTGACGACCTGCTTGCGGTAGAGGTCGAAATAGGGAAAGTGGAGCAGCAGCGGGTAGTCGTCGGGCCCGGTGGCCGAGAAGTCCCAGCGAGCGTGTTCGGTGAAGCCCTCCGACTGCGGATGGACGCCCAGCTCCTCGTCGTAGACGACGACCATCGCGGCGGCGGCGTCGCGCCAGGAGGCGACCTCCTCGTCGTCGACGTCCAGCTCCGCGGCTCGGTCGGGATGCCGCTCGGCGGCGTCGGCCGCGGCGCGCAGGTTCTGCTGCGCCATCAGGTTGGTGTAGACGTTGTTGTCGGCGACCGCGCTGTACTCGTCGGGGCCGGTCACCCCGTCGATGCGGAAGCGGCCGGAGGGGTGGTGGTGGCCGAGCGAGCGCCACAGCCGCGCCGTTTCGACCAGCAGCTCGATCCCGGCGTCGCGCTCGAAGTCCTCGTCGCCGCTCGCCACCCGGTAGCGGCTGACCGCGGCGGCGACGTCGGCGCCGATGTGGAAGGCGGCGGTGCCGGCGGGCCAGTAGGCCGAGCACTCGTCGCCGCTGATCGTCCGCCAGGGGAACACCGCACCCGCCAGCCCGAGCTGCTTTGCCCGTTCGCGTGCCCGTCCCAGCGTGTCGCGGCGCCAGCGCAGCGCCGCGGCGCAAGCTTCCGGGGCGGTGTAGGTGAGGACGGGGAGGACGTAGGACTCGGTGTCCCAGAAGCAGTGGCCGTCGTAGCCCGGGCCGGTCAGGCCCTTTGCGGCGATCGCCCTGCCCTCGCCGCGGGCGCCCGCCTGAAGGGTGTGGAAGAGCGCGAAGCGCACCGCCTGCTGGAGCTCGGCGTCCCCGTCCAGCTCGACGTCGGCGCCGTCCCAGAACCGGTCGAGGTAGGCGCGCTGCTCGCTCGCCAGCTTCTCCCAGCCGGTGTGGCGGGCCTCGGCGACCGCCGCCGCGACCTGGTCGCGCACGGCCGGCACCGAGCGCTCGGCCGACCAGCCGTAGGCGATGAACTTGGTCAGCTTCAGGCGGTCGCCCGCCTCGACGTCGGCGGTGACGGTGACCCGGGCCAGGTCCTCCCAGGTCTGCGCGGGGTCGACGCGGGTGCCCTCGGGGCCGTCGACCAGGTGGTCCATCGCCGCGGCGGCCCGCAGCCCGCTCGACTTGGTCGAGTGCACCAGCACGGCTTCGCTGCCCGCCGCGCTCGCCGTCTCGAACTCGAGCGGCGATTCCATCGCCGCGGCGGCGCGGGGGTCGTCGGAGGCGGCGGGGCGCGGCTCGTTGGCGACCAGCTCGGACTGCGCGACGAGCTTCGCACCCTCGTCCAGCGGTTCGACCTCGTAGTGGATCGCCGCGACCGCACGCTGGGTGAAGGAGACGAGCCGCTGCGAGATCACCCGCACCGACTGGCCGGCCGGGGAGCGCCAAACCGTCTCGCGGCGCAGGGTCCCGGCGCGCAGATCGAGCGATCGCTCGTGGCTGAGCAGCTCGCCGTAGCGGATGTCGAACGGCGAGTCGTCGATCAGCAGGCGGACGATCTTGCCGTTGGTCATGTTGACGACCGTCTCGCCCGCCTCCGGGTAGCCGTAGCCGGCCTCGGCGTAGGGGAGGGGGCGTACCTCCCAGAAGGCGTTCAGATAGGTGCCGGGCAGGGCGTGCGGCTCGCCCTCGTCGAGGTTGCCGCGCAGGCCGAGGTGGCCATTGGCCAGCGCGAAGACCGACTCCGACTGGGAGAGCAGGTCGAGGTCGAGGCTGGTCTCGCGCACCGCCCACGGCTCGATCGTGAACGAGGGGTGGCCGATCATCGTTCGTTCAGCAGCTCGGCGAGGTCGGATACGACGATCGTCGCGCCGTGCTTCCGCAGAGCCTCGCCGTGGTCGTCGCCGAGGCGGTTCACCCCGACCACGCAGCCGAACTCGCCCGCCCGCCCGGATTCGACCCCCGAGAGGGCGTCCTCGAAGACGGTCGCCGCCGCCGGCTCGACCCCGACCGCCTTCGCCCCGGCCAGGTAGGTGTCGGGCGCCGGCTTGCCGGCGAGCTTCTCCCGGGCGGCGACCTTGCCGTCGATCCGCTCCTCGAACAGGTCCTCGATCCCGGCCGCCTCCAGCACCGCCTGGCAGTTGGCGCTCGAGGAGACGACGGCGCGGCGCAGGCCGGCGTCGCGCGCCGCTTCGACGAAGCGGACCGAGCCGGGGTAGGCCTCGACGCCGTCGCGCTTCATCAGCTCCAGCACCAGTTCGTTCTTGCGATTGCCGAGCCCGCAGACGGTCTCCGCGTCGGGCGGGTCGTCCGGGGTGCCCTCGTGCAGCTCGATCCCCCGCGAGGCGAGGAAGGAGCGGACGCCGTCGTAGCGCGGCTTGCCGTCGACGTAGTCGTCGTAGTCCTCGACCGCGTCGAAGTCGACGAGCTCCCCGCCTTCCCGTTCCGCGCGCCCGCCAAGGTAGGCGTCGAACATCTGCTTCCAGGCCTTCGCGTGGATCTTCGCGGTTTCGGTGAGGACGCCGTCGAGGTCGAACAGGCAGGCCTCGATGCCGTCGGGCAGGTTCGGTGCCGGCGCGCTCATCGAGTCGCAGACTATCCGGGACGGCCGGCGGCGATGGGTCCGAGCGGTTCACAACCCGGATACCGATGGCGCCAGGCGCGCGCCTAAATTGTGTCGACGTGAGCGAGGCGGGGCAAGCCAAACCGCTGGGCCAGTCGCCGCCAGCGCCAAGTTGGGCGCCGCGCTCGGCGTCTTCCTCTTCCCCGTCCTGCTCGCCTCGATCGGCACCGCGGCGCTGCTCTTCGCGGTCGCGGGCTGCTGCCTGGTGGGGCTGACGATCACCGCCCTGCTGCGGATCGAGCCGAAGGGTCGTTCGCTGGCGGAGCTGTCGGGCGGCGAGGTTGAATTGTCCGGGCAGGGAGCTGGCCGAAGTGCCCCCGCACCCGGCGCCGCCCTGAGGCGGCGATATCAGCCCACCGGCCAGTGCTCGATCTCGAGCTCGTCCATCGGGAAATCGCGCGGGTTTCCGGTGGCCAGGCGGGCACCGACTCCGATGGCGGCGGCGCCGATCAGGCAGTCCGCCTGACTGAGCGTCGTTCCCCGTTGCGCGAAGCTCGATCGCCAGCGACCCGCGCGCTCGCCCTCAGCACGACGCAGGGGCGCGAGCCGCAATGCACCGAGTAGGCGTCTCACGGCACCCTCCTCGCTTGGCTTCGCCCCCCTCCAGATCTCCTCGACGTTGATCGTGCAGATGTAGGGAGGCGGTCCCTCGTCTCGTAGTTTGCAAAGTCGCGCCGCTGCTTCGCGCCCGCGCAGCGCGTCGATGAGGACCGTCGTATCGAGCAGCAGCTCGGCCACGCCGAGTGCTCAGTCAGGCCGTCGGGTCTTCATCCGACCCGCCGGGCGTCCTCGTGGCGCTCGCTCCGAACCCAGGCCGCCGGATCGGCGTCCCAGGCGTGACCGCCGTCCTCGATCGCTCCGAGCGACGCCTCGATCTCGTCCCAGCGCCGCTCATCGTCGAGCGCGCGCTCGACCGTTTGCGCGATAAAGGCGCTTCGGTGCCCCCTGCCGGCGCGACGGTCGAGTTCGGCGATCAAGCGGTCGTCGAGGCTTATGTGCAAGCGCATGTGCTTATGCTAGCACACAGAAGCGTCATCCACGCAGAGCTTGCCACTCGCGGCTTTCGGTCGCCGACGCGATCAGGTCCCCGCGGATCTCGCTCTGGTCCAGCTGAGCGGCGAGGCGCTCCTCGACCCAGCCGGTCGAGGCGATGTGCTTGCCCATCCCGAGTTGCTTCGGCTCGGCGCCGAGCGCCAGGCCGACCAGCTGCGGCAGGTGCAGCACGGCGAGGCCGAGCTCGCGATTGACGATCTTCGCCGCCTCGGGCTGCTGCATGTCGAGGTTGAGGTGGCAGAGGGGGCAGGGGGTGACGAGGCAGTCGGCGCCGGCGTCGAGCGCGTCGCCGACGTGGGTGCCGGCCTGGCGCAGCGAGGTCTCGCGGTTCATCGTGATCACCGGGAAGCCGCAGCACTTGCGGGCACCGTCGTACTCGACGACCTCGCCGCCCAGCGCCTCGATCACCTTCTCCAGGTAGAGGTCGCGCTCGGGGTGCTCGTCGTAGCCGAGCCGCTCCTTGGGCCGCACCACGTAGCAGCCGTAGAAAGGGCCGACGCGGAGGCCGGAGAGCGGCCGGGCGACCTTCTCGGCGAGCCGCTCGAGGCCGTAGTCCTCGACCAGCAGCCAGAGGAAGTTCTTGTTGGTGAAGCCGTCCTTGCCCTTCACGTACTCGAGCCCCTGGCCGCTCAGCGCCTCGTTGATGTGGGCGCGGTAGGCCGAGTCGGCGTCGAGCCGCTGCTGGCACTCCGATTGCGCCCCCTGGCAGGTCGAGCAGATGTTCATCATCGCCAGCCCGGTCTGCTGGGCTAGGGCGAAGGTGCGGGCGTTGAGCGTGTCGGCCAGCTCCTGGTTGTGCTCGGCGATCACACCGGCGCCGCAGCAGTTGGCGCGGTCCAGTTCGACCAGCTCGATCCCGAGCCGGTCGGCGACCAGCGCCATCGAGCCGTGCAGCTCGGTGGTGAAGCCGCGCGAGACGCAGCCGGGCCAGTAGGCGAGCTTCATGGCGTTCCCTCCTCGGCCGCGATCTCCTCGGCCTCCGTCTGGTCGGGCTCGGGCTCGACGTCCTCCTCGCCCCTGATGTAGATGTTGAATTCCTCCTGGTGCTCCTCGGCGTGGCGGTAGATCGCCTTCACCTCGTCCTGGGCGCCGCCGGGGAGCTTCGGGTGGATGCCCGGGATCAGCTTCGCCAGCGAGCGGGCCTTGCCGCTCCGGATCGCGCGCAGCGCGGTGGGCAGCGACTTGCCCAGGCCCTCGATCGCGCCCTTGGTCGGTTTCAACTTGCCCTTGACACCGGGCGCGTAGGACTCCTGCTGGAGCAGAGCCTCGTCCAGCGTCCCCTTCTTCTCGATGATCTTGACGAAGGCGAGCTCGTGGTTGTGGCCGCTGTTGGGGTCGTCGATTCCCTCCTCGCCGGCTTTGCGGCGCAGGCGCATGATCTGGTCCATCGGCGCGACGCCCTTCGGGCAGGCGTCGATGCAGCTGAAGCAGTGGGTGCAGTCGTAGATCCCGTGCGGGTCCTCGCCGAGGTCGTGGAGGCGCTCCACGGTCTCGGCGTCGCGCGGGTCGCCGACGAAGCGGTAGGCCTTGGCCAGCGCCGCCGGGCCGATGAAGTCGGGATCCGCTTCCATCGAGAGGCAGGAGGAGACGCAGGCGCCGCACTGGATGCAGGCCATCGACTGGGTGATGTCGATCATCGACTCCGGCTCGACCACGTACTCGCGCTCGGGCGCCTCGCCGTGCGGCAGCAGCCATGGGGTGACGCGGCGGATCTTCTCCCAGTGGGTCGACTCCATGTCGGTGATCAGGTCCTTGATCACCGGCATGTTCCCCATCGGCTCGACCAAAATAGGCGCCACCTCCTCTGCTTCCGCGAGGGCGGGGGAATCAGATATGGACCCGCCCTCGCTCCCGCGTCCGGGGGTGGCGCTGCTGCTCTTGGTCCGCCTGTTTGCCTGGGCGTGCGCCTCGCCGATCTGGGTTTTGCAGCCGAGGCCCGACTGGCCGTTGACCTTCATCCCGCAGGAGCCGCAGATCGCGGCGCGGCAGGAGCAGCGGACCGAGAGCGAGCCGTCGTCGCGGTCTTTCGCCTGCAGCAGCCCGTCGAGGACCGAGAGCGAGGGGTCCAGCTCGACCCCGAACTCCTCCCAATAGGGCCCCTCGCCGCTCTCCGGCTGGTAGCGGCGGACTTTCAGCGTGTAGGTGGCCATCGTCCTAGTATTTCCTCTCCTCGGGCTCCCACTGGGTGATCGTCACCTCTGAGTATGAGATCTCCGGTCCGTCGTCGCCCTGCTGGAGGTCGATGTGCTTCAGCCACTCGGCGTCGTTGCGCTCCGGGAAGTCGGTCCTGTACTGGGCGCCGCGGCTCTCCCTGCGTTGCAGAGCGGCGACGCAGGTGCATTCGGCGTTGTCGAGCATGTAGCCCAGCTCGATCGCCGCGAGCATGTCCTGGTTGAAGACGCTGCCCTTGTCGTCGACGTAGGCGGAGGCGGCCTCCTGCTTGAGGCGGCGGACCGTCTCCAGCGCCTCGGCGATGCCGGCCTCCTCGCGGAAGACGGCGATGTGGCGGTCCATCGTCTCGCCCAGCTCCAGCTTGATCTCCGAGACCCGCCGGCCCGAGCCCTTCTCGCGGGCGGCGATCGCGGCGACCTTCTCCTCCTCGGCGTCGAGCACCGCGGCCGAGGGCCGCGCGCCGTCGATCCGCTTGGCGCGCGCGGCGGCGTCGGCGCCGGAGCGGCGGCCGAAGATCAGCGTGTCGAGCAGCGAGTTGGCGCCCAGCCGGTTGCCGCCGTGCACCGAGACGCAGGCGGTCTCGCCGGCCGCGTAGAGGCCGGCGACGTCGGTGCGGCCGTCGGCGTCGGTCTTGATTCCGCCCATCGTGTAGTGGTTGCCGGGCTTGATGTGGATCGGTTCGCGGGTGATGTCGACGCCGGCGAAGTCGCGGCCGACCAGGACGATCTCGCGCAGCGCCTCGTGGACGCGCTTGCGCGGCACCACGGTGATGTCCAGCGCCACGGTGCCGTCGGGGAAGCCGCGACCCTCGTCGATCTCGGTCTGCTCGGCGCGCGAGACGACGTCGCGCGAGGCCAGCTCCATCTTGTTCGGCGCGTAGCGCTCCATGAAGCGCTCGCCCTGGGCGTTGAGCAGGTGGGCGCCCTCACCGCGGGCGCCCTCGGTGATCAGGAAGCCCTTGCCGGCCAGGGTGGTCGGGTGGTACTGGATCATCTCCATGTCCATCAGCTTCGCCCCGGCCCGGTAGGCCATCGCGATCCCGTCGCCGGTGCAGATCAGCGCGTTGGTGGTCGGCTTCCAGACCTGGCCGTTGCCGCCGCAGGCGAGGATCACCGCCTTGGCGCCGAACAGCTGCATCGAGCCGTCGGCGACGTTGCGGGTCACCACGCCGCAGCACTCGCCCTGCTCGTCGAGGGCCAGCGCCGTGCAGAACCACTCCTCGTAGCGTGCGACCTGCTCGGAATGCTTCATCAGCTGCTCGTAGAGGACGTGCATGATCGCCTGGCCGGTGATGTCGGCGACGTAGTAGGTGCGGGCGGCGGAGGCGCCGCCGAAGGCGCGGGTGCCGAGCTTGCCCTCCTCGTTGCGGTGGAAGGTGACGCCGAGGTGCTCGAGGTGGAGGATCTCCTCCGGCGCCTCTTCGCACATGATCGAGATCGCGTCCTGGTCGCCGAGGTAGTCGGAGCCCTTGACGGTGTCGTAGGCATGCGACTCCCAGGAGTCGCCGGGGTCCAGCGCCGCGTTGATCCCGCCCTGGGCGGCGTTGGAATGCGAGCGGACGGGGTGGACCTTGCTGAGGATCCCGACCGATACGCCCTGCTCGGCGGCGGCGAGGGCGGCGCGCTGCCCCGCCAGGCCGGCGCCAATCACGAGCACGTCATGCGTAGGCACGGGCTCGGACTCTATAGAGGCGAAATCCGACCCCGCAGTCGGGATTTCCACCCCCCGGCCGACGGGCCGAAAAGTCAACCCCGACCGTACATATCGTCCCGTCGGCGGCTAGAGCCAGCGGTCGTCGAGGCGGCGGATCGCCGCCTCGGAGAGCCGCACCGCGTCGGCGACCGTGCCGAAGTCGACGTTCTCGGCGAGGTCGTGGTGCCAGTGGTAGTTGGCCGGCTGCTTGAGGTCGGTGCAGCCGGCGATCACCGCGGTCTCGTACCCGGCCGCCAGCGGCTCCATTCCGTCGGTGCCGTTGCGCAGGCGCAGGTTGGGGTAGAGCCAAACGCCCAGCTCCTCGGCGAGCCCGTCGATCAGCGCCAGCGCGCGCGATGGATACTCGCGCATCCTCAGGAAGCCCTCGCCGCGCAGGACCAGCAGGTGGGGCGAGCCGATCGACTCGAGGCAGAGGAAGACGGTGCTGTCGCGCGGCAGCTTGGGGAAGTGGCGCTCGCCGAACCCCTTCATACCCTCGCTGAACGACTCCTCGGCACCGGTCGAGAGGAGGATCACCCGCAGGTCCTCCGGGGGCTCGGCGAGCAGTCGCTCGGCGAGGGCGAGCAGGGCGACGACCGAGCTGCCGTTGTCGTTGGCGCCGGGCACCGCGTCGCGCAGGCCGATCTCCGCCATCGCCACCGCCGCGCCGACGCCGAACAGAACGCCCAGCTTGGCGAGCAGCCGCCTGCCGCTCAGCGCGCCGAGCGCCGCGAGGACCGGGCCGCCGACGACCGGGGCCATCAGCGGCGGGCTGGTGTCGCTGTGCTCGATCATCCCCAGCCTGTCGGCGATGTTGGGCAGCTCGGGGTGGAAGACGAGGCCCGAGTGGGCGGCGTCGTGGTGGGCGATCAGGACGACGGTGTGCTCCGCGTCGGCCGGGCCGAGCTCGCAGACGACGTTGTAGGTGGTGCGGCGGCGCAGGACGCGGCGCAGGATGCGCTTCCCCGGCGGGTAGTCGGAGGCCATCCCGGTTGCCGCCGCGCCGGCCAGGGCGCCGCCCAGCAGCCGTCGCCCGCGCAGAGCCAGGATCCCGCCCAGCGCGCCCAGCGCGGCGCCGATCCCCAGCGGCCACCAGTAGGTGCCGTGGGCCGGCTCGGCCTCGATCCGCGCCTCGGCGCCCAGCTCGGCGAAGCGCTCGACCAGCCACTCGGCGGCGCGCCGCTCCCCCTCCGAGGCGGACGGACGGTCGATCCGCTCGAGCTGCTCGAGCAGGCTGCGCATGCGGGCCCGGTCGGGCGTCATCCGGGGCGACCCTACCGGGCGCTTACCATTGGCTGATGCTCGGCGGCAGCTCGATCACCCTCTTCCACGTGCGCGGCATCCGGATCGCGGTCGACTGGTCCTGGTTCCTCGTCCTCTTCCTGGTCATCTTCTGGCTCTCGCGCTTCTACGGCGACGTGCTGGACGAGAGCAGCTCGGCCGCGACGCCCTTCCTGCTGGCGATCCTCAGCGCCTTCGGCTTCTTCGGCTCGATCGTCCTGCACGAGCTCGGTCACGCGGCGGTGGCGATGCGCAACGGGATCGGCATCTCCAGCATCCAGCTCTGGGTCTTCGGCGGGATGGCGCGGATGGACCGCGAATCCGACAGCCCGGGGACCGAGTTCAAGGTCGCGATCGCCGGGCCGCTCGTGACCCTGGCGATCGTCGTCGTCCTTGCCGCGATCGGCCTCGGCGCGGCCGGCGCCGAGGAGTTCCGCAAGGCGGCCCTGGTCGAGGGGAACGCCGGCACCTCCGGCGTGCTGGCGATGGTCGCCTGGCTCGCCTCGATCAACTTCCTGGTACTCGTCTTCAACCTGCTGCCCGCCTTCCCGATGGACGGCGGCCGGGTGGTGCGGGCGATCGCCTGGTGGCGGACGGGGGATCGCACCGCGGCGACTCGCTTCGCCGCCGGCCTCGGCCGCATCTTCGGCTACCTGTTCATCGGCGGCGGGCTGCTGCTGGTCTTCGCCGGCTACGCCTTCGCCGGCATCTGGCTGGCGCTGATCGGCTTCGTGATCAACGGCTCGGCCCGCGCCGCCTCGACGCAGACGACGATCTCGGGCCGGATCGGCGGGATGACGGTCGCCGACGTGATGGACCGTGAGCCGGTCGCGATCCCCGACCGGCTCAGCGTCGAGCAGGCCCTGGACGAGTACTTCCTGCGCTACCGCTGGCCCTGGTTCCCGGTCGTCGACGCCGCCCACCGCTTCCTCGGCCTGGTCGCCCGCGACAGAGCCGACGAGGTCCCCGAGGTCTCCCGCTCCACAGCCCTGGTCTCCGAGCTGCTGGAGCGCGACGACGGCACCTTCCAGGTTCGCGACGACGCCCCGCTCGACACCCTGCTCGCCAACCATTCCCTGCGGCGCTTCGGCGCCCTGATGGCGGTCGATGCCAACGGCCGCCTCTCCGGCGTGATCACGGCCGAGCAGGTGGGCCGGGCGCTGCGGGACGCGGCGGGGTAGGGGTAGGGGATCCGGGCAGGGGGCTCCACTTAACTTTTTCTGATCGAGTCGCTTCGGCCGTCCGAGATTGGCTGCGCAGAAAAAGTACAAGACGTTCCGCCCCCTACCCGGATCCCCTCCTCACAGTGTCGGCGCCGCGCCGCGCTGGTGGTCAGCTGCTAGGAGACCGGGCTGTGCCGCTCGATGATCCGGCCGAAGTCGGCGCCGGCCGGCAGCGTGCCGAAGGCGTGGCCCCAGTCGTCCTCGAGGCGCGATGAGCAGAAAGCGTCCGCCACCGCGGGGTCGCCGTAGCGGACCAGCAACGAGGCCTGGAGGGCCAGCGCCATCCGTTCGACGATGCGGCGGGCGCGCGACTCGACCGTCTCGAGGTCGCCGGGGATTTCATCGCGGAGCGCCTTGACGTAGGGATCGAGGCGAGGCTCGGAGCCGGCCGCTTCGAGAGTCTCGTTGAAGAAAGCTTCGAGGGACGTCGGGCTCTTGACCATCGCCCGCAGCACGTCGAGGCACTGGACGTTGCCGGAGCCCTCCCAGATCGAGGCGAGCGGGCTCTCGCGGAACAGTCGCGGCATCCCCGACTCCTCGACGTAGCCGTTGCCGCCGAGGCACTCGAGGCACTCGACCGCGTGCCAGGGGGCGCGCTTGCAGAGCCAGTACTTGAGGACGGCGTTGGCGAGGCGGCGGAACTCGATCGCCCCCTCGTCGCCCGCCGTGACCTCGTCGTAGGTGCGGGCCAGCCGCATCGCCGAGACCGTCGCCGCCTCGGACTCGACGCAGAGGTCGGCGAGCACGTTGCGCATCAGCGGCTGGTCGATCAGCTCCTTGCCGAAGGCGGCGCGGTGGGCGGCGTGGTGGATCGCCTGCGCGACGCCGGCCCGCTGACCCGTGGCGGCGCCGATCACGCAGTCGAGCCGGGTGTGGTTGACCATCTCGATGATCGTCGGCACGCCGCGCCCCTCCTCGCCGACCATCCGCGCCCAGGCGCCGCGGAACTCGAGCTCGCTGGAGGCGTTGGAGTGGTTGCCGAGCTTGTCCTTGAGCCGCTGGATCTGGAACGCGTTGCGCTCGCCGTCGCGCGTCCAGCGCGGCATCAGGAAGCAGGAGATGCCGGAGTCGGTCTGGGCGAGGACAAGGAAGGCGTCGCACATCGGCGCCGAGCAGAACCACTTGTGGCCGACCAGCTCGTACTCGCCCCCCGGCCCGCCGCCGTTCAGCGGGGTCGCCGCGGTCGTGTTGGCGCGGACGTCGGAGCCGCCCTGCTTCTCGGTCATCGCCATCCCGCAGAGGGCGCCGCTCTTGCGCTCGGCCGGCATCGAGCGCTCGTCGTAGTCGAGCGAGAGGAACCGCGCCTCCCACTCCTCGGCCAGCTCGGGCTGGTGGCGCAGCGCTGGGATCGCCGAGTAGGTCATCGAGATCGGGCAGCCGACGCCGGCCTCGGCCTGCATCAGCAGCATGAACTTGACGGCGCGGGCGACGTGGGCGCCGGGGCCGGGCTCGCGCCACGGCTCAGCGTGCAGCCCGTGGCCGACCCCGATCCGCATCAGTTCGTGCCAGGAGCTGTCGAACTCGACCTCGTCGACGCGGTGGCCGAAGCGGTCGTGGGTGCGCAGCTCGGGCCTGCGTTCGTTCGCCTCGAAGCCCCAGCGGATCGTCTGCCGCGAGCCGCAGATCGCTCCCAGCTCGCGCGCCTCCGCCTCCGCCCACTCGCCGCCCTCGCGGCGCAGCCCCTCGACCAGCGGGCGGTCGGCGTCGAACGGGTTGTAGTCCTCCAGGGGCGGCGGCTGGTTGAAGACCTCGTGGGTCTGCGCGGACCTGCGCTCGGCGGTGGCCATCGCTGTGATTGTGCCACTCCGAGGCTCCGCGGGGCGCCCGGCGACCAACGCGGCCCCGCCGATAGCATCGCCGCGCCGATGGCCGCGAAGATCAGAGTCGAGAACCCGATCGTCGAGCTCGACGGCGACGAGATGACCCGGATCATCTGGGCGTTCATCAAAGAGCAGCTGATCCTGCCCCACCTCGACGTCGAGCTGCTCTACTTCGACCTCGCGATCGAGAGCCGCGACGCGACCGAGGACCGGATCACGGTCGACGCGGCGAACGCGATCAAGCGGCACGGGGTAGGCGTCAAGTGCGCGACGATCACCCCCGACGAGGCGCGGGTCGAGGAGTTTGGCCTGAAGAGGATGTACCCCTCGCCGAACGGGACGATCCGCAACGTCCTCGGCGGCGTCATCTTCCGTGAGCCGATCGTGATCTCCAACGTCCCGCGGCTGGTGCCCGGCTGGACGAAGCCGATCGTGATCGGCCGCCACGCCTTCGGCGATCAGTACCGGGCCACCGACTTGGTCGTCCCCGGCGAGGGGACGCTGACCCTCGCCTACACTCCCCGGGACGGCTCCGAGCCGGTCGAGCTGGACGTCTACGACTTTCCCGGCGGCGGCGTCGCGATGGCGATGTACAACCTCGACGAGTCGATCCGCGACTTCGCCCGCGCCTCGATGCGCTACGGCCTGGAGCGCGGCTACCCGGTCTACCTCTCGACCAAGAACACGATCCTGAAGCGCTACGACGGTCGCTTCAAGGACATCTTCGCCGAGGTGTACGCGAACGAGTTCCAGGCCGACTTCGAAGCGAAGGGGCTGAGCTACGAACACCGGCTGATCGACGACATGGTCGCCGCCGCGCTGAAGTGGGAAGGCGGCTACGTGTGGGCCTGCAAGAACTACGACGGGGACGTGCAGTCCGACACCGTCGCCCAGGGCTTCGGCTCGCTGGGGCTGATGACCAGCGTGCTGATGAGCCCCGACGGCGGCACCGTCGAGGCCGAGGCGGCGCACGGCACCGTCACCCGTCACTACCGTCGCCACCAAGCGGGCGAACCGACCTCGACCAACCCGATCGCCTCGATATTCGCCTGGACGCGGGCGCTCGCCGCCCGCGGCCGCATCGACGGAACCCCGGAGGTGTCACGGTTCGCCGCGACGCTGGAGCAGGTCTGCGTGGAGACGGTCGAGAGCGGCAAGATGACCAAAGACCTGGCGCTGCTGGTCGGCCCCGACCAGTCGTACCTGACCACGCAGGAGTTTCTCGCGGCGATCGACGAGCGCCTGCAGCGGACGATGGCCGAGACCTGAAACCATGACGACTCGAGGAAGGACGATCACGTGAGCACCCCCGTCAAAGTCACCGTCACCGGCGCCGCCGGACAGATCGGCTATGCGCTGCTGTTCCGAATCGCCAGCGGCCAGATGCTCGGCCCCGACACCCCGCTCGAGCTGAGCCTGCTCGAGATCCCCGCCGCCGTCGAGGCGGCGGAGGGAACCGCGTTGGAGCTCGACGACTGCGCCTTCCCGCTGCTGCGCAAGATCGACATATTCGATGAGGCCACGCCGGCCTTCGACAGCTGCAACGTCGCCCTGCTGGTCGGGGCGCGGCCGCGCGGTCCCGGGATGGAGCGCTCCGATCTGCTCGAGGCCAACGGTGGGATCTTCAAGCCGCAGGGCGAAGCGATCGCCGCCGGCGCGGCTGACGACGTCAGGGTGCTGGTGGTCGGCAACCCGGCCAACACGAACTGCCTGATCGCGCTGTCCAACGCCGACGGCGTGCCCCGCGGGCGCTTCACGGCGATGATGCGGCTCGACCACAACCGGTCGGTCGGCCAGCTCGCGAACAAGCTCGGCAAGCAGGTCTCCAGCGTCAGCAATATGACCGTATGGGGCAACCACTCGACCACCCAGTACCCCGACCTGGTGAACGCCAAGGTCGACGGGTCGAGCGCCTGGGAGGCGATCGACGACGAGGCCTGGATCAGCGATGAGTTCATCCCCCGGGTGGCCAAACGCGGCGCCGAGGTGATCGGCGCACGCGGCGCCTCCAGCGCCGCCTCGGCGGCCAACGCGGCGATCGATCACGTCCGCGACTGGACGCGCGGCACCTCCGAGGGCGACTGGGTCTCGATGGGCGTTCCCTCCGACGGCTCCTACGGCATCGAGGAGGGCATCGTGGCCGGCCATCCCTGCGTTTGCTCCGGCGGCGATTGGCGGATCGTCGAGGGGCTCGAGGTGCCGGAGTTCTCCCGCTCCCGGATCGACGCCAGCATCTCCGAGCTGAAAGAAGAGCGGGAGGCCGTCTCCCAACTCGGCTTGATCTAGGGCCTATCCCGGTGGGGATGGAACGTCTTGTACTTTTTCTGGTCTGCGGCCCTCGGACGGCAGCCAACTGTCTTCAGAAAAAGTTAAGTGGAATCCCCACCGGGATAGGCCCTTAACGGCACGCTTTATTTGCCGGCGAAGTACTGCCGCCCTTTCTTCTTGACCCGGCCTTCCTTCTCGAGATCGCCGAGGACACGGTAGAGGTAGTTGGGCTTGATTTTCATCGTCTTGGCGATGTCCGAGGCGGAGATCCCGGGGCTGCCCTCGACGAGCTTCACCGCCTGGTCGGCCCGGGTCCCTTTGCGGCGGCGGCGGGGCGCGCCGCCCTTTTTCCGACCCGAGCCGCGCGGCCGACCGGGGCCTCGACCGACGCGACCCCCGGTCACCTTTCCGCCGAGCTCGGCGAGTGCGCGCTCGAGGCGCTTGCGCTCGTCGTCCAGCTCGGAGAGGCGCCTCTTGACCAAGTCGCGGGCCTCGTCGAGTACGTGAGTGGTGCTTGGCATGTTGTTCCTTTCGACCGGTCGCTTTCCGCGCACCGGATACTGGTCAGCAAGCTATTGCGAACCGCAGTGTTGCATAGTCGAATCACAGTGTCGCACAGACACTGTGACAGTGAGTAGCCGTCTTGCCAATTTGGCCTGTTCCACACTGACTATTTGGACAGAAATGTGAAGGTCCGACGCTGTCAGGCGGCGCGTTCGGCTTGGCGCTCGGGTGAGATTCGCACTACGTTGCGGGCGAGGCCGACCCTCTCCATCGCGGCGATGATCAACGCCGAGGGGTCGAGCTCCCAGCGCCGCAGGCCGTGCACCGCAGAGCGGGGGAAGGCGTGGTGGTTGTGATGCCACGACTCGCCCAGTGAAGGCAGGGCCAGCCAGAACACGTTGGTGGAGCGGTCGTCGGTGTCGAACCGCCGGCTGCCGAGGAAGTGACACACCGAGTTGACGCTCCAGGTGACGTGGTGGACGAAGAAGACTCGCACCAGGCCGCCCCAGAGCAGACCGGTCGCGGCGCCGGCGGGCGTGCCGCTGACCAGGTATCCGGCGACGCCCGGCAGGACGAGGCCTAGGGCCACCAGCGGCACGAAGCGGCGGTTGACGGTTCGCATGCCGGGGTCGTCGCAGAGATCGCGCGCGTAGAGCTTCCAGTCCGCCCGTCCCTGGGTCGACAACAGCCAGCCGGTGTGGGCGTGCCAGAGGCCCGCCATCACACCGCGGACGCCGTCGCCGCCTCCGACGTGGGGACTGTGCGGGTCGCCGTCTTCGTCGGTGTGGGCATGGTGCTTGCGATGGTCGGCCACCCAGGCGATCACCGGGCCCTGCACCGCCATCGAGCCGAGCACCGCGAACAGGTGCTCGAGGGGCTTCGCCGTCTGGAATGAGCGGTGGGTGAGCAGCCGATGGAAGCCCACCGTGATCCCGGCCGCGGTCAGCAGGTACATCGCAGCGGCGATCGCCAGGTCGGCCGGGCTGACGAGCCGGTTCCAGAGAAGCGCGGCGGCGGCGATCGTCGCGGCGAAGGGAAGGATCACGGCGCCGAGGTTGGCGGTCTTCTCCGGGGCGGTCATCTCCTCGTGCATGGGGCCAGGTTACGCTGAGATCGTCAACGTGTCCTAGCCTCCAGGCCAACCCGCGAGAGAGTTTCTTGTTAGCTAGATGACAAGTTCCGTTGAATCCGAGCCCTGGCGAGCGTTGCCGCCCCTGGTCGCCGACCTGATCGAGCCCGAGCTCGACGCGGTCACCGCCGAGATCCTCGCGACGATCGCCCGCCAGGTGCCGGAGTACGCGCGGCCGCTGGAGGGAAGCTTCGGCCGCGGGATCAGGACCGGCGTGGGCGAGGCGCTGCGCCAGTTCGTCGCCCTGATCCGCGATCCGGAGGCCGGCCGCGGCGTGGGACGCGACGTCTACGTGGGCCTGGGGAGGGGCGAGCTGCAACAGGGCCGCACCCTCGACTCGCTGCAGGCCGCCTACCGGGTGGGCGCCCGGGTGGCCTGGCGACGCCTCTCGCGGGTCGGCCGCGAGGCCGGGCTGGACGCCGAGACGCTCAGCCTGCTCGCCGAGGCGATCTTCGCCTACATCGACGAGCTCTCCGCCGACTCGGTCGAGGGCTACGCGGAGGCTCAGTCGGACCTCGAGGGCGAACGCCGGCGGCGCGACCGCGAGCTGGCCACGCTGATGGTCCGCGAGCCGGCTGCCGAGCAGGCCGATCTGCGCGCCGCCGCGCAGCGCGCCGGCCGCTCGGTCCCGCGCAGCGCCGCGGCGCTCGCCTGCCCCGAGGGGAGGCTCGGCGAGCTGGCGAGGCTGCTGCCGACCGAGGCGCTGACGGCGGCCCTGGAGGGAGTCGGCTGCGTGCTGATGCCCGACCCGGAGGGACCGGGCCGGACGGCGATCCTGGAGCGTGCCGCGCGGGACGTCACGGTGGCGCTCGGACCGTGCGGCGCGGCGGACGAGCTTCCCGCCTCGTGGTCGCTGGCCCGGGTGGCGCTGCGCGCCGCGGAAGCCGGCGCCCTGCCGGCGGCGGGCCTGCTGCGCGTCGAGGAGCATCTCGGCGAGCTGCTGCTGTTCGAGGGCGGCGCCCTTGCCGAGCGGATCGCCACTCGCCGCCTGGCGCCGTTCGACTCGCTGACCGAGAAGGCGCGAGAGCGGATGCGCGAGACGGCGCTCGCCTACCTCGGGCACGGCGGCAACTCGGTGGCGATGGCCGCGGCCCTCCACGTCCACCCCCAGACCGCGCGCAACCGCATGGCGCGCCTGCGCGAGCTGCTCGGCGAGCAGCTCGACGACCCCGACGCCCGCTTCGAGCTGCAGATCGCGCTATGGCACCGGGCGCCGAGCGGCGGCTAGCTGCCGCGCTTGCGGGGGAGGGTGCGGAAGACCACGTCCCAGAGCGGCGAGGAGACGCCGTAGCCGAAGCGGTGGTCCTGGAAGTGGTGGCGCATGTGTTGCTCGCGCAGCCGTTTGCCGAGCTTCGACCTGGGGACGAAGTGGTGGACGTAGTAGTGCGTGTAGTCGTAGAAGAGGTAGCCGGCGATGAAGCCGCCGAACAGCGGGTAGGCCGCCGGCGCGCCGAAGATCAGCGTGAAGGCGAAGAAGAAGAGCGCCGCCAGCGGGATCGAGACGGCTGGCGGCATCACCAGACGCAGCTTGTCGTTCGGGTGGTCGTGGTGGATGCCGTGGATGATGAAGTGCATCCGGTGGCCGATCGCGTTGTCGGGGTCCCAGTGGAAGAACAACCGGTGCAGCCAGTACTCGGTCAGCGTCCAGATGCCGATCCCGCCGAGGCTGAGCAGAGCGAGCTGCCAGACGGCCTCGCCCCGGTCGGCGGCCAGCCACTCCATCGCGACGATCACCGGCACGAAGACGATCGCCGGAATCGCGGGATGGACCCGCGAGAAGAAGTTGAGGAAGCCGCTCTCGAAGAGCTGGGGGGAGGCCGAGAGCTTCTCGGTGTGATTCTGGACTGGCATCCCGAGCCCCGAATGGTAGCGATGATCGGCGCCGCCTCCGCAAGACGCGGGGAAGATGTGAAGAGCTTGTGTCAAAGACGTTGCGCTTTGCGGGAATGGGCCTCACGAAAGTGCAACGGCATTGTCAAGATTCGCGCCCGATGGCAAGCAAGAAGCCCCCGAGCTGCGACGACTGCTACTTCCGCAAGAACATGCTCTGCGCGCTTCAGCTCGAGGAGCCCTGCGCGACGTTCCGCCCCGATCGGCCCGAGGGCCTCGTCCCGCCCCGCCAGCCCGTCCTGCTGATGAGACCGCCCCGCTGGGCGACCCAGTCGCGCGCGGCATAGAAGCGGGGCGAAGGCAGGAGGGTGGGGCGCCTCGACCCCAGCGACGGGACCCGCCCGCCGCTGGCTATGGTTTTGACCGATGCCGCAGCGCGATCTCTTCGCCAACTTCGCCCGCATGCGGCGGGAGATGGATCAGATGCTCGGGGGCGGCTGGGGGCGGACCGCCTACGTGAGCAGGCGGAGCACCGGCTTCTCCCCCAACGTCGACGTCTACTACGGCGGCGATCCGCAGCGAGCGGTCGTGAAGGTCGACCTGGCCGGGGTGGATCTGGACCAGGTGGGGATCGAGGTCAGCGGCCGGCAGCTCGCGATCGTCGGCGAACGGCCGGTGCAGGAGACCGAAGGGCGCGTCTACCAGCAGGTGGAGATTCCCTCCGGGCCGTTCAGGCGGGTGGTGGAGTTCCAGGTCGACGTCGACGCGGATCACGCCAGGGCCACCTACGAGGACGGGGTGCTGCGGATCGAGCTGCCGCTTCGCGATCCGGCCGAAGCAACCCGCAGCGTGCCGATCGGACGCCGCTGATGGAGGGCTCGGTCCCGGCCCTGCAGGTGGTCGAGTCGCCGCTCGACGCGGAGGACGCGATTCGGGCCAGCGAGCCCCTGCCCGACGCGCTGCCGGTGCTGCCGCTGCGCGAGACCGTCACCTTCCCGGAAACCCTGACCCCGCTCGCGGTCGGCCAGGAGCGCTCGATCAAACTGGTCGACGACGTGCTCGGCGCCAACCGGATGCTGGCGATGGTCGCGGCGCGCGACCCCGAGGACGAGGAGCCGGGCCCCGAGGGCCTCTACGACGTCGGCGTGGTCGGCATCGTCGCGAGGATGGTGAAAGTCCCCGACGGCAGCCTCCGCATCCTCGTCCAGGGGGCGCAGCGGGTCCGCATCGGTCCCTACGTCGCCGAGGAGCCCTACCTGGTGGCGCGGATCGCCGAGCTGCCTGACGTGGTCGAGGAGGGGCCCGAGCTGGAGGCGCTGAGCCGCAACGTGCAGCGCACCTTCTCGGAGATCGTCGAGCACATCCCCTACCTGCCCGAGGAGCTGCAGATGGCGGTCGCCAACATCGAGGACCCGGCGGCGCTCGGCCACCTGATAGCCGGCGCCCTGCGGATCACGATCGAGGAGAAGCAGGAGCTGCTGGAGGAGGTCGACGTGACGGCGCGGCTGCGGCGCCTCTCGCAGATCCTCGCCCGCGAGCTGGAGGTGGTCCAGCTCGGCAGCCAGATCCAGTCGCAGGTGCAGTCGGAAGTCGACAAGGGCCAGCGCGAGTTTTTCCTCCGCCAGCAGCTGAAGGCGATCCAGGAGGAGCTGGGGGAGAGCGACGAGCAGCAGGCCGAGGTGAACGAGCTGCGCCAGCGGGTCGAGGAGGCAGATCTGCCCGAGCAGGCCCGGAAAGCCGCCGACCGGGAGCTGTCGCGGCTGGAGAAGCTGCCGTCGGCGGCAGCAGAGCACGGGGTGATCCGCAGCTACCTGGAGTGGCTGGTCGAGCTGCCCTGGTCGCAGCGGACCGAGGACGACCTCGACATCCCCCACGCCCGCGAGGTGCTCGACGCCGACCACTACGACCTGGAGAAGGTCAAGGACCGCATCCTCGAGTACCTGGCGGTGCGCAAGCTGAACCCCGACTCGCCCGGGCCGATCCTCTGCTTCGTCGGTCCGCCCGGCGTCGGCAAGACCAGCCTCGGCAAATCGATCGCGCGGGCGCTGGGGCGCGGATTCGAGCGGATCTCGGTCGGCGGCGTGCGCGACGAGGCGGAGATCCGCGGCCACCGCCGCACCTACATAGGGGCGATGCCGGGGACGATCGTCCGGGCGCTGCGCGACGCCGGCTCGCGCAACCCAGTCTTCATGATCGACGAGATCGACAAGATGGGCGCCGACTTCCGCGGCGACCCCTCCTCGGCGATGCTTGAGGTGCTTGACCCGGCGCAGAACGACACCTTCCGCGACCACTACATCGACCTCGAGTTCGACCTCTCCGACGTGATGTTCATCGCCACCGCGAACGTCCTGGACACCGTTCCCGGACCGCTCCAGGACCGGATGGAGACGATCGAGCTGGCCGGCTACACCCTGGACGAGAAGAAGCACATCGCCCGCCGTTACCTGGTGCCGCGCCAGATCGAGGCGAACGGGCTGAAGCCGTCGCAGATCGAGTTCGCCGAGCCGGCGCTGACCGCGATCGTCGAGGAGTACACGCGCGAGGCCGGCGTCCGCAACCTCGAGCGCGAGATCGGCACGGTCTGCCGCAAGATCGCCCGTGAGGTTGCCGAGGGCAAGCTGGACGGCAAGGTGAAGGTCTCGGCCAAGCGGGCACGCGAGCTGCTCGGCCGCCGCCGCTTCTTCGCCGAGCAGCGCCGCCGCACCCAGGTCCCCGGCGTCGCCACCGGCCTCGCCTGGACGCCGACCGGCGGCGACGTCCTCTTCATCGAGGCGACCGCGATGCCGGGGTCGGGCAAGCTGACGATCACCGGCCAGCTCGGCGATGTGATGAAGGAGTCGGCGCAGGCGGCGCTCTCCTACGTGCGCGGACAGTGGCGCGAGCTGGCGCCCGAGCTGGAGGAGGACTGGTTCGCCGAGCACGACATCCACATCCACGTGCCGGCCGGCGCGGTGCCCAAGGACGGCCCCTCGGCGGGCGTCGCGATGGCCGTGGCGCTGGCCTCGCTGGTCAGCGGCCGCAAGGTCCGCAACGACGTCGCGATGACCGGCGAGGTGACCCTGACCGGGCAGGTGCTGCCGGTCGGAGGGCTGAAGGAGAAGTCGCTCGCCGCCCAGCGGGCTGGGATCAAGCGGGTGATCGTGCCGGAGCGCAACGAGGGCGACGTCGCGGAGATCCCCGAGCACGAGCGCAGCGAGCTGGAGTTCGCCTACGTCGACGAGGTCGAGAAGGCGATCGACGCCGCGCTCGCATAGCGACCATGGAGGCAGCCGGAGCCCTGGGCAGGGGCAACCTGTCGACTCTCTACGAGGCGATCCGCGAGGCGGTGCGGGCGCGCTCCCGCGCGTTCTGGGTCGTCGCGGGGCTGACGGCGCTCGCCGCCGTCCTGCGCTTCGCGACGCTGGGCGTTCAGTCCTACCACCACGACGAGATCGTCACCGCCAGCCGCGTCCTGCGCGACGACTTCTGGCACGCGATGGACGCGGTCGGCTTCAGCGAGTCGGCGCCGCCGCTCTACTACGCGTTGGCCTGGGCCTGGACCCAGCTCACAGGCAGCGGCGAGGTCGGCCTGCGCTCGTTCTCGGCGCTGGCCGGGGTGGCGACAGTGCCGGTCGCCTACCTGCTCGGCGACGAGCTGCGCGGCCGCCGCGCCGGGATCGCTGCGGCGGCGCTGGTCGCGGTCAACCCGATGCTGCTCTGGTACTCGCAGGAGGCGCGCGGCTACGCGCTGCTGTCGCTGCTGACCGCCGTCGCGGCGCTCTACTTCGTGCGGGCGCTCGACCGCGGCCGCCGCGCCGACCTCACCGGTTGGGGGATCGCCTCGGCGCTCGCCCTGGCGACTCACTATTTCGCGATCTTCCCAATCGCTTTCGAGGCGCTCTGGCTCCTGCGCCGCCGCGGGCGCGCGGTGGCGAGCGGGCTGTGGATCGTCGCCGCGACCGGCCTGCTGCTGGCGCCGCTGGCGATCCACCAGATGTCGCTCGGCCACGCCGAGTGGATCGGCGACCACAGCCTCGGCCACCGGCTCTGGGCGGCCGGGGTGAGCTTCGCGCTCGGCGAGACCGGCGAAGTCATCGCCCAGCCGGAGCGGCTGCTGCCGGCCGTGGTGCCGCTGGCGGCGATGCTTGCCGCGCTGGGCCTTGTCGCGGCGCGCGGCGAGCGTCGCGAGCGGCGCGCCGCGGGACGCATGCTGGCGCTCGCCGCCGTGACCGTCGCCGCCCCGCTCGCCCTGGCGCTGCCGGTCCCCGGTTGGGACTACGTCCTGGCGCGCAACCTGCTGCCGGCCCTGGTTCCGCTGCTGGCCGCCGTCGCGGTCGGCGCGACGCTGCGCCGGGCCCGCCGCGCCGGCGCCCTCCTCGTCGCGGTCCTGATCGCCTGCTCGCTTGGCTTCGCGGTCTGGGCGAGCGCGTCTCCCTCCCTGCAGCGGGCCGACTGGGAGGCGGTCGCCACGAAGCTGGGCGAACCGCGGGCGCCGCGGGCGATCGTCACCTGGACGCTCGGCGAGGCCTCGCTCCGCTACTACCTCTCGACCGGCTCCTTCCAGGTCCAGGCCGCCGACGGCTTCGCCTGGTACGTGCACGAGGTCGACTTCGTCTCGCAGGGTCCGGCGCCGCCGGTCCCCCCGCGCCTGCTCGGGCCCCGCTTCGCCGAACTCGGCTACGGGCCGGCCGGCCGCCTTTGGGTGAGGCGCTACGCGCTGCCCGGGCCGGAGCTGGCCCATCTGCGGCTGCGGACGGTTCGCGACGCCGACCTCGGATTTCGCTCCAACGGCGTCCTGCTCGACGGCATCGGCCCGCCGTGACGCGTGCGGCCAGCGCATATCTGCGTCCTCGGTCGGTCGGCTGCGGGTCACGCACTAACTGTGCGCTCCCCTTGCCGACCTCCCTGCGTCCTTGATCTGCTTGGCCGCACGCGCCACGGGAACGTTTTGGGGCTATTCTGAGGAGGAACCCGAATGATTCCCGGCGAGGAGATGGCATGACCAAGACCAAAGCGGGCCAGGCCGCAGATATTTATTCCACCGCGCGCGAGAACCCCTACGTGCAGCGCCTGATCGAGGACGAAGAGCTGCGCAGCAGCCTTCGTGACGCGTTCGAAGCGGCGCGCGGGGCCTATTCGCGAGCGGCGGGCAACGGCAAGGGAACCGTGAAGGCGATGACCAGCAACAAGAAGGTGCAGCGAGACCTGCGCGACGCCGCGGAGAGCCTGCGCGACGCCTCCGAGATCCTGCGAGCCCCGAAGAAGCGGCGCAAGAAGAGGAGCCGCCTCGGTCGCCTCGTCCTGGTCGGCATCGTCGCCGCCGCGATTGCGCTGGTGTTCAGCGAGGACGCCCGCAAGACGGTGCTCGACGCTCTCTTCGGCGCCGAGGAGGAGTTCGAGTACACCAGCACGACCAGCATCAACGGCGGATAGATGACCGCCTCGAATTGACGCACCCACGGATGACGCGCCTGGCGCGGCGCTGGATCGCCACCCACCTCCTCACGAATAGCGCTGCTATTCGCCCGTCGGCGTGCGGCGCCCAGCTTGGCCAGTCGCGCCCCGGCGGGCACGTCGATTAGGAGCCGGCCATCTATCCGCCGAACGGCCAAGGCACCCTTCCATAGACTGTGAGCATCGAGGCGGCGACCAAAGAGCGGGAGCTGAGCGGCGAAAAGGCGCAGCGGATCGTCAACGCGATGCGCGAGAGCGTCGCCAAGCGCGGCGCCGCCGGCTCGACCTTCGAGCACGTCGCCCGCGAGGCCGGGGTCAGCCGCGGCCTCCTCCACTACTACTTCGGCACCAAGGAGCGGCTGCTGGTCGAGGTCGTCCGCCGTGACGCCGAGATCCGCGTCGCCCGCCTCGACGAGCCGCTCGCCAAGGCGGAGTCGGTCGACGACGTGATCGACGTCCTCGTCGCCAGCCTCACCGACCTGATCGAGAACGAACCGGCCTTCTTCCTGCTGCTCTACGAGCTGTTCAGCGCCGGGCGGCGCAACCCGGACATCCAGCGCGAGGTCGGCCAGCTCTTCGATCGCACCCGCTCCCACGTCGCCGAGGTGCTGGAGGCGAAGGAGCGCGAGGAAGTGCTCAGCCTGCGCCACGACGCCGAGGCGATCGTCGCCTACCTGTTCGCGGTCGGCGACGGCTTCGCCCTGCAGGCGCTGTCGGATCCGGATCGCGACATCAGCCCTCACCGCCGGTGCGGCGTCGGCGCGCTACCTGCTGGCCAGCGAGTAGCCGATGGCGCCTTTCTCGGACATCGCCTGAAGAAGCGCTGATCGAGTGATCGGACTCACAGACGCCTGGCCGTGGGTGCGGGAGGCTGGCTAGCCAGCCAAATGCGCGAGCCGATCAGCAGACTGGCCGGACTGGTGGGACGCAGGCGCCGCTGGGTCCTCGCCGGATGGGTGCTCGTCCTCGTCCTCGCGCTGCCCTTCGCCTCGCAGCAGACCGACCACCTCACGGGCGGCGGCTTCGACGTGCCGGGCAGCCAGTCGAACGCGGTCAACGACGCGCTGGAGCGGGACTTCGGTGGCGACGCCGCCGGCATCGCGGTGCTGCTGCGGGCGGCGCCGGGCGCTGGACCGGCGGCGCGGACCGCGGCGATCGGGCGGGTGCGCCGTGCGGTCGCCGGGATCGACCGGGTGACGCTGCCGCCGCCCGCCGCCGGCCGCGCCGAGCTGGCGCTGCGCCGGGAGGGCGTGGCGATGCTGCCGCTGCGCAGCGACCTCGGCTCCGACCGGCTGATCGACGCCGCCGTGACGTTGCGTGGGGAGCTCGACCCCGGTGCGGGTCGGGGCGGGGTGACCACCTACCTCGCCGGCCAGCCGACGATCTGGGCCGGGCTGCAGGAGCTGTCCAAGGAAGACCTGGCCGAGGCGGAGGTCAGCGGCTTTCCGATCGTCGCGCTGATCCTGCTCGTCCTCTTCGGCTCGCTGGCCGCCGCGGCGCTGCCGCTGGCGCTCGGCTTCGTCAGCGTGACCGTCACCGGCGCCCTGATCTACCTGATCTCGCTCCAGATGGAGACCTCGGTCTTCGTCACCAACATGGCCTCGATGATCGGGATCGGCGTCGCGGTCGACTACTCGCTGTTCATCCTCGCCCGCTACCGCGAGGAGCGGAGCGCGGGGCGCGGCGAGGACGACGCCCGGGCCGAGGCGCTCTCCACCTCGGGCCTGGCGGTGACCTTCTCGGGCATCGCCGTGGTCGTCTCGCTGGCCGGGCTGTGGATGGTCGACAACCAGGCGCTGCGCTCGATGGCGCTCGGGGCGATGACCGTGGTCGCCGTCTCGATCCTCGCCGCGACCACCCTGCTGCCGGCCCTGATCGCGATGCTCGGCGACCGCGTGCTGCCGGGCGGGATCGTGGCCAGGGCGCTGCGCTTCGTGAAGCACACGGTCTTGCGCCGCCCGAGACCCGCCATCCCCGGACGCGGGAGCGAGGGCCCCTCCATATCCACCTCCTTCGACCCTCGCGGGAGCGGAGGGGACGGCGGAAATGTCTTCTGGCAGAGGTGGACCGAGAACGTGATGGCGCGACCCTGGGTGGCCGTGCTCGGCGCCGGCGCCGTGCTGCTGTTCCTGGCGATCCCAGTGCTCTCGCTGACCACCGGCACCGAGGCGCTCGGTCAGTTCCCGAAGGGCAGCGACGTGCGGGTCGGCAACGAGCTGGCCTCCAGGCAGCTCGGCGGCGGCACCGACCCGGTGCAAGTCGTCGCCTCCTTCGACTCGGCCGGCGCCGCCGCCGCCAATCGTGCCGCGGTCGCCGGGTTCGTGCGCAGGCTCGAGGCGACGCCAGGGGTCAGCTTGGTCGCCCCGCCCAGCTTCGCCGGCCGTAGCCTGCTGATTCAGGCGACGCCCCGCGCCGGCAGCGAGTCCGACGCGGCGCGCGCCCTGGTCGACCGCCTGCGCGCGGTGGCGCCCTCGACGCGGCTGGCCCGGGTGGCCACGGTGAGCGTCGGCGGCGAAACGGCTCGCAGCCAGGACGTGCGCCGCCTGATCAGCGGCTCGATGTGGAAGATCATTCTCTTCGTGCTGGGGCTCAGCTTCCTCGTGCTGATGGGGATGCTCCGCTCGCTCGTGCTGCCGCTGAAGGCGGTGCTGATGAACCTGCTCTCGATCGGCGCCGCCTTCGGCGTCCTCGTCGTCGTCTTCCAGTGGGGCTGGCTCGACGGCCTGCTCGGCTTCGAAGGGCAGGGGGCGTTGGACACGATCAACGTGCCGCTGATCTTCGCCGTCGCCTTCGGCCTCTCGATGGACTACGAGGTCTTCCTGATGTCGCGGATCCGCGAGCGCTACATGCGGCATGGCGACAACGAGCGCGCCGTCGCCGAGGGGCTCGCCTCGAGCGCTCGCACGATCTCCTCGGCGGCGTTGATCATGGCCTCGGTCTTCGCGGTCTTCGCGCTCACCGGCGTTCCCTCGATCAAGGAGCTGGGGCTGGGCTCCGCGGTGGCGATCACACTCGACGCGACCCTGGTGCGGCTGATCCTGGTGCCGGCGGCGATGAAGCTGCTGGGCGACTGGAACTGGTGGATGCCGTCCTGGCTCGACCGCCTGCTGCCGGACTTCTCCTTCGAGCGCGGCTCCGGCGAGCCCAAGCCCGCCAAGGCCTGAGGACCCACCCTTGCCGGGATACTGCGTACCGGCTTAGCTCCAGGCCACCCCCGGCTCCGCCTGGGAGGTCGCCTCCGATCAAAGCAGCGACGCGGCGGGCTGAGGCTCCGATTCGGCCGACTGGGACTTTTACCCCCGTTATTGGGGGTCAAAGTCCCAGTCGAGCGCACGGCGATCGGGTTGGAGCTATCCCGGTACGCACTACCGGGACAGGTCCCAATACCCTCTCCGCCATGAGCGAGGAGATCGCATTCGCCGGGGCGGCCAGGCAGGCGGAGATGGTGCGCAGGGGCGAGATCTCGCCTTCGGAGCTGGTGCAGATCTGCCTGGAGCGGATTGCCCGCCTCGACCCGCGGCTCAACTCCTTCCGCGCCGTGCTCGCCGAGCGGGCGTTGCTCGATGCCGAGCAGGCCGAGGCGCGGCTGAAGGGCGGCGAGGAGCGGCCGTTGCTCGGCGTGCCGGTCGCGCTCAAGGACAACCACGACCTGGCCGGCGAGCTGACCACCTACGGCACCGACGGCTTTGTCGACCCCGCCCCAGCCGACGCCGAGATGGTGCGGCGGCTGCGCGAGGCGGGGGCGATCGTGATCGGCAAGACGCTGCTGCCCGAGCTGGCGATCTGCGGCTTCACCGAGTCGGCGACCTGGGGCGTCACCCGCAACCCGTGGGACCCGCAGCGCACCCCCGGCGGCTCGAGCGGCGGCAGCGCCGCCGCCGTCGCCGCGGGTCTCGTCCCGATCGCCTCGGCCTCCGACGGGGCGGGGTCGATCCGCATCCCCGCCTCCTCCTGCGGCCTGTTCGGGCTGAAGCCGCAGCGCGGAAGGGTGCCGCTGGCGCCCGACTTCGATCACTGGAACGGCCTCTCGGCCAACGGCTGCCTCAGTCGCAGCGTGATCGACACCGCGCTCTGGCTGGACGTGGCAGGCGGCGGCTCGGAGGGGGCGGAGGCGCTGCCGCCCGGGCGCCCCTTCGTCGAGGCGGCGCGGACGCCGCCCGGCAAGCTGCGGGTCGCCTGGTCGATCGCGGCGCCACGCGCCGCGGCGCCGCCGACCGTCTCCGACGTCGCCAAGGACGCCGTGGCCGAGACCGCCGAGCTGCTGCGCTCGCTCGGCCACCAGGTCGAGCCGCGCGACCCTGACTGGGGGACGATCGGCAACGACATGGTGCCGCGCTACCTGCGCGGGATCGCCGCCGACCTCGACCGGGTGCCGGCGCCCGAGCGGCTCGAACGCCGCACCCGCGGCTTCGCCCGGCTCGGGCGGCTGATCCCCGACCGCCTCTTCGAGCAGGCGCGCCGCGCCGAGGCGGCCGACGCCGCTCGCGTCAACGCGATCTTCGACTCCGACGACGTGCTGATGACCCCGGTGATGGGCGGCACGGCGCTGCCGGTCCGCCGCTGGGAGGGACGCGGGGCGCTCTGGACCCTGCTCGGGATGAGCCGCTTCTACCCCTACTGCATCCCCTGGAACCATCTCGGTAACCCGGCGATGTCGGTCCCCGCCGGCTTCGCCGCCGACCGCATGCCGCTCGCCGTGCAGATCGTCGGCCGTCCCGGCGACGAGGCGACGCTGCTCTCCCTCGCCGCCCAGCTCGAGGCCGAGCGGCCCTGGGCGGAGGAGCGCCCGCCTATCTCATAGCGCGCCGCTCAGCCGAAGACCTTGCGCATCCGCGCCAGCTCGCGCAGCTTGCCGTGCGGCCGGATGCGGCGCTGGAGCAACATCTTCAGCGGGCTGGCGTCGGGCTTGCCGGAGGCGATCCAGTCGGCCCAGCTGGCCTCGAGCACCACGGTGGGGTCGGGCGCCTCGCCCGGCTCGGCGCGGGTCGAGCCGTTGTCGATCACCAGGTGCCAGGGGTCGGCGTCGCTGAACCGCCACTGGTAGACGAGCCGCGAGCCGTTGGCGGCGGCGGGATCGGCGACGCGGGTGATGACGTCGAAGTAGAGGCGCTGCAGCTCCGGCGTGGATTTCGGCATGCCCTCGTCCGGCGGGCCGAGGATGCCGGCCATCATCAGCTTCACCTGACGCTCGGCGACCTCCTCGGCGGGCATCTCAGGGTCGAACGGGAAGGTGCCGGGAGGCATCTCCTCGGTCGGGTAGCCGATCGTCCGCCAGCGCTGGCGGATCATCTTCAGACCGAAGGCGAAGATGTCCTCGAGCGAGAAGCCGAAGCACTCGGTGTACTCGCGGTCTCGATTCGGCGGCGAGAAGACGGCGGGCCCGTAGGGCAGCACCTCGCGCAGCAGCTCGACCACCGCCGCTCGGCACTCCTCGGCGCCGGGGCGCTCCGGGTCCAGCAGCTCGGAGAGCACCTTGACGCCGAAGCCGATGTGGCGCTGCTCGTCGCGGGAGACGTTGGCGATCCCCTCGCTGAAGCCCGGCATCGTCTCCTCCGAGGCGAAGAAGTCCTCGATGAAGTGCTGGCCGGGCTGGGCGAGGGAGCCCTCGACGATCAGGTGGTAGAGGGTGATCGCCTGCGCGTACTTGGGCAGCGAGCGGTCCCTGCGCAGCTCCTCGGCCATCCGGTCGAGCCGGTCGAAGATGCCGCGGTAGCCCCAGTTGAGCTCCGGCAGGGTGGAGGAGAGGGTCTGCTGGATCGTCTCGCCGCCGACCCCGATCACCTCCTTGAAGAAGCGGTGGAAGAAGACCGAGTGTCGGACCTCGTCGACCTGCTGGGTGGCGAGGAAGTAGGACTGCTCCTCGGTCGGCGCGGCGGTCACGTAGGGGGAGAGGGTGTCGGCGACCCGGTCCTCGCCGTAGAAGAACATCGAGTAGACCCACATCGCCGAGCGCCGCTGGATCTCGCTGAGCGCCGCCCAGCCGGCCCGGTCCTCGGAGAAGTCGAGCTCGTAGGCGCTCCAGTTGCCCTGCTCCCAGCGTTTGTAGAGGTCCTCGTAGGTGACGTTCTGGGTCAGGCTCTGCGATGCGACGCTCATCTCTTCTCCTTCGGCTGGGGATGCTTCCGCGCTGGACCGGCCGCCTCCGTTGCGGCTATCGATGCAGAGGTTAGCGCGAAACTGGCCAGCCAGCCAGTTACTCTTCGAGACGTCGCTCACACAGCCGCCGGGGTCTCGATCTCCCGCTTGAGGATCTTGCCGGTCGGGCCCTTGGGGAGGTCGTCGAGGAACCAGACGACGCGCGGGTACTTGTAGGCGGCGATCCGGTCCTTGACGTAGGCGCTGACCTCCTCGGAGCTCAGCTGCTCACCCTCGTGGAGGACGACCGCGGCGCCGATCTCCTCGCCCCACTCGTCGTGCGGGACGCCGAGCACCGCCGCTTCGCGGATCTTCGGATGCTCGTAGAGGACCTCCTCGACCTCACGCGGGTAGACGTTGTAGCCGCCGCGGATGATCAGGTCCTTCTTGCGGTCGACGATGAAGAAGTAGCCCTCCTCGTCGGTGCGGGCCATGTCGCCGCTGTGGAACCAGCCGCCCCGCATCGCCTCCGCCGTCGCCTCGGGGCGTTGCCAGTAGCCCTTCATGATGTTGTGGCCGCGGATCACGATCTCGCCCACCTCGCCCTGGGCGACCGGCTGGTCGTTCTCGTCGACCAGCCGCATCTCGACCCCCTCGATCGGGGTGCCGATCGAGCCCGGCTTGCGCTCCATGTCCGGGTGGTTGGAGCAGGCGACCGGCGAGGTCTCCGAGAGGCCGTAGCCCTCGAGCACCTTCGCCCCGAAGGCCTCTTCGAAGCCGCGCAGCACCTCGACCGGCATCGAGGCGCCGCCGGTGATGCAGTTGCGCAGCGCCGAGGTGTCGAAGCGCTCGCGCTCGGGGTGGTGCAGGAGGGCGCCGAACATCGTCGGCACGCCGT
>Ga0210144_1000108_pt1 | contig 47003 bp, 37 predicted proteins | sample Muzzi_PWA_D2_FD_185532 | JGI IMG/M metagenome (GOLD analysis project Ga0210144, IMG submission 185532) | Wetland microbial communities from San Francisco Bay, California, USA, that impact long-term carbon sequestration - Muzzi_PWA_D2 (SPAdes) | ecosystem: Environmental > Aquatic > Marine >...
GTTCCAGGCTTGCTACACGGCTTCTTACCTCACACGATCGACACCCCTGGATCCTCGCTCCGCACCCCTCGGCCTACGATCTCCACGCGCTCCTCGCACGAGGCACACAACCGATCGGTGCGCACCGAGTGCTCAGGCTCGATCAAGGGTAGGGACACCAGCTCCACACCAAGCACCAGCTGTGCGAAACCGGGCATGAGATCCTTTCTGGCGTTGATCACGACGGCCGCGGTCATCTGTTGTGCAAGAAGGACGGCGTGAAAGTGGTTGATTACCTGTGTGGGTTTCTCGTCTAGAAGCGGTGTCTTGACCGGTTTCGTCTCAGCGTTGCTGAGCCTTCTGCTCGTCGCTGGCGGACAGGTGAGCGCCGCGGGTGCGACCTTCGTCACCGGCAGGCTGGAGCCTCCACCCCGAGCTGCGGCCGGCCCGATCCAACTCCGACTCGAGGCACCGCCTTCTACCTGTTCAGACTCGGACCCGGTTCCACCGAGGACGTGGACCGTGGCCCCCGGGGAGGACGGACGCTTCTTGGTCGAGCTGCCGGAGCTTCGCCTGTGGCGCCTGACGATCGAGGCCTCGCGCAGGGCTCTGAGCCACTCTCTCGATGTCGAGCCTTCGATCGATTCACGCGACCTGGGGAAGATCTCGTGGCCCCTCCGGGCGCCGCATGGGGTGATGAGCCGGAGGGTCCCCACGGCCGATCCGACGGAAGAAGGGTCTTCGGCTCTCAAGCATGGAGCGACGCCCGTGGTCCTGGAGGGCACGGTCTTTCTGCGTGAGCCTGGGCCGTCGGATCGAGCTGGTAGGGCGGATCGTCCCATCGAGGGGGCTCTCGTCTGGCTACAGGACGATCCGTCCTGCTACACCTGGACCGATGTCCATGGGAGGTTCCGGCTGCGCCCGGCCGGTGGTGGTCCGCTCCCTCGGCGTGCGGCCGTCGTTGTCCAGAAGGCTGGCTTCGAGCGTGCCAGTGTGCACGTCGGAGGGACCAGCGGCGCAGACCCGGTGGTGCTGCAACTGGATCGGCGAGCCGGTGTGATCGAAGGCGCGGTGCACACTCCGGGAGGGCAGCCGATCCCTTGGGCTCACCTTGTGGGGTGGAACGGGCACGAGACCGTCGCCGATGAGCATGGGCGGTTCGTGCTAGCGGGCCTGGAGGTTGGCCGCTCCGGTCCGATCGAGGTCTCGGCCGAGGGGTTCGCGGAGGCTCGGGAGATCGCCACCGCTCGGCAAGATCCCGACAGGCCTTTGTCGGTCGTGCTCGATCCTCTTCGAAAGATCTCCGGACACGTGGTCGATTCCAACGGCCATCCCCTCGAAGACGCGGAGATCCGGGTGGTCGACGGGCTCGTGGAGATCGCGCGGACGGTGAGCGATCGGCAAGGTGCCTTCGTGATCGGACCGGTCGCTGCCGGCTCCCACCGGATCGTTGCCAAGCACGAGGGTCATGCCACGCTGGACCGGAGCCTTGATCTTCCCGATGGCGAGGGCCCGTTCGATCTGGGGACCGTCGAGCTCTCTTGGGAGCAGACGATCCGCGGCCGTGTCATCGACGGCGAGGGCCTGCCGGTCCCGGGGGCGGAGATCTTCGCCCTGCGAGACTTCCTGCCCCGGTCCCGCCGGGCCGACCGGCGGCCGGATCGGAGCCCGGACGACCGGAGCGACGCAGACGGAGAGTTCGAGGTCGGGGAACTGGCTCCGGGAACGGTGACGCTGGAGCTCTGGAAGGAGGGATTCGCGCCGAAGACGGTGGACGTGGAGCTCGGCCGGTCCGGCGGTCCGCGGGAGATCGAGGTCGAGATGCAGGCGGCTCGAGAGCTCCGGGTCCGGGTCGTGGATGATCACGGGGACCCCGTCGCCGGCGCCCTGGTGTTGCTCGGCGTCGAGCCGCCGGCCGGCGACCACCGCCTGGGCGGGAGCTACCCGCCGCTCCGAACGTCCGACGCGGGTGAGGTCCGGCTGAACGTCCAGGCGGGGTCGACGGTGCAGATCGACGTCATCCCGGACCGGTGGGCGCGCGCACAGAGAGCGCTGACCCTTCCCTCCGACCCGGGAACGACCGACACCACCATCCGGCTCTCCCGTCCAGCGTCCGTCGACGGCGTGGTGTTTGACCCGAACGGGGAGCCGGTGCGCGATGCCACCGTCCAGGCCTGGGCACCCGAAGGGTCCCTGCCGCTCGCTGGCGCCAGCACCGACTCCGGGGGGCGCTTCCGCCTCGACGGCTTGGCTCCGGGTCGCCTGGTCTTGAAGGTGGACCACCGGGGGTTCGCAACCTCGCGGACTCCCCTCGACCTCCCGCCGGGAGCCACGACGCGCCAGATCACGCTGCAACCGCGAGATTCTGCCACTCTGGTCGGGTCCGTGCTCGAGGACGGCCGTTGGCCCGTCGCCGGGGCACGCGGCTCGCTCCGGTCGACGACTACCGGGAAGGCCTGGCCGTTTCAAGCCGACGGCGAAGGTGTCTTCCGCATCCAGGCGATCCCGCGGGGGGCCTACGAAGTCTCCCTGGACGACGGGAGATTCCTGCCGACCGCCGATAGCCTCCTGGTCCAGGTGGACGAGCCGGCCGCCCGCGCGACGATCTCCGTCGCCCGGCCCTGCAGGGTGGAAGGCCTGGTGAGCGGCCTCGGCGCCGGACAGATCGGCAACCTTCGCGTGCGAGCCGTCAGCTCGCAGATACGCCTGCCGCTCCCCGTCGACCCCGCGGCGCTCGTCGTTCGGGGCCAGCTCCCGCCTGGCCACTGGCGCATCGAAGGAACGCTCACCGGCGCCGACGCCGAGGAAGGCGCAACGCCCAGCGCGACCTCCCAGGTCACCTGCGAGAGCGGCGAGACGGTGAGCTTCGAGCTGGCGTTCTGAGCCAGCACCCTCCCCTCTCGGCCTGACGGCCCTCGCGCTGCTTCGTCTGGTCCATCTCCCGGCCAGCTCGGGCCATCCCACCGCGTGGCTCAGGGCGATTTCGAATCGAGGAAGAGGATCTTGTCCCCCTCGCCTCGCCAGCGGTTCACGGGAACGTCTCCTCAGCGCGCTCTTTCTAGCGCAGCAGGGCGAACAGGCCGCCGCCGACCGCGGCGCCGAGGATCGACACCACGGCGAAACGGAGGAACCGCATCGGCTTCCCGATCGCCCGGCTGTAGACGCTCACCGCCGGATAGAGCGCCCAACCGACGGCGAGAATCCCGGCTCCCACGCCAAGGGCAGCCGGAGCGTCGAAGAACCGGCGCAAGGCCCATGCGATCGCCGCGAACAAGAACGCTCCAAGCACCAAATTCTCGAGGAGCAGGAGGTTGAATTCGACCGCCGTCAGCTCGAAAGTCTCCGGTGCGTTCCGCTTTCCTTCTCTCGCCATCTTGCCCTCCTACTTCGCGAGGAAGCACATGACGCCGCAGCCAACTTCGGCTCCGACGCACCATGGCCCGAAGCAACCCGGCCAGGGGCCACCATCGTAGACGCTGGCCGTACTGCGTCAAGAATGCGAAGGCGCCCGAGTCAAGCGGCCGAACCTCTCCGAGAGCGCCTACGTCGCGCCGACGGCGGTCATCCGGGGGGACGTGACGATCGGGGACGGCGCGGCGATCCTGTTCGGCGCGGTGATCACGGCCGAGGGCGGGGCGGTGCGGATCGGCGCCGACTGCGTGATCATGGAGCAGGCGGTACTTCGGGGAACGCCGCGGGCGCCCCTAGCCTTGGGCGATCGGACGCTGGTGGGACCCCACGCCCATCTGACGGGCTGCGAGATCGGCGACGACTGCTTCCTGGCCACCGCCTCGACCGTCTTCAACGGTGCGCGCCTCGGTCCGGGGACCGAAGTGCGGATCCACGGGGTGGTCCACGTCAACAGCCGGCTTCCGGCCTCCTCGACGGTCCCCATCGGCTGGGTGGCCGTGGGCCATCCCGCCGAGATCCTGCCGGTGAGCGATCACGAGGCCATCTGGGAGATTCCGCCGAAATCCTGCCGGCGAGCGACCATGAGGCCATCTGGGAGATTCAGAAGACCCTCGACTTCCCCGGCACGGTCTTCCAGGTCGACCGGAGCGTCCCCAAGGGCGAGCGCACCCGGCGCTACGCCCGAGCCCTCCAGCGCCAGCGGGAGGACGAGGTCCTGGACGGCGGGTGAGCTGGTGAAGCGATTGGCGCCGCCCCGGACGGGACTGGTCACCCACCCTCGCGAGGAGCCCGTCCGCCTGTCGATCGCCGCGAACCTCGCCACGATCTGCCCCTACGACCGGACGATCCATCAGGGCGAGCTTGTCCGGACGGCTCACTGACACTGCACGCTCCCCGGAAAACCGTCGTCCAGCGCGATCTTGCAGCAGTCGTCGCTGCTGTAGTACCAGGAGCACGACTGGCCCTGGTTGACCTGGTTGCACCGGCCGTCGAGGTCCGCACCGGGGCCGAGGTTCTCGATGGCAGCACAGTCCCAGGCCACCGGTCCGGTGAACTGGCAACAGGTCCCGCTGGTACCACAGGTCACGTCACCGAAGCCGTCGTCGACAGCCTTCTCGCAGCACTCCTCGTTGCTGTAGTCCCACGAGCACGACTGCCCCTGGTTGACCTGGTTGCACCGGCCGTCGAGATCCGCGCCGGGGCCCAGGTTCTCGATAGCGGCGCAGTCCCAGGCCACCGGCCCGGTGAACTGGCAACAGGTCCCGCCGGTCGAAGCGCTCGGGCTCGAGGCACACGCCGTAAGGCTCATCGTGACGATGGCAACGACGAGAAGGCCCGTTCCGCTGCTGTCAAGTCGCGTCCGTGTGTTTCTCATGCGGTCACCTCCAGCACGCGTCAATTGAAGGTTGATGCATCTCTACGTATGCAGATCACTCCATCGAAGGATCGCGGCTGGCCGATCCGCTCCCCCGTGATTCACCGCGCGCGTCCCGCGGCTCCTGTTGGCGTCCAGGCAATGGAAACGGTCCCTCGACACTGACGCGCGAGCGCATCCCGTACCAGATCGCGCCGTGCGTCAACTCCACCCGGGCGGCGCACCATCTGAGAGACGGACCGGGCGACAGGCTCTGGAGACAGCGAACCCAATCCGCCGGGCGCGAGCGGAGGCGGTTCGTGTACCTCATCAGCGTGACGTGCGCCGATTGCGCTGGGTACCGAGACTGCACCTCCACGCCCAGCTTCCCGAGCCGTTCGATGATCGAGCGTCGCGTGCTCTGGAGCGCAGCGCCCACTGGCTGGAAGCTCAGTGCAGCCCCGCCGTCGTCGAATCCCAGCCGGGGGCGGTCGAGCCAGAACCGTGAAGCCTCCGCGAGGACATCGCCGATCGCCGCCGAGACGCGCTGTGCCAGCAGTCGAGCCTCGGAGAGCGTGCGGCCGTGGCAGATCTCGACGAGAGTCAGGTGGAGGTCACCAGCGGGACAGTAGTACTGAGACGGCTCGACCGCTTGCAGCCGGCTCTGAATCCGCGAAACTCGCTCGATCACCTCCGCGGGCGGGCGAGCGATCAGGGTGACGCCGCCGCGCTGATCACTTCCCGGTGCTTCGAGCTCCGTCTTCAGGATCTCGTCGATGCGCAGCCGACCCGCCAGGAGGGCTGGAAGCGAACGCTCCTTGCGCTCTTCCAGGCGCTGCTCGAAGATCTCCCGGTCCGTGGAATCGGGGCGCTCGGCGTTCATCCCAAGCCTCGCCGCCGATCGGCGTCGGGGTTACGCTCTCGGCGGATCGAGCCAAAGAGAACATGCCCCATGGGATTCACGCTCACCAGCGCCGTCGACATGCGCCTCTCCGCAGATGAAGCTGACGGCCCGGAGGTGGCACCCACTTGCAACGCAGACCCAGGATCACGGCGACCGATCTAGTGAGTTGGGTGGCGTCTCTTCAACCGGCTCCCGCTTCCAGTTCCAAGCGTGGTGATTCACCGTCACGATCCAGGAGAAGTCGACAGCCTTTCCGCACACGGTGCCCGGGGAGTACTTGGACTCCTTGGCAGAGTCAACGAAAAACTTGTCGACTGTCGGAGAGACCGAGCGCAAGACGCAAACGTCGGTCACGTCGCCTTCGGCTGAGATGAGGTACTCGAGGACGAGCGTCGCAGCGCGAACCTCCTCACCTGCTGGAAGACTCGGCGGCTTGCGCGACGGCCCACGAAGTCTGACCGGCAGGACGACCGACGCCTCGACACTCGTCGGGTCATCCCAGTCGACGTCGCAACCTTCGACGGAAGGAGGCAGCTTTGGCCACTCATGTTCCTTTCTGCACGACTCACGAGCCTTCTCCATGTCCGGGGGCAGGCCAGACTCGGCAGCCAAGGGGAGGGCAACCAAGGTGCCGACCGCGAGGCAGAGCGCTGCTGATCGAGGCTTCACCGGTCTCGACGCATCTAACCGCTGGAATTCAGCGGCCACGCCGTACGCGAAGCGCGCGGGTTGGTCCGCTGCAATGACTTGTTAGGCGGCTCTGGGCCATTTCACTACCTAGCGCAGTATTTCGAGACGAAACCTCGGATTGACGGCCCCAGATTCTACGTAGCCACCGCCTGTAATCTGGAGTCGCCATTCGGTGCCTTCACCTCTAGAGGCAGTTCCGTTCAAGCCAGGTTCATCAAGCGATTCAAGCAGCGGAGCGACTGACAGGAAAGCAGCGGGTCGAATTCGGATCTCGCGCGGAACTGTGCCATCTCCAGGCACGACCTCAATGCTGTTGATGTATTGGAGACCGCCTTGGTTCGCCAAGATGGAGTTCTTACTGTCGAAGATGACTGCAGGCCGCACGCGCGACGCGACTGCTTCCAGGACCCGTGGGTCGGCAAGGGCACGTTCGATCCGAGAGTCTACGAAAGACGTGATTCCGTAGAGGGCACTGGCGAGCACGCCAAGCACAGTTATAGCGGAGGCGGACTTCTTTGTGATGGACCAAACAGTCGGAGTGGCATTCTCAGGGTCGCTCATGGTTTCACCGCTATTCTACCAATGGCGTTTGGATTCGAGGAAGTAGCCGCCTTCTATGAGGCCCGGTGCTGTCAAGCTTCAAGTTTCGGAAAGATCTCGGCGTCATTCTCTGGCGGCTTCCTCCGTGTCGCGGGCGATCCCGCCCGGGACTTCCTAGTTGCGGTAGGAGCGCCGGTCACCCGGCGCCCCCCGAACAGATCCCGGCGTGCGGTTTTCCCGCACCGGGCTCTTCGGTCATCCTCGCTTCCGCGTTCAACGAGCACCTCCCAGCAGCAGCTGCCGGTCTCGGCTCTCCGTGATCCGGGGCGGTGCCACTCCAAAGTGATCGACCCGCCACACGAAACACCTGGAGAATCCCACCGGATGGCCTCCGCGTCTACGCCTCAGCAACTACCCCTTCGTCTTCTCGCTCTTCGACCCGTTACCGGCTTCTGTTCCCGACTTCTTCGCGCCGAGGCGGAATCACTCCACCCAGTCTAGGACCGTCTCCCAGTTGAAGCCGGCGAGAAACGCGACAGCAGCCGGCAGCGCCGCGTTCTTGATGTTCCCGCCGGAGTTCAGGACGAACAGTCCGGCCTGCAAGAGTAAGTAGATGAACGCTCCGAACAGGCCACCGATGGAGGGAGCACAGAAGTGCCCCAATGCGAAGTTCGAGCGGTAGACACCCCGGTCGACCTGCCGAGCAAGCCAGTACGGGCTCCGGAGCAAGGAGCCCAACGCACCGAAACCGAAGGCCGATGCCGGCACACCCCAGAAGCCATGCCCGTTCTCCAGGCCCAACGACACCGACAATGGCCGAGCCCACCCGACAGCTAGACCCAACACGATGCCCACAGCCGCGGCGAGATAAGCCGCTTCCAGAGCCCCTTGACGACGAACCCTCCACCACAGGCTCCTCAATCGGATTGCCTGGCTGAAGCAGATGCTCGCTTCGACCAGCCGCTCACCGGCCTCCGCATGCTTCCCTGCTTCGTTTAGCTCTCTGGCGCCGCGGAGTTCCTCGGCCACCTTCCGAGTCAGCTCCTCGCCCTCCGTTCCGGCCGCTGCCAAACCATCGTCGATCGCGTGCGCCAGATGCCTTTCGATCTGGCTCGCTGCTGCTGTCACCCGTGTCTGGTCCACATCAACCCCGTCGTCGTGAGAGGTTCACTCTCAACTACCAGCCATGAACCCCTCCTGAGCTCCTGACTCGCCTTCCCGCTTCAGAAGCTCCTTCAATTGCTCCTCGTCCCACTCCAGAAGGCGCTCTGCAGCCAGATCACACGAGGAGTGACGATCCTCGCAAAGCCAAAAGATGATCCTTCGGACATCACCGGCCCCAGACCGGCCCGAGAACACCATTGAGAGATCCCTCAACCGCCGGACGATCTTCTCCTGGCTGTGGCGTGGCAGATCTTTGGCGAGATGATGCTGGAGATAGTTCGAGGCCTCCACCCAGAACGAAGGATCTTCCTCTGGACCGGGAGCTTCCGCACCGACGACAGCCCTGAGCCTCTCAGGCGAGAGATCCACGGGCTTCTCGGCGTTCGAGCGAATACACCATGACCAGTGCCTCGTCTTCGGGGGGACCCACGCTGGCCGGATCCCGAGGTCGCGGGCATCCCCGTGCGCCTCGGTCCGACCAGCATTTACCGAGGAGTGGTGACGGTCCCCATCCCCTTCGAGGTCGGCCCCGGGGGCGCGACGGGGATCAGCTCACCGGCGGCGTGAGCCTGCCCTTCTGAGCCGTCGGCGGAGTCCTCTCCAGGAGCCAGAACAGGAGGTTGTCGGTGAACACGGGGTCGCGGGTGAGGTCGAGGTGGTCCCTGAACAGGAAGAGCACGTCGGACCACGGGATCGGTGACCGGAGGTAGGGCTGCCACTCGGCTCCGACCCGCTCGTCGAGCAGCGCGCTGGTTCGGAGCACGGTCCCGTCGCCCGGGGCCCGGGCGGTCACCTCGATCCTCCCGGTGCCGGCATCGATTCGGGCCGCGGCGGCGGTGGGGACCGCATCGCCGGCCACGAGATAGAGCTTCAGGTGATCCGGCGGTGGAGGCGCCTGCCGGTCGAGGGCCGACGTGATCCGCCGCGCTCGCTCCAGGCTCTTGGCCAGGTGGTCCAGGGCGATCCTCCGGCGCGCGGCGGGGTCGGGCTCGTCCGGAAGAAGCTCCCGGAGCACGGACTCCTGGCCCGGCGATGCCAACCCCCACCCCATGCGCTCCCAGAGCGCCGGATCGAACAGGTCCTCCACGCGGCGCTCGGGAGGTCCGCCCTCGACGATCTCCGTACGGCGAGCCCGGGGCAGGACCTGGTAGAGCGACGGGAACGTGCCGAGCACCGCCGGCGGATAGGTGGGAACGAAGGGCCCCGGATCGTAGCCCTCAACGAGATCGACCAGGCTGTCCAGCGAGCCGCCGTCGGGGGGCGCGACCAGGACCGCCCGGTCCACCCAGTCGGCGCCGGCCCAGGGAACCTCTCCCGCCGCGCCGTCCGCCGGCGGCTCGGCGCCGCCGTAGCGCAGGAAGTAGCGGAGCACGATCCCGCCCATGGAGTGGGTCACCACGTCGAAGCGCACCGGCCCGGGGTCGACGCCGAATCGCTTCAGGGTCTCGCGGCGCACGAACTCCCGCTTCTCCGCCAGGAACCGTCCCAGGGCCCGGGCGTTCTCGGCGGCGTCCCGGCGCCAGTCGTAGGGGAACTGGAAGCAGGTGTAGTGATCGGAGCCGTAGTCGACCGCGCCGGAGAGGCCGAGCGACTGGTCCTGGTAGCCGCCGGCGCCGAGGGCGGCGAGAAGCTGGACGTAGGCCCGGATCCGGACCGGGATCCCCAGGACCCGGACCCGCACCCGGTCGAGCACGCCGACGGCCTCGACCCGGTCGCGGAGCGACTCCAGGGGCTCCCCGGCGGCCATGGGCAGGGCGAGCAGCCGTGCGTCCGCCGGGTTTCGGGGGCGGGCGAAGTTGCCGGTGAAGGCACCCCAGACGACCCGGCCGCTGTCGTGGTCCACCAGGGTGGAGCCGGTCAGGCCGGGGATCACCACGACCGGGTTGCGGTCCGGTCCGTGGTGCTGGGCGGCGCGGTCGTAGAGACCGGCCAGGTTCGGAGGCTGGTAACGGCTGATGCAACCCGCGAGCGACAGGAGCGCCAAGAGCAAGGCGGCGGCTCCGATCGCCCCCGAGAGCGGCGACGGCTGGCTCCCGGGGCGACTCACGGTCCCTCTCCCCGGTCCGCCTTCTCCGGCCCGGGCTCCGGTCGGGGCCCGGAAGCGATCGGTGCGTCGAGCACGCGCTCGTCGAGCCCGAAGGCTGCGACCAGGTCTCCGGCGTGGGGCCTGAGCTTCTCGCACAGCGAGTTGACCAGGGTCCGGATCGCCCGGCTCTTGCGCGGATCGACCAGGCCGTGCTCGAGCAGGAAGCCCTTCTCCGTCTCGAGGGTGGCCAGAGCGTGGAGCTCGCCGACCGTCTCCAGCAGCGGGCGCACCCCCTCGGGCGCCGCCCCGACCCAGTGGTCGTAACGCTCGAGCGCGTGCCGGTCGACGAACGCCCGGGCCAGCTCCAGGGCGTGGTCCTGGCATCGGACCAGCGCCTCGAACGGGGTCATGCCCCGGTCGAGCCGCGCCGCGAGCCGGCGACCGAGGGTGTAGAGCAGGCGCCGCTCCCGCCAGCGGAAGAGCTCCAGGTGGAGCTCGCGGGAGCGCAGGTGGTCCTCGTCGTTGCGGCGGATGGCGAACGGGTTGTGCTCGATCAGGTCCTCGGCCCTCTGGGTAACCAGCCAGCGAACCATGCCGAGAGCGCTCAGGTCCTGGAACTGGGTCCGGAGCTCGGCGAGGAGGCCCTTGGCCACGAGCTGCATCAGCACCGTGTTGTCGCCTTCGAAGGTGGTGAAGACGTCGGTGTCGGCCTTGAGCGCCGCGAACCGGTTCTCCGCCAGGTATCCCTGGCCGCCGCACGCCTCGCGACAGGCCTGGATGGTGTCGGTCGTGTGCCAGGTCGCGACCGCCTTGAGAGCGGCCGCGATCGTCTCGAGCTCCCGACGGTCCCCCTCGCCGTCTGCTCCATGGGCGTAGGCGCCGGCCAGGTCCCGCAGCGCCGCGTGCAGGACGTAGGTCTTCGCCAACCGCGGCAGGAGACGCCGCTGGTGGGACAGGTAGTCGAGCAGGCACACCTCGGCCTCGCCCTCCGGCCCGAACTGGCGCCGGCGGTCGGCGTAGCGCACCGCGATCGCGAGCGCGTTCTTGGTGGCCGAGAGCCCCCCGAGGGCGACGCTCACCCGGCCGCCGACCAGGGTTCCCAGCATGGTGAAGAAGCGCTTGGACGGGCTCGCGATCGGGCTCTGGTAGTGGCCGCTCTCGTCGATCGAGCCGAACCGGTCCAGCAAGTTGCCGCGGGGCACGCGGACGCGGTCGAAGGACAGGCGCCCGTTGTCGACCCCCTGAAGGCCCAGCTTCGGACCGTCGTCCTCGATCGTCACCCCCGGGCAGGGCTCGCCGTCGTCGTCACGGATCGGGACGAGGACCGCGTGCACGCCGTGGCGATGGCCGCCGACCTCGAGCTGGGCGAAGACCGTGGCGAGCCGGCCGTGGCGGGCGGCGTTGCCGATGTAGTCCTTGCGCGCGCCCGGCTCGGGGGTGTGGACGACGATCTCGTCGTGCTCCAGGTCGTAGGTCGCCGTGGTCTCGAGCTCTGCCACGTTCGAGCCGTGGCCGGTCTCGGTCATGGCGAAGCAGCCCGGCAGGTCCAGGGAGCCGACCGCCGGCAGCAGCTCCCGGTGGTGCCGCTCGGTGCCGAGGTGGAGAATGGAGCCGCCGAAGAGCCCGAACTGGACCCCGAACTTGACCAGCGTGGAGAGGTCGCCGTGAGCGAGCGTCTCGAAGATGGCCACGAACCGGCCGAGGTCGTCCTCTCCGCCGACCGAGCGCGGAAACGAGGCGGCGCCCCAGCCGCGGGCCGCGAGTGCGCGGCAACGCTCGAGAACGTGCTCCCGGTAGCGCTCCCGCGGCAGCTCGAGCGGCCGGGCGAACGCGGGCGAGGCGAGCAGCTCGAGCACCTCGCGCCGGAGCTCGCCATGGGGCTGTTGCAGGAAGTCGTGGAGGGCTGCCACGTCGAGCGCGGCCCGGGGCGCCGGCGCCTCGGCCACCGGCCGCCCGACGCTGAGCAGCCGCGCGCTGCTCTCGGCCGAGGCGACCCCGAGCGCGCGTTCCACGTCGGCCAGGGCCTGGAGCTCGGCAGGATCGGGCTCGTGGCCCGCGCGACGGGCGAGCGACGCCCCGAGGGCGGCGAGGCCGCCCCGTTCCTCCGGCGCCAGGTCGCGGGCCGCGTCCCGGAGGAGGTCGAGCAGCGTCGCCAGCTCTTCGGCCGACGGCGGCGACGCCGGGTCGAGCCAGCGGCCGAGGAGGTCCTCGCACGTGCGGTCCGGGGCCTCTGCCTGGATGCGGCCGCAGACGGCGCGGATCTCGTCGCCCTCGAGCTCGCTGTCGGCCCAGGCGACGTAGAGTAGGGGCAGGAACGCCCGCAGTCGCGAATCCTCGGGCAGGGGGCGGGGTTTCGATCGCTCGGTCATGGCTCCCTTTCGGGGTCAAGCTTCGGTTTCGGAGATCGGTCCGAAGAGATCGGCCCGAACGGTTCATACGAAGCCGCCCGGCCCTCGGTTCAGCCACTCCCCTGCCGCAGCGCGACAATCCGGACGGCCGCCCGGTGCGTATCCCAGGCCGGCCACCTCCGCACCACCGGTGAGAGTTAGGATCTCCACGATGAAAGCATCCGACCTGTTTGTCCAGTGCCTCGAAACCGAGGGGCTCGAGATCGTCTTCGGCGTCCCGGGCGAAGAGAACGCCGACTTCATGATGTCGCTCGAGGCGAGCGAAACGATCCGCTTCGTCCTGACCCGCCACGAGCAGGGCGCGGCGTTCATGGCCGAGGTCTACGGCCGGCTGACCGGCAACCCGGCGGCCTGCCTGGGGACCTTGGGACCGGGGGCGACCAACCTGATCACCGGCGTGGCCGACGCCAACATGGACCGCGCACCCATGCTGGTGATCACCGGCCAGGGATCGACCGAGCGGCTGCACAAGGAGAGCCACCAGGCGATGGACGTGGTCTCCATGTTCCGGCCGGTGACCAAGTGGGCGCACTCTGTCGCGCACCCGAACAACGTGCCGGAGATCGTGCGCAAGGCCGTGCGGCTGGCGCGCACCGAGAAGCCCGGCGCGTGCCTGATCGAGCTGCCGGAGAACGTCGCCAAGATGGACGCCGCCACCCGGCCCATCGAGCCGATCCGGTTCCGGCGGCCGGGCCCCGATGACAAGATCGTCGACCGGGCCTGGGAGCTCCTGCGCTCGGCGAAGCGGCCGGTGATCCTGGCCGGCAACGGCTGCATCCGCAAGCGGGCGGCCAAGCAGCTCCGCCGGTTCTGCGAGCGGACCGGCATCGGCGCGATCTCGACCTTCATGGCCAAGGGCGCCGTCGACATGGACGCGGAGTACTCCCTCTTCACCATCGGTCTCCAGGCCAAGGACCACGCGGCCTACACCGTCGAGGAGGCCGACGTCGTCCTCACTCTCGGCTACGACATGGTCGAGTACCCGCCCCGGCTGTGGAACCCCGACGGGACGCGGCGGATCGTCCACGCGGACTTCCTGCCGGCCGAGATCGACCGCTGCTACCACCCGGAGGTCGAGCTCGTCGGCGACCTGGCCCACACCCTCTGGATGCTCAACGAGCGGATCGACCGGGACGGCGTACCGGCCTGGGAGCTGGACGCCCAGCGGCAGACCCGCCGCCGCCTCCAGGAAGACTTCGCCGAGCACGCCGGCGACGACACCGAGGGCTCGATCCGCCCCCAGAAGGTGCTCTGGGACGTGCGCCAGGCCCTCGGGCCGGAGGACATCCTGCTGTCGGACGTGGGTGCCCACAAGATGTGGGTCGCCCGCTACTACCACTGCCACGAGCCCAACACATGTCTCATCCCCAACGGCTTCTGCTCCATGGGCTTCGCCCTGCCCGGCGCCATCGCAGCCAAGCTGGTCCACCCGGGCCGGCGGATTCTCTCGATCTGCGGCGACGGCGGGTTTCTGATGAACGTCCAGGAGATGGAGACCGCCCGGCGCCTCGGCGTCGACCCCACGGTCATGGTCTGGGAGGACCACGCCTACGGCCTGATCGCCTGGAAGCAGGAGACCCAGTTCGGGCGCCACACCGATCTCTCCTTCGGCAATCCCGACTGGATGCAGCTCGCCCGGGCGTTCGGCTGGAACGGCTTCCACTGCGAGCGGAGCCGCGACCTCGCCGGAGTGCTCGAGGAGAGCTTCTCGACCCCCGGCCCGTCCCTCGTGGTGGTGCCGATCGATTACCGGGAGAACCAGCTCCTGACCAAGCGGCTGGGTGACATCGGCTGCTCCATCTGACCGAGCGGCCTTGACGAACCTGTTCCGGGACCCCCCGAGCGGAGGCACGACATGCTGGCGAAGAGCTACCCGTTCTACCTGGCCAACCGGCCCGAGCAGCCCAACACCGACCTCGAGGTCACCGACAAGTACAGCGGCGAGGTGGTGACCCGCGTGGCGCTCGCCGCCGAGGCGGACATCGACCGGGCGATCGGCGCCGCGGTGGCGGCCGCCGCCCCCATGGCGGCGATGAAGGCCTACGAGCGCCAGGCCGTGCTCCAGCACTGCGTGACGCGCTTCACCGAGCGCGCCGACGAGCTCGCCCAGGCGCTCTGCATCGAGGCGGGCAAGCCGATCAAGGACAGCCGGGGGGAGGTCGCGCGGCTGATCGACACCTTCCGGATCGCCGCCGAGGAGTCGGTCAGGATCTACGGCGAGATCCTGCCCATGGACGTGAGCCCGCGCGGCGCGGCCTACACGGGCGCCTGGAAGCGGGTGCCGATCGGTCCCTGCTCGTTCATCTCGCCGTTCAACTTCCCGCTCAACCTGGCCGCCCACAAGGTGGCGCCGGCGCTGGCCACCGGCTGCCCCTTCGTGCTCAAGCCGGCGAGCCTCACGCCCCTGGGCGCTCTCATCATCGGCGAGACCCTGGCCGAGACCGACCTGCCGGCCGGAGCGTTCTCGATTCTCCCCTGCCGGCGTGACGGGGCCCGCCTGTTCACCGAGGACGACCGGCTGAAGCTCCTCTCCTTCACCGGCTCGCCCGAGGTCGGCTGGGCTCTCAAGGCCAAGGCGGGCAAGAAGAAGGTGGTGCTCGAGCTGGGGGGAAACGCCGCCTGCATCGTCGACGAGGACATCCGCGGCCCGCTCATGGACGACGCCGTCGAACGGTTGATCGTCGGCGCCTTCTACCAGAGCGGCCAGAGCTGCATCGGCGTCCAGCGAATCCTCGCCCACGAGGCCGTCTACGACGAGCTCAGAGACAAGCTCGTCGCCGCCACCCGGGAGCTGATGGCGGGCGACCCGCGGGACGAGCAGACCTTCATCGGCCCGATGATCTCGGAGAAGGAAGCACGCCGCCTCCACGGCTGGGTCGAGCAGGCGGTCGCCGCCGGGGCGACGCTTCTCTGCGGCGGCGCGCGGGACGGCGCGATGCTCCAGGCGACGCTCCTCGAAGGGGTCGACCCGGCGCTCGACGTCTCGTGCAAAGAGGCCTTCGGGCCGGTCGCCCTGCTCGAGCGGTTCTCCGACTTCGACGCCGCCCTCGACCGGGTGAACGACTCGGTCTTCGGGCTCCAGGCCGGGGTCTTCACCCGGGACCTCTACAAGGCCCAGCGCGCCTGGGACCGGCTCGAGGTCGGCGGCGTGGTCGTCGGCGACGTGCCGAGCTGGCGGATCGACCACATGCCCTACGGCGGCGTCAAGGACAGCGGCCTCGGCCGCGAGGGTATCCGCTGGGCGATCGATGACATGACCGAGGTCCGCCTGCTAGTGGTCCGCACGCCGCCGTTGCAATGAGCTCCGGTAGATCACGACATCACTGCAGAAGCCTCGAGTTCCGATAGACGCCGACCCACGTGTACCAGAGGGCCGGGCATCGCCGGCGTCGGCAGCCTCTTCATGGGGATGATCTCCACCGGCCTGGGCGAGCTCAACGGCTACTTCCTGCTCCAGCGCTGCCGGGTGCCGAGCAAGGTCTCGGTCGCCACCCGAGAGCCTCACCCGTCCAGGGTCGAGAAGAGGTTGTTGAGCGACTCGGCCAGGGTCGGGTGGGCGAAGACCCCTTCCTTGATGGCGCGGTACGAGAGCTTGCCCATCATCGCGGTCTGGAGGACCGCCATCACCTCGCCGCCTTCCACTCCGAGGATCGCGCAGCCGAGGATCTCCTCGGTCCGCTCGTCCACCACCGCTTTCATGAAGCCGCGCGTCTCGTCCATCTCGATCGCCCGTGCGACGTGGCTCATCGGGAGCTTCGCGACCCGGATCGGGCGCCCGGTCTGCCGCGCCTCGGCCTCGCTCATTCCGACCCGGCCGAGCTGCGGGTCGATGAAGACGGTGTAGGGGACCTGTCGATTCTCCGTCGTGGCGTCGCCGTCCCGGAGGAGGTTCTCCCGCACGATGCGGAAGTCGTCATAGGAGATGTGGGTGAAGGCCGGGCCGCCGGTGACGTCGCCGAGGGCGTAGACCCCGGGGACGTTCGTGGCGAGCCGCGAGTCGACCCGGATGTGGCCACGCCGGTGGGTTTCGATGCCCGCCGCGGCCAGGCCCAGGTCGTCCGTGTTCGGCGTGCGACCGACGGCGACCAGCAGGTGGGATCCTTCGACGACCCGCGCGCCCGTGGGCGTCTCGACCTCCAGCCGAAGCGCCCCCGTGCGCCCCTCGACGCGCTGCGCCCGGCTCTCGAGGAGCACCTCGATGCCGTCCTCTTCCAAGATCTCCCGGATCGCCTCGGCCACGTCGCCGTCCTCGCGCGGCAGGAGCTGTGACCCTCGCTGCACGATCGTCACGGCCGCGCCGAAGCGGCGGAACATCTGGCCGAATTCGAGCCCGACGTAGCCGCCGCCGACAACCACCAGGTGCCGCGGCACGTCCTCGAGCTCCATGATCGACCGGTTGTCGAGGAAGGGCACCTCGCGAAGCCCATCGATCGCGGGAACGGCCGCCCGGGTGCCGGTGTTGATGAAGATCCGCTCGGCGCGGAGCTGACGGCTCCCGCCGCCGGTCAGATCGACCACCACCTCCTTCGGCGCGACGAAGCGGCCGTGGCCGCGGACGAGCTCCAGGCCCTCGGTCCGTTCGAGGCCCCGCTCGACGCCGCGGCGGAAGCTCGTCACGACCCGGTCCTTTCGCTTCCGGATCGCCGCCAGATCGACCTCGACCGGGCCGGTCGATACCCCGAAGTCCGCGGCGCGGCGGGCCAGGTAGGCCACGCGGGCGCTCGCCACCATGGTCTTGGTCGGCGTGCATCCGAAATTGATGCAGCTCCCGCCCACGGCGTCACGCTCGATCACGGCCACGCGCCGGCCGGCGCGGGCCAGGGCGACGGCCAGGGGCTTCCCGGCCTGGCCGGTGCCGAGAACGAGGGCGTCGAAGGTCTCTCTCTGGCTCAAGGTGACTCCTTTGGCCGGATCAGCTCGGGGGGTGATTCTCGCCGAAGATACCACCCGGCCGGGGTTGCACGAGGCTGCTGCGCCCGGCCCCGAGGCCTCCGAGACGTCACTCGAACGGAGGGCGCGTCGACGACGATCAGGTTCTTCGCCACCGCCAAAGGTCCGGCGAGTGGACCGGTGTAAGAAAATGGCTTCGGTTCCACGGAGGATCTCCCGGAGGTCGAGAAGCTCCCTCGAGGTGGGCTGCCGCCGGCTGAAGACCAAGAGCTGCGAAGCGAGGCGAGGGTCGCGGCGGCCGCGATCGGCGCTTCTGAGTCGCCGGCGGGTGACCTTGCCGGACCTTCCGCCGCCGGCACCGCGCTGGCCGGTGCGTTACTCGGTGCGTTACTTTCACCGCAGGCGGCCCCGAAGACCGGCCCGGGGCCGTCGCTCTAAGTTGTTCTAGAAAAGGGACTTGAAGATGGTCGGGACGCGGGGATTTGAACCCCGGACCCCCTGAACCCCATTCAGGTACGCTACCAGACTGCGCCACGTCCCGACCGGAGGGGTGCTGCTCGTCACCTCGAACCGGACTCTATCAGCGACGGCGACACTCTGTCAGTGGCCGCGACGTCAGGCAGAGGGGGGTTCCTGATCGAGGAGCGCCAGGATCTCGCGAGCCTCTTCGAGCGCTTCGCTCACTCCCTGGCGCAACTGTTGTAACCGCTCGGCCGCCCGGGTGTCAAGCTCTTCGAGCTCCGCTTCCGGGATCTCTCCCGGGCCACCCGCGGCGAGCTCGGCCTCGAGCTTCTTCTTCGCTCCGGCGATGGTGAACCCCTCGTCGTAGAGGAGCTCCTTGATCCGCCGGATGAGCTCGATCTCCTTCTCGGCGTATACGCGCTGGCCGGACTTGGACTTGTCCGGCGACAGCTCCGGGAACTCGGTCTCCCAGTAGCGCAGGACGTAGGGCTGGATGTCGAGGAGCTTACAGGCCTCCCCGATCTTGTAGTAGATCTGCTTCTGGACCTTCCGTGCCGCCATGGTCTCCTACCGGCGCCTCAGCCGTCCTCGTTCCGCGCCTCGCCGCGCGGGCCCTTCTTGTCCTTCTTGACCGGCCGGACCAGCCGGCGTGACGGCCGGAAGCTCAAGCCCTTGTGGGGCGGGATGAACATCTTCTCGCCGCTCGACGGGTTGACCCCCATCCGCCCGGGCCGCGTGGTCACCTCGAAGGTGCCGAAGTTCTTGATCTTGACCGGGCGTCCGCCACCCAGCGTGGTCTTGACGGTGCCGAAGATCGCCTCGACGATCTCGGTCGCCTCGCTCTTGGTCAGGCCGCCGTGGCGCTGATAGACCACGTCGACAAGGTCGGCCTTGGTCAGGCCCTTTCTCTCGGAGGATCGATCACTCGACACGGTTGCGCTCCACGGACCGGGATGAGCGTCCGAACGGCGGACGCGCGGGCTTTCGGGCAGACTGAAAGTAGAGCATGAAGTATAGGCCAGGAAGTGCCGATCGCACAAGGCGACTGAGCATCCGCCGCCGGACCGGCGGGGCGCGGCCTCACCGGCCCGCGGCGGCGCGGCCGCGGGGCGGCTTGCCCCGCACGACCAGGCGGATCGGCACACCGGAGAGGTCCAGCTCCTCGCGCAGCCGGTTCTCCAGGTAGCGGCGGTACGGGTCGCCGCGGAGCAGCGGCCGGTTGGCGAACAGCATGAAGGTCGGCGGCTCGGTCGACACCTGGGTGGCGTAGAAGAGCTTCCACGGCGTGCGCTCGACCGACGGCGGCCGGCGGCGGCGAACGATCGCCTCCAGCAGCCGGTTCACCTCGCCGGTCGAGAGCCGGGTGGCGAAGGTCGCCAGGGCTCGGTCCACCGCCGGGAAGAGCTTGTCGATCGCCCGGCCGGTGAGCGCCGACACGTTCACCCGCGGCGGATTGGACAGGATCTGGTGGAGTCGCGGCCAGCTCCGGTCGAGCCGCTCTCGCCCCTCCTCGTCGAGCAGGTCCCACTTGTTGACCGCCACCACCACCGCACGGCCGATTTCCCAGGCGCTGCCGGCGATCGCCAGGTCGCCGCTGGTGACCCCGGCGGCGGCGTCCACCACCAGCACCACCACCCGCGCCCGCTCGATCTGGCGCCGGGCCATCATCACCGCCAGCTCTTCCGGCGCCTCGGAGACTTTGCTCCGCCGGCGGATGCCGGCGGTGTCGATCAACAGGTAGCGCTTGCCGTCGTGCTCGATCAGCGTGTCCACCGGATCGCGGGTCGTGCCGGCGACCGGCGAGACCAGCGCCCGGCTCTCGCCGGCGATCCGGTTGAGCAGCGACGACTTGCCGACGTTGGGCCGGCCGACGATCGCCACCGCCGGCGCGTCCACGGGCAACGCCTGGGGCAGCTCCGGCAGGGCGAGAAGCATCGCCTCGCGAAGGTCGCCGATGCCGCGGGCGTGCTCGGCGGAGACCAGGATCTGGCGGTCGATGCCCAGGCGGTAGAACTCGCCGAACCGTTCCTGGGCTTCGGTGGTGTCCGCCTTGTTGACTACCAGGATGGTCGGCTTGCCGGTCGCCCGCAGCTCCTGCCAGACCGTCTCGTCCGCCGGCGTCAGGCCGTCGCGGCCGTCGACCACCAAGAGCAGCAGGTCACTCTCGGCCACTGCCAGCCGCACCTGGTCCCCCAGGCCGAGCGGATCGTCGCCGGGCACCAACCCGCCGGTGTCGATGAGCTGGATCGAGCCACCGGCCTCGTCGCCGTCGGCGGCGACTTCGACGAATCCGGTGATGCGGTCCCGGGTCACGCCGGGCCGGTCATGGACGATCGCCTGGCGCCAGCCGACCAGCCGGTTGAACAGGGTCGACTTGCCGACGTTGGGTCGGCCGACGATCGCCACCGTCGGGGTGAGCGTCATGGCGTTCAGTTGTTGTCGTAGGCTTTTTCGAGCTGGCGCCAGAAGATCCGCCAGCGGCCGCCGTCGCGTTTGAGCTGGTATTTGACGCGGTTGCTCTGGTTGAGCTCCTGGCGGAGCACCGTGTTGCTGCCGGCGGCCAGGACCCGGAGGTCCCACACCTCGACGGTGGTGACGTAGGCGTTCACCCGGCTCCAGGTGGTGACGTTCTCGACCTGGAGGCTGTCGAGCTTCGGCGACAGGATCTGGCCCTGCTTGGCCAGGTCGCGGACCCGCTTCTTGATCGCCTCGCGCTCCTTCTGGGCGGCGTAGCCAGCCAGCGGCTCGGTGTCGCCCGTGCGGTACGCCTCGGCCATCTTCGGCAGGTAGTCCTTGAGGAAGGCGGCGATCTCTTCGCGGTTGGCCTCTTTCTCTTCAGGCGACGGTTTGCAGCCGGCGGCCAGGACGCCCAGGGCGAGGGACAGGAAGGCGAGCGCGGCGACCGTCCGGCGCAGGCCGGTGCGGTCGGAGTGGGAAGTGCGGGGGACTCGGTGGCTCTCGGCAGCTCGAAGGCTCTCGGTCATGGTTCGCCAGTCTAGCGCCTTCGCTCCCGGCGCTTGCCCCGGCGTACGCTCGGACGGCTCGGCGCGCCGAGGCCGGTCGGCAGCAGGTCGAGCCCCCGGTGGCGCTCCGAGACGCCGGTCAACCGCACCTCGATCGGGTCGGCGAGTTGGAAGACCTTCCCCTTGTCGGCACCCACCAGCCGGTGGGCCGAAGGCTCGAAGACGTAGAAGTCGTCCTCGAGCATCCGGATCGGCACCAGGCCGTCGACGTACAGGTCGTCGAGCTGGACGAACAGCCCGAACGGCTGGACGCCCGTGATCCGGCCGGCGAAGGTCTCCCCCACCCGCTCAGCGAGGAAGCGCACCTTCTTCCACTGGAGCAGCTCGCGCTCCGACTGCTCGGCCCGGCGCTCGGTGCTGCTGCAGTGGACGCCGATTCCGGGCATCCGCTCGGTCAGCTCTCGCTCTTCCGGGCCACCCCGCGGGCGCCCGCGGAGCAGCGCCTTCAAGCCGCGGTGGACGATCAGGTCCGGGTAGCGCCGGATCGGCGAGGTGAAGTGGGTGTAGTAGCGCGACGCCAGAGCGTAGTGGCCGCGGCACTCCGGGTCGTACAGCGCCCGCTGCATGGTCCGCAGGACGACGGTCGAGACGAAGCGCTCCTCGCCCGTGCCCTCGACCCGTGCGAGCACGTCCTGGAGGGCGCTCGGATGGAGCCGTTCCAGGTCCCCCTTGAGCCGGACGCCGACGGCGTCGAGCGTCTCCGCCAGGCCGATCAGATCCTCCTTGGAGGGGGCATCGTGGACCCGATAGAGGGCCGGGAGCTCGTGGGAGACCAGCTCGGACGCGACCGCCTCGTTGGCCGCGATCATGAACTCTTCGATGATGCGGTGGGCCACGTGGCGCGCGCCCGGCTGGATGCCCACGGTGTGGCCGTCGGTGTCCAGGATGACATCGCCCTCCGGCAGGTCGAAGTCGATCGAGCCCCGGCGGGTCCGGTTCTCGAGCAGCACGTGCATCAGGTCCGCCATGTCCCGGAGCATGGGCAGGATCGGGCCGTACTCGGCGTCGTCGCCCGCCTGAGGCTCCTCGAGAATCCTCCGCACCTCGTCGTAGGTCATGCGCCGGTCGCTCCGGATCACCGTCTCGGCGAACCGCCGGTTGAGCACCCGGCCTTCCCCGTCGATCTCCAGAAACGCGGACATCGCCAACCGCGGGACCCGCGGCCGCAGCGAGCACAGGCCGTTCGACAGGCGCTCCGGGAGCATCGGCACGGCCCGGTCCGGGTAGTAGACGCTGGTGCCCCGGCGGTAGGCCTCTCCGTCGAGCGCCGAGCCCTCCTCGACGTAGTGGCCGACGTCGGCGATGTGGACACTCAGACGGAAGCGGTCCGGCCCGAGACGCTCGACAGCGACCGCGTCGTCGAAGTCCCGCGCGCTCTCGCCATCGATCGTCACCATCAGCGTCTCGCGCAGGTCCTCCCGCCCCTGCCAGTGCGCGGACGGCGGATCCTCCGGCAGCCCCGCCACCGCCTCCAGCACCTCCGGCGGGAAGGCGTCCGGAATCTTGAAGTGGCGGAGCACCACCTCGACGTCGACCCCGGGCACCGACGGATCGCCAAGCACCTCGACGATCCGGCCCCGCGGATGCCCGCCCCCCGGCTTCGGCGGATCGAGGGCCACCACCACGTACTGGTCCTCGAGCACCGCGCTCGCCTCTCGTGTCTCTCCCGATTCACTCGTCCCGCCGACGATTTCCAGGTCGAAGTCCGCCTTGGTGTCGAACGGGATCAGCCAGCGCCGGTCGTCGTCGTCGATCTCGACCGTGCCGACCAGCGTCTCGTAGGCGCGGTCGAGGATCTTGACCACCGAGGCTTCCGGCAGCCGCTCCCCGGCGCGGCGCCGGCCCCGGGGCTCTTTGTGCGGCCGCACGAGCGCCAGGTCGCCGTCGATCGAACCCTTGGCCTGGGCGCGCTTGACGAAGTAGCCGGCCTCGCCCCGCGAGCCGGTCAGGACGAGCGCGTCGCCGCCGTCCAGGCGCTTGATCCGGCCGGTCACCAGGTCGGTGGCCCGGAGCGTGGTCCAGCGCCCATCCACCTCCACGGCGCGGCCCTCGCGCTCCAGCTCGGCCAGGGCCCGGGAGAGGTCGTCGGCGCTCGCGGCGAGTCCCACGGGAGCCTCGATCGCGGCGGCGGAAAGCCCCCTGCGGCCGGCGGAATCGACCTGTTCGTACACCTGTTCTCGCAGGAAGGCGCGGCCTCCTGGCTTGTCGATCGAATCGATTGACACCGTCGTCATAGCTCCTCTAGAATGCGCCCGCGTCGCGAAAGTGGCGGAATTGGTAGACGCGCAAGATTCAGGATCTTGTCCGGGCAACCGGGTGGGGGTTCGAGTCCCCCCTTTCGCACCAATCCCTTCTTCATCCAGAACAACCTGGCAGTCAAGGCCTGCAAGACCGGGGCCGGCTCAGGCGCCGGTGGGCGCTCCGGCCAGGAGCAGCCTCGCCTCGGCGACCGGCTCGTCGTCGCCGCCGTCCCGAAACAGGCGGCAGGCGACCTTGGCCATCCCGCCGAACCGCCCCTCGACCCGCGCCTCGACCGTCAACCGGTCTCCCGGCCCGACGCTTCGGTGCAGCACCGCGTCGTCCACGCCGGCCAGACGGAGTGACGCTCCGTCGGGAGCGGGACTGGCAGGGTTCGCCAGGGCGGCCAGGGCTCCCTGGGCCATGATCTCGACCAGCAGCGAGAGCGGGTGACCGCCGGGCAGGGTTTGCTGCCCGGCTCGGCCTACCGCCTGCAGCACGGCGCCGGCGGACAGCCCGGTGGACGGGGGCCGGTCCGCTGCGGAGGATCCGGCGCCCTCGACCGAAGGATCGCCGTCGCGGCCCGCGGCTGCGGCACGCAGGTCCGACGCCGTGTCGATGAAGCGAAAGGGGTAGCGGTGAGGGCCCGCCGTCGGTCGGTCCGGCCCGGCCTCCCCGGCCGATCCGGTCCGATGCTTCGCGGGCGCGTCGGACGAGGGCGTGGTCACCTCAGCCGCTGGCGTCCCGGTCCCCGGCCGAGGCCTTCTGGGACCTGGCCTTCTCTTGGACGAACTGGGCCAGGGAATCGACCGAGGAGAGCGCTTCCGCGCCGACCTCTTCGTCCTCGATCTTGACCCCGAACTCCTGCTCGAGCCCGAGCACCAGCTCCAGGGCGTCGATCGAGTCGAGGCCGAGACCCTCGCCGAACAGGGGGTCGGCATCGCCGATCTCCGACGGCTCCATCTCCAGCTTGAGCCGATCGACGATCAGCCGCTTGATCTTCTCTTTGAGCTCAGTATCCGGTGCGGCCTCGATCATGACGGCCGGAATCGTAACATGGGAATCCCCCGACCCGTCACCGAGCCCCCAGGCCATCGCCAATCCCCTGGGAGGGGGCGTCCCTTTCCCCCCGGAGGGCGGGAAAGGGAACGAGGGATTGGGGGGAGATCCAGTGAATTGTCCCTTTCCCCACCAGGGCGGGAAAGGGATCGACGGATTGGGGGGAGATCCAGTGGATTGTCCCTTTCCCCACCAGGGCGGGAAAGGGATCGACGGATTGGGGGGAGATCCAGTGGATTGTCCCTTTCCCCCCGGAGGGCGGGAAAGGGATCGAGGGATTGGGGGGAGATCCAGTGGATTGTCCGCGGCTAGTCCTGTCCTTCCCGCGGACTTCTTGCTTCAGGACATGACGAGGCCGCCGTCGACCATCAGGGTCTGGCCGGTGACGTAGCCTCCTGCTTCGGACACCAGGTAGCCCACGAGGCCCGCCACCTCCTCCGGCCGGCCGAGGCGGCCGAGCGGGATCCGCTCGAGGAACGCGGCGATCGACTTCTCCGGCACATCGGCCAGGATCTCGGTGTCGATCAGCCCGGGGGCGACCGCGTTCACGGTCACGCCGTAGCGCGCCACCTCCCGCGCCAGGGCCTTGGTGAACGCGATCAGGCCGCCCTTGGCGGCGCTGTAGTGGGTCTGGCCCATCTGACCGATGACGCCGCTGGCGCTGGCGATCATCACCACCCGGCCCCAGCGCTTCGACAGCATGCCCTTGATCAGCGCCTTGGTGAGAAGGGCGGGGCCGTGCAGGTTCACCTCCTGGATGGCGTCCCAGTCCGCCTCCGAGAGGAACGGCAGCAGGGCATCCCGGATCATGCCGGCGCTGTGGACCAGCACCTGGACCGGGCCCAGATCCTCCTCCACGGCCCGGGCGAGGCCGCGGATCTCCTCCCGGACGCCGAGGTCGAGGGCGTAGGCCCTGCCGCCGATCGACGCGGCCAGCGCCTCCGCCTCCTCCCGGTGTCCGCGGTAGGTCAGCGCCACCAGGAAGCCCCTCCGCGCCAGGTCGCGCGCACAGGCGGAGCCGATGCCGCCGGAGCCTCCGGTGACCAGGGCTACACGTTCGTCAGTCATGACCGCTCCTCCTCCACCGGGCGCCCCTCCCGCCCCTCCCCGAAATCCAGCGGCAGCGGCACCGGCCGCAGCTCCTCCCGCCGCAAGTGATCGAGCAGCGCCGGCAGGACCTCCAACACCGGCTGCCGGCACGCTCCTCCGGCACGCCGCTCGGACCTCCAGTGGGCCCAATGCGCCCCGGTCGCCGCCGGCGCGTCGTGCAGCACCAGGATCTCCCCCGGGCCCAGGCCGTGGGTCAACCGCCGCAGCACCCGTTCCGGGTCGGCTCCCATGGCGTCCAGGCCGCGCCGCGACCAGCTCGCCAGCCCCAGCCCGCGCCGGGCCAGGACCGGCTCCAGCAGGAGGTTCCTGAGACCGGCCGGCGCCCGGACCCACCGGGGCGTCTGTCCGGTCGACTGGACGATCACCTTCTGGGCCCGGTCGATCTCCCGGCCGATGCCCTCCGGCCCCATGAGCGAGAAATTCCAGGGATGACGGTAGGTGTGGTTCTCCACCCGGTGCCCCCGGCGAACGATCTCGGCGGCCAGCTCCGGCCGGCGCGCCACACGCTCGCCGACCAAGAAGAAGGTAGCCCGCGCGCCGTGGCGCTCGAGCAGGTCGAGCACCCGCGGGGTGGTCTCGGCATCCGGGCCGTCGTCGAAGGTCAGGGCCACCTCCCGGCGTCGCGCCGCTTCCGCGGGCAGCCGGACCAGGTTGGGCCCGAGGGCACGGCTCCGCGGCCAGAGACCGGTCGCGGCGAGCGCGGCGTGGTCGGCGAGCAGCGCCGCCACCGCCACCCCGCCCGCCGCCCGGCGCCACGGCCCCCGCGCCGCCACCGCCAGAGCGCTGGCGTGGAGCGCGGCCGACGCCCAGAGCAGGCCCGTAGGCCGCCACGGGCGGGGCTCGGCCGGTCCGTGCCGATGCGGCTCAGCCGACCTCGAGGCCTCTGCCACCCGGTGCTCCTCGGTTGATCGCCAGGCGCTCCAACCCTTCCCGATCGATCTTGCCCCGCGCCGTCCTCGGAATCTCGTCGACCACCACCACGCTCCGGGGCACCTTGTGTTCGGCGAGCCGTGCCCGGCACCAAGCGACCACCGCCGCGTGGTCGATCCGATCCGCTTCTCCCGCCACCACCACCAGGAGCGAGACCTCCCCCCGGTGCATGCGCTCGGCGCCGATCGCGACCACCTCGCGCACTCCGGGCAGGTCGGCGAGCGCCGCCTCCACCTCCCGCGGGTTGACCTTCTTGCCGCGGACGTTGATCAGGTCGTCGGTGCGGCCGATCAGGCGGAGCGCACCGCCTTCCCAACAGGCCAGGTCGCTGCTCTCGAAGCGGCCGTCAGAGAGCCGGGGATGGGGCCGCGGCCAGTAGCTCGAGGCCACCGCCGGCGACGAGACGGTGACGATGCCGCCCGCCTCCCCACTCTCGCCGGCCACCGGCGACAGCTCGATCCGGACGCCGTCCACCGGCTCCCCGACACAGCCGCGCTCCCCCGCTCCCCCGTCGCGATCGAAGCAGATGCCGCCGGTCTCGCTCGAGCCGTAGAACACCCGCACCGGCAGAGCGTAAGCGCGGCGGAAGCCGACCGCCGTCTCCGGCGGCAGCGGCGCCCCGGCGGTGATCACCAGCCGCAGGCTGTCCGGCAGGCGGGGCGGCGTCGCCGCGCGCACCAGCGCCCCCAGGAACGCGGGCACCGTCGGCAGGAAGGTGGTCTCGAAGGCGTTGGCGGCGCGCAGGTTGCCGAACGGCCCGCTGCCCTCGTCGGCCAGCACCACCAGAGAGCCCCGGACCAGCGCCGGCAGGGCGACGCTCGTCAGGCCGTAGGAATGGGACATCGGAATCGACGAGAGGATGCGCTCTTCAGCCACCAGGCCCATGGTCCGGGCGAGGGCCTCGTCGTCCGCGGCCAGCGCCTCGGCCGGGGTCACGATGCCGCGCGGTCGGCCGGTCGAGCCGGAGGTCAGCTTGACCGCGGCCACCTCCGGCGACAGCCGCGGAGTGGCGCCTCCGTCCGGCGGCGCCTCGCCCTCCGTCAGCTCCCAGTCGTCCGCCCCGCGCGGCCAGGGGCGGTCGCACGCCAACGACCACCGGCAACCGAGCTCCCCCACGATCCGCCGGCGCTCCGGCGCGGGCGCCCGCCGGTCGAGCAGCACCGGCACCAGTTGCCGCCGCCGGATGGCGACGAACGAGGCCAGGAAGGCCGCCCCGTCGCAGACTGAGAGGGCGATTGGAGTCCCGGGAACGAGCCCGGACCGCTCGGCCAGCCGCCGGGCGAGCGCCCGGGCGAGGGCATCCACGTCGCCGACCGTCGCGCGCGTCGACGGCGACGCCACCAGGGCCTCTCCGCTCCGTCGGAGGACGAGGCGGTCGAATGCTCGGAGGATCGGGTCGCGGAACATCGTGGCGAATCTATCGGGGAGGCGCGGATCGATCCACCCGGCCGTGGCCGCCGCTTGCACGGCGCCTCGTCTGGGCGTTCCTCTTGTATACTTCGGGTCAGTTCCGGGATCGAGACCGGCGCTGAATTATAGCGGACAGGGTCCCCGTTCCGTTGCGAGATCGTCGAGCTCGCGGCGCAGCGGAGTTGCAGGAGCCTCCTCGAGCCCGGCCCCCCCTTGCGGTGCCCGGGTCTCCGGCGGCACGCTCAGAAGCCATCGATCATGACTGTTGCATCGAGACCACAGGCTCCGCCGTACGATGCCGTCGTCATCGGCGGTGGCCCGGCCGGGGCCGCCGCGGCCGCCCACCTCGCCCGCCACCAGCGGCGCGTCCTGGTGGTCGAGCGCGAGCGGTTTCCCCGGTTCCACATCGGCGAATCGCTGATCCCGGAGACCAACCGGCACCTGGCCAGGATCGGGGTGCTCGAGACCATCGCCGCCGCGGGCTTTCCGGTGAAGCGCGGGGCGATCCTGTTGAGCGGCGACGGCGACCACGAGAGCTACGCCGACTTCTCCCAGGCCCAGGGGGTCGACCGCGTGACCACCTGGGAGGTACCGCGCCACCGGTTCGACCAGATCCTCCTCCACCACGCCGGCGACTGTGGCGCCGAGGTGTGCGAGGCGACCCGCGCCACCGCCGTCGACTTCGCGGACGACGGGGTGGCGGTGACGGTCCGCTCCGAGGAGAGCGGCGAGCGGACGGTCCGCGCCCGGACGGTGATCGATGCCTCGGGACGGGACGGCTTCCTCGCCAAGCGGCTCAAGCTGCGGCGCTTCGACCCGGAGCTGCGCCACGTCGGCATCCACGCCTGGTACGAAGGGGTGGAGCCGCCGCCGCCCGACTGCGCCGGGGACGTCCGTCTCGTCTCCCTCGCGCGCGGCGCTTGGGGCTGGCTGATCCCGCTCGACGGCCAACGCACCAGCGTCGGCGTGGTCGTTTCGCGCGAGCGCCACGCCACCCTGCCGACCGAGTCCCCGGAGCGGTGCCTGGAGATCCTGCTGGCGGAGATCCCGGCGGTGGTGCCCCTGCTGGCGGGAGCGCGGCGCGTCTCCGACGTCCGGGTCGAGGGGGACTACTCCTATGCGACGCGGTCCTACGCCGGCGACCGGTGGCTCCTGGCCGGCGACGCCGGATCGTTCCTGGACCCGGTGTTCTCGACCGGCGTGCTGCTCGCTCTCGAAGGAGGCATCGAGGCGGCGGACGCGGTCCACCGCGGCCTGCGCGACGGCAACCGCCGGCGCGCCTTCGCCGCCTACGACCGGGGCCAGCGCCGCGCCTACCGCTTCTTCCGGCGCTACGTCACCGGCTTCTACCGGCCGGAGTTCCGCGACCTCTTGCTGCGGCCCGGTGATCCGCTCGGCCTGTCGCGCGCCGTGGTCACCGTGCTCGCCGGCAACGCGCGGCCCTCCTTCAAGATGCGCCTGCGGCTCGAGATCTTCTTCTTCATGGTCCGTCTGCAGCGCTTCTTCCAGATCGCCCCGCGGATCCACTCGTGGGGCAACGGACGCCCGCCGGAGGCGGAATGACCCGGTCCGCACGGCAGATCTCGATCACCGGCCTTGGCGCGGTGAGCGCCTGGGGATGGGGGACGGCACCGCTCTGGGAGGGGCTCTGCTCCGGGCGCACCGCGATCCGTCCGTTCGACCGGTTCCCTGCCGCCGAGCAGCGGACCCACCTCGCCGCCCAGGCCCCGCCGCCTCCCGACTGCCTCGCCGACGCGCTCACCCGATGGGCAGACAGTGCCGGCTCGGCAGGCTGGGACGAGGGCTCTCTCGCCGACCGCTTCGCCCTTGCCGCGGCCCGCGAGGCGCTCGCCGGCGCGCATCCCCTACCGCCTGACGCCACCGGCGTCTACTTCGGCGGCAGCACCGCCGGCATGTTCGAGAGCGAAGAGGTGTTCGACCGCCTCCTGCGGGGCGACGCCGACGTCGACCTGGCGCCGCTCGTCTCCCAGCCGCTCGACAACCCGGCCGCGGCGGTCGCCCGCGCCCTCGGAGTGCGCGGGCCGGTGGTCACCGTCTCCTCCGCCTGCGCCTCGGGGACCCAGGCCCTCGGGCTCGCGCTCGACGCGCTCCGCGCCGGCGAAGTGGAGGTGGCCCTGGTCGGCGGCGCGGACTCCCTGTGCCGCCTGACCTACTCGGGGTTCAATGCCCTGCGGGTGGTCGACCCGGAAGCCTGCCGGCCGTTTCGCGACGGCCGGGCGGGGATGTCCCTGGGCGAAGGTGCCGGCATCCTTGTGCTCGAGACCGAAGAGCGGATCGCCGAGCGCAGGCGCCGGGGTGAGGCGGTCCGCGTGCGAGCCCTGCTCCGCGGTGTCGGCAACTCGTGCGACGCCCACCACATGACCGCCCCGCGGCCGGACGGCCTGGGCGCGGCCCTGGCCACCCGGCGGGCCCTGGCGGACGCCGGTGCCGATCCCGACGACGTGGTCTTCCTGAACGCCCACGGCACCGGGACGCCACTCAACGACGCCTCCGAGTGGCGCGGCTTCGCGCAGGTCTTCGGCCCCCGCGCACCGAGCCTCCTGCTGACCGCCACCAAGGCGTCGGTCGGCCACCTGCTGGGCTCCTCGGGGGCGCTGGAGGCGGTAGCCACGGTCCTCTGCCTGGAGAACGGCGTGGTCCATCCCACGCCTGGAGACGGCGCGATCGACCCGGAGACCCCCGCCGGCCTGGTGCGCGGCGCGCCCGCCCCCCTCCCCCGTCTCGATTCCGACCTCCACGCGGGCCGCCACCTCGCGGTCTCCACCAGCTTCGGCTTCGGCGGCGCCAACGCCGCCGCCGTCTTCCAGGCGCCGATGGGCGCGGCCGCCGGCGGGGCGGGCGGCGAGGAGAGCGCATGAGCCGGCGCGTCGTCATCTCGGGGCTCGGCACCGTCGGCCCCTGGGGAGCGGACCGCGCCGGGCTGATGGCCGCCCTGACCGCGGGCGCCGCCCCCCTGACCCCGTTCGGCCCGGCCGTCGGCCGCCTCTCCGGTGGCCGCGACGGGGTGGACGCCACGCCGCTCGCCCTGCCTCCGCACGCCCGCTGGGCCGGCGTGGTCGACGGCTCCTGCTTGGCCCCCTGGGTGCCGGGCCGCGAAGCGCGGCGGATGAGCCGGCCGTCTCGGTTCGCCGTCGCCGCCGCGCGCGCCGCCCTGGCGGACGCGGACTTCGCCGTCCCCGACGGCGGGCTCGACGACCTGGGCGTGATTCTCTCGACCGCCTACGGACCCGCCGCCGTCACCGAGGAGCTCCTCGCCCAGATCCTGCTCGACGGCCCGGAGGCCGCCTCCCCGTTCCTGTTCGCCGAATCGGTCGCCAACGCGCCGGCGGCCCAGGTGGCCCGGCTGACCGGTGCCCGGGGCGCCAACCTGACCATCACCCAGCGCGAGGCGGGCGCCCTGATCGCGGTACGCCGCGCGGCCGACGCGATCGCGGCGGAGCGGAGCGAGCGGATGTTCGCCGGCGTGGCGGACGAAGTGATCCCCCTGCTCCAGGCGCTGTTCGACCGCTTCGGCGAGCTCGCTCCGGGCGATGGTGGCGACGGGGAGGTCGGGCCGGTCGCCCGGCCCTTCGACCGCCGCCGGAACGGGTTGGTCACCGCCGAAGGCGCGACCGTCCTGCTGCTCGAAGACGAGGGGGCGTGCGCCGCCCGCGGTGGCCGTGCCCTGGCCCGGGTGGCCGGAGGCGGCGAGGCGTTCGACGCGACCGCGCCCCGCTGCGGCTGGGGCACCGGCTCCGAGAGCCTGGCCGGCGCCCTGCGACGGACCCTGGCCCGCGCCGGGCTGCGGCCGGAGGACGTCGACCTGGTCATCGCGGGTGCCAGCGGATCGCGCGCCGGCGACCGTGTGGAGGCGCTGACCCTCCGCGCGGCGTGGCGGGTGGCCGGTGACGGTTCGGCGCCTCTGCCGCCGGTCGTGGCGCCGCGCGGGGCCCTGGGAGCCCTCGGCGGCGGCCAGCTCGCCGCGGCCGTCCTGCTCGCCGAGCGTTGGTGGAGCAGCGAGGCGATCGGGCCGCCGGATGCACCGTTCACGCCCGACCCGGAGCTGGCGCTCGTCCCGCACATCGGCCCGCTGGACGACCCGAGCGACCGGCCCGGGCGCGCCCCGGGGGCGCCCCGCATCCTGGTGCAGATGCTCTCCTCTGGCGGAACCGCTTCCTGGCTGGTGCTCGAGGCCCTCCCGAAAGGGGCGAAATGGAGCGACCGGCCCGGAGCACAGAGGAACGAGGGAGACGCTGAGTGAGCCCGACCGGAACCATCGAGCAGATCCAGGAGGGCGCCCACGGCGTCGACGCAGGTGCGTCCCAGGCGCCGGAGGTCGGGCTCGCCCGCCGCCTGCTCGGCAGGTACCACGTCACCGGGGCCTTCTGGTTCCGCTTCCATCAGTGGGGCGTGCGGATCCTCCCGAGCTGGGCGGTCGGCCCGGTCATCCTCCTCTTCACCACCTTCTTCTTCCTCTGCCTGCGGCGCATCCGCCGGGCGATCGCCGACAACCTCGAGGCGGTCCTCGGGCCGTGCAGCTGGGCCGCGCGCCAGCGCCGCATCTGGCGCACCATGTGGAACCACGCCTGGTGCAACTCGGAGCGCTACGAGCGGCTGTCGACCGACCGCAGCTTCACCGTGGAGGCCGACGGCCTGGAGAGCTGGCCGGAGGGCGAGGAGATGGACCGGGGCCTGGTCCTGGTAACCGCCCACGTGGGCGCCTGGGACGTCGGCTCCTACCTCCCCAGGGCGACCGAGAGGCGCCACGTCCACGTGGTCCGCGAGCAGGAGATGGACGAGGAGGCCCAGGAGTTCATCGAGGCGCTCTACCGGGAGCGGACCGCCGACCACTTCACCACCCACTTCTCGCGCGACAATCCGGCCCTCGGCGCGGTCCTGCTCTCGGCGCTCCGCCGGGGCGAGATCGTCGGCCTCCAGGGCGACCGGGCGGCGACCACAGGCCGGACGGTGCCGGCCGAGATCCTGGGCTACCCGCTCCGCCTGCCCGCAGGTCCCGCCGCCCTGGCCCGCGCCGGCGGCTGCCCCGCCGTCCCCGTCTTCTGCTTCCGTGAAGGCCGCAGGCGCTACCGCATCTCCATCCGCCCGCCGATCGTGCCGAACCCGGACGTGGAACAGGAAGGAGACCTCGAACGGATCACCAACGCCCTGGCCGCGGAGATTTCCTGGGCCATCCGCCACCGGCCCCACCAGTGGTTCTGCTTCCGGGCGCTCTGGGCTTGAGGTAGGGCCAGAGCCGCGTTCGGCCCGGAGCGCTCAGTCGGGATAGGAGACCGCCACCGGCAGGGATCGGGCATACCCCTTCGCCTCCGCCACCAGGACGAGGCGGCCCGGCTGCACGATGTCGATCGCGAACCGTCCCTCCCGGTCGGTCGCGACCCCCTGAAACCTGCCGGCCTCGGGATCCGAGTTGTCGGGTAAGACCGTCGCCCTGAAGACCGGTTGCCCGTCGGCGTCGAGGACTCTCCCTCGCAGACGTCCAGTCGGTTGGAGTGTCACCTCCACGCTCGCTCTTCTCGCGTCGCGGGGTTTCGGCTCGGTGACCACCTGCTGGGAGACCAGACCCTCGGCGCTGACCCTGAGGGCCACCGTCTCATTCGGAAGGAAGCGATCCAGCTCGAACGTCCCGTCGGCCGCGGTGGGCACCGCACCGACGGTGGCCTGCCTCTCCCTCCTCCTGAACAGGATCTGTCGGAGCTTGGCCGCAACCGAGAATTCGGCCTCGCTCACCAGAGCGCCCTGCACCGGCTCGCCACGGACGTTCAGAACCCGTCCTCGGACCACACCCTCCGGTTCGAGGACCACGTCCCCCACGTCGGTCTCGCCTCCGCCCTCGGGAATGGCAAGCTCCCGATAGAACAGGGCGTGATCCGGGTCGACGACCGCCAGCAACGCTTTGACCGGGCGCATGTTCTCGAGCTCGAACCGGCCGGCATCGTCCGTGCGGCGGGTCTGGTCGCCGACGAAGACCCAGAGGTTGTCGTCCCGGAGCTGGTCCTCGGCGATCAGGCTCACTGCCGCCCCGGCGACCGGCTCTCCGCTCCGGTCGATCACCCGTCCGACGACTCCACGCGGCGAGGGCAGGACGATCTGCACCCCGGTGCGCCGAGCCCTCTCGGCAGCCTTGCGCGGGGAAGAAAGGACGATCCGTTCTTCAGCCGGTGCGCGTCCTTCTCTGAAGGCCTGGACCCGATACGGCGTGTCCGCCTCGAGCCCCCGGAGCAGGTAATCTCCCGCGGGACCGGTCCAGGCGGTGTCCGTCGGCCTCCATACTCCCCCGAGGGGCTCGCGCGACGCGCTGACTCGAACGCCCGCGAGTGGCCGACCGGTTTCGTCGACGGTCAAGCCGGAGATCCAGCCGGCGAAACGCAGCTCGACGATCATGTCTCTCAGAGCGCCACCGCTGTCATGGTCGAGGGTCCGCTTGACGAGGGTCATGCCGGAGGCCGTCGCCCGAAGCTCTCGCTGTCCAGGTGACAGGCTCAGGCGGTAGGTCCCGTCCGGAGCCGTCCGGACCGCCCCGCCCGGATTGCCGGACGACCATACGAACGCTTCGGGAACCACGAGAGGGCCCGGGGAGGGCGAGTGGCCGGTCTCGGAAACCACCCGACCGGAGACGACGGGCGGCCGCTCGAGGAAAAGCGCAACCGGCTCGGCTGCCGCGTCTGCGTCTTGCCCGCGAGCCGCCCCCAGTCGCAGAGAGGCCGTCAGCCCGTCCTCTGTCGCCGCGCGGACGGTGACGCTGGACTTCTCGAGTGTCTGGACGACGATCGTGCCATCGCGACCGGAGCGGCCGATCGGATCGAGTCTCGCCCAGACCAGCGCACCCTCTACCGGCTGACCGTCTGGACCGACCACCTGGATCCGGCGGTACGGCTGCCGGTCGAGGACCAGACGGAGCGACGCACTGCCTCCCGTCCCGTCCAGCGACCGCCCTCCGGCCCGAGTGCCTGTCCAAGCGCGGACCCATCCGTCGCCGAATGCGGACGCCTGGAACCGAACCCGCCCTCGGGCGTCAGCAACGGCGATGCGCCGCTCTGCGTGCCAAGCCCTCACCCGCCGCGGATCCTCGCCCTTTCCGAGGTCCCTCCCGTGAAGCTTCACCAGCGCCCCCGGCACCGCCCGCGCCTGCTCGTCGACCACCGTGACCAGGAGACCCACGTCGCGCGGTAGGGCGACCGGTTCGAGCTCGAGCGCTCGTCGCGGAGCCCCAGGAGGTGGAGAAAGCAGAGGATCGAGCAACGTCTGCTTGGTGAGCCGGTCCTGCGCCGCGGCGCGCACCGACCAGAACCCCTCGTGTGGTGCCTCTAGCCGGTACCGCCCCCGGGCGTCCGTCACCGTCCGGGTCACCGCGACCGGCTCTGCTCCCTCCAAGAGCAGCGCCATACGCCGCGCGACCGTCGGCACTGGGAACAAGGCCACCTCCGCGCCTTCGAGAGGTGAGCCGCTCTCGTCCAGCACCGTGCCCGACACCGCCACCGCTTGGTCCCCACGATCGGCCTCCCAGGCCACCACCGCCACCAGGAACAGGGCTCCCAGTACTGTGGTCAGGGCAAGGGCCGTCCTTCGCCGGGCTCCAGACTTCGTCCTCTTCTCCATCATCGCTGGCCTCCCGTTCAACAGGAAGTGCGAATCTTATGGTTTCGATTTCACACAAGTGCCGTGCCAGGTCGCTCCATACCCTCCTCGAGAGTGCTGCCAGCCAGGAGCGGGTGGTGCCCCCGGCGGCCGCTCAGGCGCGGTCGAACAGGCGGTGGTAGATGGAGGCGGCGGTGATGGCGACGGTGTCGCGGAGCGGGCGATAGAAGCTCGGCACGCGGTCGTGGTAGATCGTCTTGATCTTGACCTGGCCGATCCGCGCTGCCCGCCGCGCCGCCTTGATCAGCATCTCGGACTCGATCGCATAGCCGCGCGAGCGCAGGTCCATGCGCTCGAGCAGCCCGACGTCCACCAGCCGGTATCCGGACTGGCTGTCGCCGAGCGCCACGCCGGTGATGATCGACAGGAGCTTGGTGCCGATGGTGTTGGTCCAGTAGCGGTGCGGCGGGATGAGCGCCCGGTCCTTGAGCCGGCCGCCGACGATCAGATCCCACGCGCCGGAGTCCCAGGCCGCCAGCAGCCCGGGAAGGTCGTCCGGATCGTGCTGGCCGTCGCCGTCGAGCATGGCGATCGCCGCGAGCTCCGGTGCCTTCCCGGCGGCGCGCTCCTCGGTCAGGTGGGTGAACGCCGTCCTGAGCGCCGCCCCCTTGCCCCGGTTGTGGTCGTGGCGGAGCACCTCCGCCCCGGCGCGTCGCGCCACCTCCCCGCTCGGGTCGGTCGAGCCGTCGTCGACCACCAGCACCCGGGCGAGGTAGCGGCGCGTTCCCGCCACCACCTCACCGACGGTGGCGGAGCACTGGTAAGCGGGGATCACCCCGACGACGTCACGGCGCGGCTCGTTCACGGCGGCCAAGTCTAACCGCAGGATTCCTCCTCCGCACCAACCATCCTGCCGGGCCGTCGCCGGTGGCGCCGGCGGCCGCCGCCCCGTGCCGCGAACCTCCCGATCCTCCCCCAAGGGGCGGTTGTCAGCCCCGGGGCCTTGTGACATCCTTCACAGGTCCGACGGGCCGCGGCCTTACGGCTTCCCCACGAGCGGGAGCCGGGCCGCGTTCGCACGTACGGGCCCGGGACGGTCCGGCCTTCTCGCGGTTTCGGTGTCCGCCCCCTGGGCCCAGGCCCCGGCGGACGCACCGGAACGACCGAGACGAACACGCCCGGACACTGCATGAGCCGAAGCAGGTCATGAGTCGTCCGTGCCAACGACGCCGGGCCGTTCGCTAGAGCGCGGCCCGCGGAGGGACGAACAGCCTTGCCCGAGAGCTACTTTCCGGTCCTCCTCGCCCTGGGGATCGCCATCCTGATCGGCCTCGCGATGCTGGGGATCTCATACCTCGCCGCCCGGAGCAAGATCCTCTCCGGTCGGACCGAAGTCACGCCGTACGAGTCCGGGATGCCGCTGCTCGATCAGTCGCACAAGCGGATCTCCATCCTCTTCTTCCTCATCGCCATCGACTTCATCGTCTTCGATCTGGAAGCGGCGTTCCTCTACCCGTGGGCCCTGGTGATGCGCGCCGGCGGCTGGCCGCTGTTCGCGGCCATCCTGGTGTTCATCGCCCTGATCCTCATCGGCTACGTCTACATCTGGCGCAAGGGCGGCCTCGACCTCGGCGCACGCCCCAGCCTCGCCAGGCATGGCCGACACGCCGCCGGACGGCAGGGAGGAGCCGAGCGATGAGCGATACCCCTGAAACGCCGCGCGACGACGGCGCCTCCGCTGCCACCGCGGCGGAGCCCAGCTTCCCGCCCGAGGCCCGGGCCCGGCTCGACGAGATCAAGAGCCGCTACCCCGAAGGCACCAAGGCGGCGCTGATTCCGGCGCTCCACATCGCCCAGGAGGTCTGGGGCGGCTGGCTGCCCGAGGAGGCGATCCGCGCGGTCTCGAACGAGCTCGGCATCCCGACCCCCGAGGTCTACGGGGTGGTGAGCTTCTACGACCTGTTCCACCAGAAGCCGGTCGGCCGCCACCGCCTGCGGGTGTGCACCAACCTCCCCTGCCAGCTCCGCGGCGCCGAAGAGATCATGGAGGTGCTGCGGGACGAGCTCGGCGTGGCGGAGGACGAGGTGACGCCGGACGGCCGGTGCTCGTTCACCCACTTCGAGTGCCTCGGCTCCTGCGACACGGCGCCGATGATGATGCTCGACGACCGCTACGAAGAGAACCTCACCCCGGAGCGGGTGCGGGAGATCCTGAAGGAGCTCGAGTGATGGCCACCTTCGAACCGGTTCTCTCCCGAAACGTCGGCCACCCGGAGGTCCGGGAGGTCGCGGGCTACAAGAAGCGCGGCGGCTACGCCGGCCTCGCCAAGGCCCTGACCATGGAGCCTGACGAGGTCATCGAGGCGGTCAAGGCCTCGGGGCTGCGCGGCCGCGGCGGCGCGGGCTTTCCGTGCGGCCTGAAGTGGAGCTTCATCCCGAAGCAGTCGGACAAGCCGAAGTACATCGTCTGCAACGCGGACGAGTCCGAGCCCGGCACCTTCAAGGACCGGCTGCTGATGGAGCAGGACCCGCACCAGCTCATCGAGGGCTGCGCGATCGCCGGCTGGGCCGTCGGCGCGGAGACCACCTACATCTACATCCGGGGCGAGTACACATACGCCGCCGACGTCCTCGAGGCGGCGATCCGCGACGCCTACGACGCCGGCGTGCTCGGGTCGAGCGTCATGGGGAAGGGCTTCCGCCACGACATGTACGTCCACCGGGGCGCCGGGGCTTACATCTGCGGCGAGGAGACCGGCCTGCTCGAGTCGCTCGAGGGCAAGCGCGGGCAGCCGCGGGTGAAGCCGCCCTTCCCCGCCGTCATCGGGGCCTTCGGCGCGCCGACCGTGATCAACAACGTGGAGACCCTCTGCTGCGTGCCGCACATCATCGAGCGGGGCGCGGAGTGGTTCAAGGGGATCGGCACCGACGAGCGCAACACCGGACCCAAGCTCTACGCCATCTCCGGCCACGTGGCCCGTCCCGGTACCTACGAGCACCCGATCGGCGTGCCGTTCTCGGAGCTCCTGGACAGCGCCGGCGGCATGCTCGGCGGCGCCGAGCTCAAGGCGTTCATCCCGGGTGGCGCTTCGGCGGCGATCCTCGGGCCGAAGCACCGCGACCTGCCCCTCGACTTCGACCAGGTGGCCAAGGCGGGAAGCATGCTCGGCTCGGCCGCGGTCATGGTCATGGACGAGTCGGTCTGCCTGGTGCGGGCGACCATGCGCCTGTCCAAGTTCTTCAATCACGAATCGTGCGGTCAGTGCACTCCCTGCCGTGAAGGCACCAACTGGATGGAGCTGCTCTTGAGACGCCTCGAGAGCGGTGGGGGGAGCACCGCCGACATCCGGGTGCTCGGAGAGATCTGCGAAATGATCGCGGGCAACTCCCTGTGTGCCCTGGGCGATGCCGCCGCCGGCCCGGTCCGTTCGCTGGTGGCCAACTTCACCGACGAGATCGAGAAGCACATCGAGCACGGTGGCTGTCCCTACGAGCACCGGCGCTACTTCTCCCCGTCCACCTGAGAAAGGGAAGCTCCAGAGCGATGCCGACCGTCACCATCAACGGCCGCACCGTCGAGGTCGAGGCTGGTACCAACGTCATCGAAGCCGCGAAGAAGGTGGGGGTACAGATCCCCCACTACTGCTATCACCCGCGGCTTTCGGTGGTCGGCCAGTGCCGTATGTGCCTCGTCCAGATCGACGGGCATCCGAAGCTCCAGGCCGGTTGCTCGGTGACCGTCCAGAAGGACGGCATGGACATCCGGACCGACGTGCCCGAGGTCGAAGAGGCCCAGCGCGCGATGATGGAGTTCCTCCTCATCAACCACCCGCTGGACTGCTCGATCTGCGACCAGGCGGGCGAGTGCGGCCTGCAGGACTACGCCTTCAAGCACGGCCAGGCCTTCTCCCGGTTCCGTTACGAGGAGAAGCGCACCTACCCGGGGCGCGAGCGGATCCCGCTCGGCCCGAGCGTGCTGCTGAACATGAACCGCTGCATCCAGTGCACCCGCTGTGTCCGCTTCACACGGGAGATCGCGGGCACCGGCTCCCTCGGCTTCTTCAACCGGGGCGCCCGCACCGAGATCGGCACCTTCCCGGGCCAGGAGCTGGACGACCCGCTGTCGGCGAACGTCGTCGACATCTGCCCGGTCGGCGCCCTGACCTCGACCCGCTTCCGGTTCGCCGAGCGGGTGTGGAACCTGGACAAGAAGCCGTCGCTGTGCACCGGCTGCGAGGTGGGCTGCAACATCACCATCGAGCACCGGCGCGGCCAGGTGCGGCGCTACAAGCCCCGGGTCAACGAAGCGGTCAACGACCACTGGATCTGCGACCACGGGCGCGGCAGCTACGAGCGCTACCAGCAGCTCCCCCGCCTGGCCAGCCCCCGGCTGATCAAGGAGGGGGCCGAGGCAGCGACCAACGTGAGCTGGAAGGAAGCGCTCGACGCGGTCCACCGCTCGCTCACCTCCCGGAGCGCGGGAGGCGCCCTGGCGTTCCTCGGCTCGGCCCACCGCTCGACCGAAGAGGCATTCGTGCTCGGCCGGATAGCCGACCAGGTCGGCTCGCCCCACCGGGCGGTCTGGGTCGACGAGGGCCCCGAGCGCTCGATCCCGCGGCCGTCGGGGCCGATCAGCGGCACCGAAGCCGGCCCCAACCGCCGGGGCGCACAGCTCGCCGGCCTGGCTGCGCGCGAGGGCGGCTTCACCGCCCGCGACCTGCTGGAAGGGGACGCCGCCGGCAAGTGCTCGGTGCTGGTGGTGGCCGACAGCGACTTCGGCGCCGCCGCCCACGATCCGGCGACGGTCGAACGGCTGCGCAAGGCGACGACCTTGATCGTCTTCGGCTGGGCGGACACGCCGCTCGCCGCGGTGGCCGACGTGGCCCTGCCGCTCGCCACCCACGCCGAGTCCGAGGGAACCTTCGTCAACGTCCAGAACCGTCTCCAGCGCTTCGAGCGCGCCTTCCCGGCCACCGGCCAGGCGCGGCCCGGCGTGGAGGTCTTCGCTGACCTCCTGCGCCGTTTCGACGACGCCTGGAGCGCCCAGACCGCGGCCGAAGTGTTCGACCGCCTGGCGGCCGAGCAGGCTCCGTTCGCGGACTTGCGCTTCGACCACCTGCCGGCCGAGGGCTACGTGCTCACCGTTGCCGAGGAGACGGGCGAAGAGACCGGGGACGACCAGTGAACCCGCGACCGAGTCAACCTAGACCCATGAGGAGCCGTCCGTGAGCGTGCAGACAATCGCCATGCTCGTCAAGCTCGGCGCCTTCCTGATCGTCCTGCTCACCATCATCCCGGTGATGGTGTGGGTGGAGCGCCGGGGTGGCGCGATGATGCAGGACCGGCCCGGACCGAACCGGCTGGGGCCCTTCGGCCTTCTCCAGCCACTGGCCGACGCCGGAAAGTTCATCTTCAAGGAGGACATCACGCCCTCCGAATCGGACCGGCTCCTCTACCTGCTGGCACCGGTCCTGGCCCTGATCCCGGCCTTCTCGACCTTCGTGGTCATCCCCCTGGGGCCGACCATCGAGATCGCCGGAGTCCAGGTGCCCATGATGGTGGCGCCGGCCGAGACCGGGGTGCTGCTGTTCCTGGCGCTGGCCAGCCTGGGGGTCTACTCCCTGGTGATCGCCGGCTACGCCTCGAACAACAAGTACTCCCTGCTCGGCTCGATCCGCGCCTCGGCGCAGATGATCAGCTACGAGCTGGCGCTGACCCTCTCGGTGGTCGCGGTGCTGCTGCCGGTCGGCTCGTTCCGCCTGGACCGGGTGGTCGAGTACCAGATCGACGGGGTGTGGAACATCATCCCGCAGATCATCGGCTTCGTGGTCTTCCTGATCGCCGCCTTCGCCGAGACCAACCGGCTGCCCTTCGACCTGCCGGAGGCGGAGTCGGAGCTGGTCGCCGGCTACCACACCGAGTACAGCGCCATGCGCTTCGCCTGCTTCTTCATGGCCGAGTACGCGGCGATGACCGTGCTCTCGGCCCTGGCGGTGACCCTCTACCTGGGCGGCTGGCACCTCCCCGGAGTCGACCTGGCGTCGATGGGCATCCTGGGCGTGGTGATCGGCGCGGCGGTGCTGCTGGCCAAGGTCGGCGCGTTCCTCTTCTTCTTCGTCTGGGTCCGTTGGAGCTTCCCCCGCTTCCGCTATGACCAGCTCATGGCGATCGGCTGGAAGGGGCTGCTCCCGCTGGCCATCATCAACTTGATCTGGGTCGCTGCGGCGAGCCTCGCGGGGTGGTTGTGATGGAGCTCGCGATCTTCCTGATCTTCTCGGCGCTGGCGGTCGTCTCCGCCCTGGTGGTGGTCACCCACCGGGACCCGGTGAAGTCGACCCTCAGCCTGGTCGTGACGCTGTTCTCGACCGGTGTCCTCTTCCTGCTCCTGGGCGCGCCGTTCGTCGGCGTCCTCCAGGTCCTGGTCTACACCGGCGCGATCGTCGTCCTCTTCCTGTTCGTGGTCATGCTGCTCAACCTCCAGCGCGAGGCGCGCTCGGAGGGCGGCGGCCGGTTGCAGCGGGTGTTCGCCATCGCCGGCGCCCTCGCCTTCCTGGCCACCAGCGGCGTCGCCATCTGGCGCTCGGCGGCAGGCACCGCGGTCGGTGCGCTGCAGCAGGACTTCGTCTCGCTCACCGCCTTCGCCACCGAGCTCTTCGACCGGTTCCTGCTGCCGTTCGAGATCATCGGCCTGCTGCTCCTGGTGGCGGTAATCGCCGCCTACGTGCTGGCCAGGCGGCCCGAAGGGTCGGTCGCCGCGGCGATCGACGAGCACCACGCCGGCTCCGGCGCAGGCGGATCGGAGGTGACGCGATGAGCGTTCCCGTCTCCTGGTACCTGATGCTGGCCGCGGCGATGTTCGCCATCGGTACCGCGGGCGCCCTGACCCGGCGCAACGGCATCACGATCTTCCTGTCGATCGAGCTGATGCTGAACTCGGTCAACCTGACCCTCATCTCCTACTCCCGGCTGCTCGACGACCGCACCGGACAGGTCATCGTCCTGTTCGTGCTCGCGGTCGCCGCGGCCGAGGCGGCGGTGGGGCTCGCCCTGTTCATCGCCCTCTACCGGCACCGGCGGACGATCGACGTCGACCGGGTCAACCTGATGCGCTGGTGACGCTATGGAAATGATCTGGCTGATACCGATCCTGCCCTTCCTGGGCGCCGCCCTCAACGGCCTGCTCGGCCCGCGGGTGAGCAAAAAGGCCACCACCACCGTCGCCATCGGCGCGCCGCTGGCGAGCCTGCTCGTCGCCGGCTGGTCGATCTGGCAGTACGTCGGCTCCTCGGGGTACCCGGAGGCCTTCGTCCAGACCCTCTACCCGTGGACGGTCGGGCCGCTTTCGATCGACGTGGGCTTCATGCTCGACCCGCTGTCGTGCGTGATGACCTTCGTCGTCACCTTCGTCGGCTTCCTGATCCACGTCTACTCGGTCGGCTACATGGCCCACGAGAAGGGCTACCAACGCTACTTCGTCTACCTGAACCTGTTCATGGGGGCGATGCTGCTCTTGGTGCTCGGCTCGAACTACCTGATCACCTTCGTCGGCTGGGAGGGCGTCGGGCTCTGCTCGTACCTCTTGATCGGCTACTTCTACGACCAGGAGTTCCCGCCGTTCGCCGGCAAGAAAGCGTTCATTGTCAACCGGATCGGCGACTTCGCCTTCCTGGTCGGCCTGTTCTCCCTGATCGGCGTCTTCAACACCCTCGACTACCAGACGATCTTCCATCGCATCGAGGCAAACCCGGCGATGATGGGGGCCGACTATCACCTCGGCCTGTCGATCGCCAGCTTCATCGCGCTCTGCCTGTTCATCGGTGCGGTCGGCAAGAGCGCCCAGATTCCGCTGTTCGTCTGGCTGCCGGACGCCATGGCCGGCCCGACGCCGGTCTCCGCCCTGATCCACGCCGCCACGATGGTCACCGCGGGCGTCTTCATGGTCGCCCGCTCGAACGCCATCTTCCAGCTCGCCCCGGGGGTGTCACTCCTGGTTGCGGGAATCGGCGCGCTCACCGCGATCTTCGCCGCCACCATCGGCTTGACCCAGACCGACATCAAGAAGGTCCTCGCCTACTCCACCGTCTCCCAGCTCGGCTACATGTTCCTGGCGGCCGGCCTGGGCGCCTACACGGCGGCGATCTTCCACGTCGGCACCCACGCCTTCTTCAAGGCGCTCCTCTTCCTCGGCTCCGGCTCGGTGATCCACGCCATGGGCGGTGAGCAGGACATGCGCAAGATGGGGGGGCTCAAGAAGAAGCTGCCGGTCACCTACTGGACGTTCCTGGTCGCGACGCTCGCGATCTCGGGCATCCCGCCGCTCGCCGGCTTCTTCTCCAAGGACGAGATCCTGGCCGCGGCCTCCACCCAGGGACGCTGGCTGCTCTACGGGGTGGGCCTGTTCACCGCCGGGCTGACCGCCTGCTACATGTTCCGGGCGGTCTACCTGACCTTCCACGGCACGTTCCGCGGCACCGAGGAGCAGGAGCACCACCTCCACGAGTCGCCGCCGGTGATGACCGTGCCGCTGGTGCTCCTTGCGATCGGCGCGGCCTTCGCCGGCTTCCTCGGCATCCCGGCGGCGCTGGGCGAGCTGTTCGGCGCGGAGGGCAACGTCAACTGGATCCACCACTTCCTGGAGCCGTCCTACGCCGAGGTTCACGCGGTCGCCGCCCACGAGGTCTCCATGGGCACCGAGATCGCGTTCATGGCCCTTTCGGTCGCCGTGGGGCTCGCCGGGATCTGGATCGCGTTCCGCTTCTACGGCGGCTCCAAGGGTCTCGCCAAGGGCGAGGAGATGGCCCGGCGCTTCCCCGCCGTCCACAAGCTGCTCGTCAACAAGTACTACGTGGACGAGATCTACGACTCCGTGATCGTTCGCCCGCTGCGCTTCGTCTCGCGGGTCTTCTGGAAGGGGGTGGATGGCAAGGCCATCGACGGCTCGATCCACCTCAGCGCCTACCTAGCGGAGCTCACCGGTGACCTCGGGCGGTTGACGACCACCGGCAACGTCCGCAACTACGCGCTCTACTTCTTCCTCGGAATCATCGTCCTCCTGACCTGGGTGCTCCTGTAATGGAAACCTTCCTCGAGATCCTGATCGGCAACTCGCTGACGCGGCTGGTCCTGTTCCCGACCCTGGCCGCGCTGCCTCTCTTCTTCGTCCGGCGGGACGCGGAGAAGCCCGTCAAGCTCTACACCATGGCCGTCGCGGTGATCGAGCTGGCGTTCGCCGTCGAGTACGCCTTCACGAACTACGTCGGCGGACACTTCACCACCACCGCGGACCCGGTGTTCCGCTGGCTGGCGGACTACGGCATCGCCTACCGCCTGGTGGCGGACGGCATCTCCATGCCGCTGGTGCTGCTGACCGCCCTGCTGCTGCCGGTGGTGGTCCTGGGGACCTGGAAGGGCATCACCGCCAACTGGCGCGCCTACGCCATCTCGCTGCTGGTCCTGACCACCGGCGTCCTCGGCAGCTTCCTGGCCTTCGACCTGTTCCTGTTCTACGTCTTCTTCGAGCTGTCCCTGGTGCCGATGTACATGATCATCGGCATCTGGGGCGGCGAGCGCCGGATCTACGCGGCGGTGAAGTTCTTCCTCTACACCATGGTCGGCAGCCTGCTGATGCTGGTCGCCATGCTGACCCTCGCCTGGACCTACTACAAGGTCGCCGGCACGTGGAGCTTCGCCTACACCGACCTGCTGCGCCTGGACCTGCCGGTGCCACTCCAGGTCTGGCTGTTCGCCGCGTTCGCGCTCGCCTTCGCCATCAAGGTGCCGATGGTGCCGCTCCACACCTGGCTACCGGACGCCCACGTGGAGGCGCCGACCGGCGGCTCGGTGATCCTGGCCGGCGTGCTCCTGAAGCTCGGCACTTACGGCTTCCTGCGCTTCGCCCTGCCCCTCTTCCCCCACGCCGCGATGAAGGCCCAGCCGCTGCTGGTGACGCTCGCGGTGATCGGTGTGCTCTACGGTGCGCTGGTCGCCTGGGTGCAGGAGGACATGAAGAAGCTGGTCGCCTACTCGTCGGTCGCCCACCTGGGCTTCGTCATGCTGGGCCTCCTGGCGGTCGACCTGGTGGCCTGGCAGGGGGCCCTGGTGCAGATGGTCAACCACGGGCTCTCCACCGGCGCACTCTTCCTCCTGGTCGGGATGGTCTACGAGCGCCGGCACACGAAGCGGTTCGACGACCTCGGCGGCCTCGCCAAGGCGATGCCCTGGTTCGCCTTCTTCCTGGTCTTCAGCTCCCTGGCCTCGGTCGGGCTGCCGGCGCTCAACGGCTTCGTCGGCGAGTTCCTGATCCTGGTCGGCTCCTACAAGACCCTCGGCTGGGCCGCCGTCGCCGCCACCTTCGGCGTCGTGCTCGCGGCGATCTACCTCCTCAAGATGATCGCCCGCACGGTCTGGGGGCCGGTAACCAAGGACGAGAACCGGGAGATCAGCGACCTGTCGCTCCGCGAGATCGTGAGCCTGGTGCCGCTGGCCGTCTTCATGATCTGGATCGGGGTCGCCCCGGCGACCTTCCTGGAGCCGAGCCGGCCGGCGCTCGAGCAGACGTTGAGCCGCTTCCAGCAACGGATCGATCAGCCGGCGCCCGCGGTCGCGACCCTGTCCGAGATGGCGAAGCCCGTCCTCGACGCCCGGGGCGGACCGCCGCAGGCCCCTGATGACGCCGCTTCGCTGACCCAGGACGCCCCGGTCCAGATCGCCCGGGAGGTGACCCGATGACCCACGCTGACCTCCTCTCCATCGCCCCCGAGCTGTTCCTCGCCGGGGCTGGCTGCCTCATCCTGCTGCTCGAGGCGTTCGCACAGCGGACGCGGCCGGCGTTCACCGGGCTGTCGGTGGCCGCGGCCCTCGGCGCGGCCTGGCTGGTCTGGAACCTTCCGTCCGGCACCAGCTGCGGCGGCCTGATCGAGTCGACCGGCCTGACAGTCGCCGGCTCCCTGATCGTGCTGACCTCGATGACGCTGGCGCTGCTCGCCTCCCAGGGCTACCTCCGCCGCGAGCGGATCCTCGGCGGCGAGTACCACGCCCTGGTCCTGTGGTGCGCCACCGGCATGCTCTTGATGCTCCGCTCGGTCGAGCTGCTGACGATCTTCGTCTCCCTCGAGCTACTCTCCCTCTGCCTCTACGCCCTCGCCGCCTACAACCGCAAGGTGGTGGTCGGCTCCGAGGCCGCGCTCAAGTACTTCCTGATGGGCGCCTTCGCCAGCGCGTTCGTGCTCTACGGCATCGCGCTCCTCTTCGGCACCACGGGCAGCACCTTCCTGCCGCGGATCGGCGAGGTGTTCGCCGGCGGCGTGGCCTCGCCGGTGGTCGGAGCCTTCGGGGTGATCCTGCTGATCGCGGGCTTCGGCTTCAAGATGTCGATCGCACCCTTCCACGCCTGGGCGCCCGACACCTACCAGGGGGCGCCGTCACCGTACGTCGCCTTCCTGTCGGTGGCGCCGAAGGCGGCGAGCGCCTTCGTCCTGATCCGGGTCTTGTCGACCGTCTTCCCCGGCGAGCTCGGTGTCAACTGGTCGGTGATCATCGCGACCCTCGCCGCCCTGTCGATGGTCGTCGGCAACTTCCTCGCCCTGGTGCAGAAGGACATCAAGCGTATGCTGGCCTACTCCGGCGTCGGGCACATGGGATACCTGCTGATCCCGCTGGCCGGCCTCGACCTGTCGTCCGGTGCCGACGGCGGGAGCTGGCGTCCGGTGCTGGTCTACCTGGCCGCCTACGCGCTGATGAATGCCGGCGCCTTCGCCGTCATCGCCATGCTCTACGCCCGGCCCGGCGAGCAGCACCTGATCTCCGAGCT
>Ga0210144_1000111_pt1 | contig 46294 bp, 33 predicted proteins | sample Muzzi_PWA_D2_FD_185532 | JGI IMG/M metagenome (GOLD analysis project Ga0210144, IMG submission 185532) | Wetland microbial communities from San Francisco Bay, California, USA, that impact long-term carbon sequestration - Muzzi_PWA_D2 (SPAdes) | ecosystem: Environmental > Aquatic > Marine >...
GACGTTGACATCCTGTTCGTGGACGATGCGTCTCCGGACGGCACCGCCGAGCGGGTCGCCGCGCTCGGCCGCCAGGACGCGAGAATCAGGCTCCTGCTCCGGCACGAAAAGCTGGGGCTTGGAACCGCATACCTCGCAGGGTTCGAGTACGGCTTGACGGAGAAGTACGACCGGATCGTCACCCTGGACGCCGACCTCAGCCACGACCCCGCCTACCTGCCAGCTCTCCTGGACGCCTCGGAGAATGCCGACCTGGTCATCGGCTCGCGCTACGTGGCCGGCGGAGGGATTCGCGACTGGGGCCTGCACCGCCGTCTGCTGTCGCGCTACGCCAACCTGCTCGCCCGCGGGGTGCTCCGGCTGCCGGTGCGCGACGTGACCTCCGGCTTCCGGGTCTACCGGGCGAGCACCCTGACCGCGCTGCCGCTCGCCTCGATCCGGAGCTCCGGCTACTCCTTCCTCGAGGAGATCGTGTTCCTGGCCGACCGGCTGTCGCTCACGATCGCCGAGGTGCCGATCGTCTTCTGTGACCGCGAGGGCGGGCGGTCGAAGATCTCGGCAACCGAGGTGTTCAAGGCCGCCTTCCTCCTCCTCCGCCTCGGCCTGCGCCCGCACCCGGCTTCCGAGCTGGGCGAGGAGCACCTGCTGGCCGGCGCCGACTCCACCGAGCCCTGAAGCCCCGCACCGCGTTCTTCGTCTTCGCCGCGGCCTCCCTGCTGCGGGCCGCGCTCCTGGGGGCGTTCGACCTGATGCCCCAGAGCGCCTACTACTCGATCTACGCTCAGCACCCGGCCCTCTCCTACTACGACCACCCGGGGATGATCGGCTGGCTCCTGTGGCCCTGGATCACCCTGCTCGGCAAGCACACGATCACCGTCCGGCTGGCCACCTTCACCACCACCCTGGCCACCCAGCTCGCCTTCTTCGGCCTGGCGCGGGACGTCGTGCGGCGGACCGGCGGCCGGTCGGCCGAGCTGCCGGCGCTGGCGGTCTTCGCCACCACCAGCGTGGTGACCCTGCTGTCCTGGATCGCGGTGCCGGACGTGCCGCTGCTGCTCTTCTGGACCCTGGCCCTGTGGGCGCTCTACCGGGTGCTCTTCGCCGCCGACCCCGCCGAGGGCACCAGCCCCGCCGAGAGGGGGACCCTCGGCCTATGGCTCCTGGCCGGCGCCCTCATGGGCCTCGCCCTGCTGAGCAAGTACACCGCCGTCTACCTCCAGGGCGGGCTGGTCCTCTTCCTCCTCGCCTCGCCGGGGCACCGCCGGCTGCTGCGCACCCCCGGCCCCTGGCTGGCGCTGGTCACGGCCCAGGTGGTCGCCCTGCCGATTTTCGTCTGGAACGCGCGCCACGGCTGGGTCTCGTTCGTCTTCCAGTCGGTCGGCCGGGCGGAGGAAGTGCGCGGCATCGACCCGGGGGACGCGCTCGGCTTCCTCGCCGCCCAGGCGTTCGTCTTCCTGCCGGTTCCGCTCTTCGCCTTCCTCTGGATCGCCGGGCGCGACACGTGGCGCGCGGCGCGGAGCCCGCTGCGGATGGAGCGGCTCGCCGCGGCGCCCGAGCGGCCGGTGCGGCTCTTCCTGCTCGCCTTCTCGGTGCCGGTCTTCGCCACCTGTATCGCCCTCTCGACGATCACCTGGGTGAAGGCGAACTGGCCCATGCCCGCCTACGTGGCGGCGACCCTGCTGGTCGCCCTCAGCCTCGGCCGGAGGGCGGTGCGCTGGCACCTGGTCACCGCGGCGCTCCTCCACGCTCTGCTCATCGTCCAGATCCTCTGGTACCCGGTGCCGGTCCACTCCGACGACACCTGGTTCGGCTGGCGCACGCTGGCCCGGCGCGTCGAACAGCGGGCCGGCGCGCTCGCCGAGCGCCACCCGGGCCTGTTCGTCTTCTCCGCGGACAATTACAAGACCACCGCCGAGCTGCGCTTCTACTCGGACCTCGACGTCTACGGCATGAACGTGGTCGGCTGGAACGCGCTCGAGCTCGAGTACATCGGCGAGGACCCCCGGCGCCTGGTGGGGCGCGACGCGCTCTACGTCCGCTCGGAGGCCAAGCTCCGACCCGACCGCAAGACCGAGCGCTACCTGGAGCGGGTCCACGACTATTTCCGCTCCGTCCGGGAGCTCGAGCCGATCACGATCCGCCACCGGGGCGAGACCGTCCGCCTGTTCCGGCTGTTCCTGTGCGAGGGGTACCTTGGCCCGGAAGGGGGCCCGGAAGGGAGCCCCGAAGGGGAGCCGGAGGCGAAGCGCTCGGGCGGAGCTGGTACCATGCTGCCTCCATGAGCCGTGCCCTCCGGACCGTCTCCGCCGTCCTCACCACCGTCCTCGCCGCCTTCCTCACGCTGTCCGGCTGCAGCTCGGGCTCCGAGCAGAAGGCCATCCCCAAAGGGCGGCCGATCGTCCTGATCTCGATCGACACCCTGCGCTCCGACCACCTGAAGGTCTACGGGGACGCGGTGGCCGACACACCGGCCATCGACGCGCTGCGCGCCGACGGGATCCTGTACGAGCATGCCTACAGCCCGGTGCCGCTGACCCTGCCGGCCCACACGTCGCTGTTCACCGGCCTGCTGCCTCCCGACCACGGCGTGCGCGACAACGCCGGCTACCGGCTGGCCGCGGACGGTCCGCCGACCCTGGCCGAGCTGCTGCACCGCGACGGCTACGCCACCGGTGGCGCCGTCTCCGCCTTCGTCCTCCGCCACCAGACCGGGATCGCCCGCGGCTTCGACGCCTACGACGACGACCTCGGCACCGAGCGCGAGCGGGCCACCATCGCCCAGATCCAGCGGCCGGGCGGCGAGACCCTGAAGGCGGCGCTCGCCTGGCTCGACCGGGAGCTGGACGCCCACCCAAAGCAACCGTTCTTCCTCTTCTTCCACATCTACGAGCCGCACACGCCGTACGAGCCGCCGGAGCCCTTCGCCTCCCGCTACAAGTCCGCCTACGACGGCGAGATCGCCGCTAGCGACCAGATCGTCGGCAACCTGCTGGCGGCGCTCAAGGAGCGGGGCGTCTACGATCGCTCGACCGTGCTGCTCCTCTCCGACCATGGCGAGGGGCTGGGCGACCACGGCGAGGAGGAGCACGGCGTGCTCCTCTACCGGGAGTCGATCCAGGTGCCGCTGATCCTCAAGCTCCCCGGCGCGGCGCGCTCCGGCACCAGCGTGGCGGCCCCGGTCGGCCTGGCCGACGTGATGCCGACCCTCCTGTCGGTGGCCGGCGCTCCCGCTCCCGAGAAGCTCGACGGCTTGTCGCTCCTCGACGTGGAGAGCCTCAAAGAGCCCCGGGAGATCTACAGCGAGACCTACCACCCGCGGATCCGCTTCGGTTGGAGCGAGCTCCGCTCCCTGATCGACGACCACTACCACTACATCCGCAGCCCGCGCTCCGAGCTCTACGACGTGCGCCAGGACCCGGGCGAGACCATGGACCGGATCCAGCAGGAGCGGCGGGTCTACGCCCACATGCGCGATGCCCTCGAAGCGATCGATCCCCACTTCGAGAAGCCGTTCGAGGAGACGTCGGAGACCCGCGCGGCCCTGACCTCGCTGGGCTACCTGGGCGGCACCGCGGGCACCGAGGATGCGACGGCCAACCCCAGGGACCACCTGGCGGCGCTCGAGAACCTGCGGGTGGCGGTCGAAATCGTCCAGGCCGGTGACTACGACAAGGCCCTGCCCCGCCTGCGCCAGGCGACGGAGGAGATCCCGCGGTCGATGGACGCCTGGCAGTTCCTCGGCCTGACGCTCCAGCACCTGGGCCAGCGCCGCCCGGCGCTCGACGCGTACAAGAAGGCGTTCGACCTGTCGAACGGGGCACCGGGGCTCGCCCAGCCGATGGCCCAGCTCGCGCTGGAGCTGGGCGACCTCGACGACGGGCTGATCTACCTGGACAAGGCGATCGAAGAGTCCCCGAACGAGCCCCGGCTTCGCTTGCTCAAGACCCGCGCGCTGCTGATCGGCGGCCGGCTGGACGAGGCGGCGAAGGAGTCCGCGGCGCTGCTCCGGGATCTGCCCGACAACGCCGACGTCCAGTACCAGGCCGGGGCCATCGCCATGGGCCGCAAGAACCTGAAGGCGGCGGAGCAGCACCTGAGGAATGCGCTCGAGCTGGCCCCCGACCACCCGGCGGCGCTCAACGACCTGGCGGTCCTGCTGCTCAGCCAGGGCCGCAAAGACGAGGCACGGCCGCTGCTCCAGCACCTCCTCGAGGTGCAGCCCGGCAACCGGATGGCACGCCAGGCGCTCGCCCGGATCAGTTCCTGAGCAGGCGCACGCGCACCCCGACCGGCAGCCCCTCGACGATCCGCTCCTCCCCGCCCGGCCAACGGGCCGTCAGCCGGTCGACCCGCGTGGCGTCTCCGAGGCCGAAATGGAGCGTCGACGCGCTCTGAGAGAGGTAGGACGAGGCGGTTCGCACCTCCCGCCACTGGGGGCGGAGCCCCTTCGCCTCGACCGTCACCCGGCCGCCCACCGCCCAGCGGTTGCCGCGAGCCTGTGCCAGATCGACCTGGAGCCATGCCCCCGGATCGGGCGTCACGTTCTCATAGACCTCGCACCAGTCGTTCGAATTGTTGATCAGCAGGTCGAGGTCGCCGTCCCCGTCCAGGTCGCCGTCCGCAGAGCCGCGGCTCGAGCGCACCACGTCGAGCCCGGCGTCGTCCACCTCGGCGAACCGGCCCGTCCCCTGGTTGGCGAACACCTGGTTGGGTTGCTTGTAGGTGGTGTTCTTGTCGAACAGCTCGATGTTGTCGATGATGTGGCCGTTGGCCACCGCCACATCCAGGTCGGCGTCCTGGTCGAAATCGGCGAACAGCACGCCGAAGCCCACCTTGCCGACCGACGGCTCGGCGAGACGCACCGGGTAGCGGCTGTCGGTGAAGACCCACGAGCCCTTGTAGCTGTACACCGCGTTGGTCTGGTCGTCGATGTGGGTCAGCATGATCTCCGACCGGCCGTCGCCGTCCAGGTCGCCGACGTCCACCCCCATGCTCGCCTCCGGGTTGCCGCGGTCGGAGAAGGCGGTCCCCGAGAGCAGGCCGACCTCCTCGAAGGTGCCGTCGCCCTTGTTCCTGAACAGAAGGTTCTCGGTCATGTCGTTGGCCACGTAGAGGTCCAGCCAGCCGTCGCCGTCGATGTCGGTGAACAGCACGCCCAGCCCCTTGCCCGGACCCTCGGCCAGGTCCTGCTCCAGACCGGCCGCCGTGGTGTCCTCGACGAAGGTCCCGTCCCCCTGGTTTTGGTAGAAGTGATCCGGCAGCCCATCGTACGCGTCCGGGTGGCAGTAGGTCCGGATCCCCCGGCGCTCGTTGCCACAGATGACGTTGTGGTCGAGCGCGAAGTCGACGTAGTCGGCGCTGTAGAGGTCCAGGTCACCGTCCCGATCGACGTCGGCAAAGCTGGCTGAGGCGCCGACCCCCGGGTCCGCCGCCCCGGCGGCCTCGGGCACCTCCTCGAACGTGCCGTCGCCCCGGTTGTGGAACAGCTCGTTCGGCCCGAAGCCGGTGACGTAGAGGTCGAGCTCGCCGTCACCGTCCACGTCCGCGGCGACCGCTCCCTGGCCGTAGACCGAGACCGCGATCCCCGCCCGCTCGGTGACGTCGACGAAGTGCCCGCCACCGTCGTTGCGGAAGAGCACCGACCGGGGCTTCTCCCCGTTGTACCCGGGCAGGGAACCGCTGTCGACGAAGAAGACGTCGTCGTCGCCGTCCCGGTCGTAGTCGAACACGGCGACGCCGGCGCCCATGGTTTCGACCATGTACCTCCTGCCACTGCTGCCGTTGTGATGCCGGAAGGCGAGCCCCCACTGCTTCGACACCTCCCGGAACCGGATCGGTCCGGCGGCCGAGGCCGGGACGGCGGAGGCGGCGCACACGAGGCCGGCCAGCAGGGCGAGCACCGGTACGAGCCATCTGGGCGGTCGTCGCATCTCGTTCCGTTTCCCTCAACGGGCCGTTCGCACGACCCGGAGGCGCCGATCGGCCGGCACGCCGAGCACCGCCTGGGTCGTGCCGTCGGGCCAGCGGATCTCCAGCCGGTCGACGGCCGCCGGGGCGCCCTTCCCGAGGCCGAAGTGCACCGTCAGGCTGTCCTCCGACAGGTAGGACGACGCGGTGCGGACCTCCCGCCATTGGGGTGCCGCGCGGCCGGACTGGACCGTCACGCGCCCACCGACGGCAAAGCGGTTGCCGGACGACTGTGCAAGATCGACCTGGAGCCACGCCCCCGGATCGGGCGAGACGTTCTCGTAGACCTCCGCGAAGTCGTCGTTGTCGTTGATCACCATGTCCAGGTCGCCATCGCCGTCGAAGTCCGACACCGCCAGCCCGCGGCTCACCCGCACCAGGTCCAGCCCGGAGTCCTCGACCTCGGCGAGCTTGCCGTCGCCCCGGTTCTCGAACACCTGGTTGCGCTGGGCGTACGTCCTGCCTTCCACCAGCTTTTCGATGTCCCGAATGATATGCCCATTTGCCACCGCCACGTCCAGATCGCCGTCCTGATCGAAGTCCGCGAACGCGACCCCGAAGCCCACCAGCCCGACCGACGGCTCCGCCAGGCCGTCGACGAACCGGTGGTCGGTGAAGATCCACGAGCCCTGGTAGGAGTAGAGCGCGTTGGTCTGGTCGTCCATGTGGGTGACCATGATCTCCGGCCGCTGGTCACCGTCCAGGTCGCCGATCGCGATCCCCATGCCGGCTTCCGTCAGTCCCTGGTCGTTGTAGGCCGTCCCGGACAGAAGGCCCAGGTCCTCGAAGGTGGCCCGTCCATCGGCGCCGACGCCCAGGTTGTGGAACAGGAAGTTCGGCGTCATGTCGTTGGCGACGTAGAGGTCGGGCCAGCCGTCCTCGTCGATGTCGGCGAAGACCGCGCTGAAGCCTTTGCCGACGGCGTCGCCGAAGCCGGACGCCTCGGTCGCGTCGACGAACGTGCCGTCGCCCCGGTTCAGGTAGAAAAGGTCGTGGAGGGCGCCGAAGATGTCCGGGTGGCAGTAGGTCCGGATGCCGCGCGCCTGGTTGCCGCACACCGGGTTGTTGTCGACCGTGAAGTCGACGTAGTTCGAGACGTAGAGGTCCAGGTCGCCGTCTCGGTCGACGTCGCCGAAGGCGGCGCCGGAGCCGTAGCTGGTGTCGCCGAGGCCGGCGTGCTCCGTGGCGTCGACGAACGTGCCGTCGCCCCGGTTCTCGAACAGTTGGTTGGCGCCGAACGAGGCGACGAAGAGGTCCCGGTCGCCGTCGGAGTCCACGTCGCCGGCCACCGCGCCCATGGCGTAGCCGGTGACGTCGATCCCCGCGCGGTCGGTGACGTCGACGAAGTGGCCGCCGTCATTGCGGAAGAGGGCCGACCGGGGCGGCGGACCGGTGTACCCCGGCAGCACGCCGGCGCCGGCCAGGAAGACGTCGTCGTCGCCGTCCCCGTCATAGTCGAAGACAACGACGCCGGAGGCCATGGTCTCCGGCATGAAGAACGAGCCGCTGCCGCCGCTGCGGTGGCGATAGTGGAGACCCCAGGCCTGGGAGACCTCCCGGAAACGGATGTCCGAGGGGGCGGCGCCCGGAGAGGGGCCGGACGGGCCCGCCGGGGCGGCCGCCAGGCAGGAGAGCGCGACCAGCCCGCCGAGCACTGCGGCGAGCGGCCCGTGCCCCGGGGATCGGCGGCGGGCGCTCACGGATCCTGACCGTCCCGCCACGGCTCACGCACCGGCTGCCCCGCCTGGTAGAGCGCCAGGCGCTGCCGGGCGCGGGCGACCAGCTCCGGCGGCGACCCCGGTCCGGCCCGGTCGAGGACGCGCTGCTGCCAGGCGATCGCCTGGTCGAAGTCGCCGATCTCGGCATAGGCCATCGCCACCGTCTCGGCGTGGGCCAGGTTCTTCTGCTCGCCGAAGACCTGGAGCGCGAGCTTCAGCGCCTGCTGGCCGTCGCGCACCGCCGGGTCGCTCGCCGTGGCGAGAACCCGGGCGAGCAGGTGGAGGAGCGGCAGCGTCCCGGGGCTGTCATTGAGGTCTTGCTCGAGCGCGTCCCGGGCGTTGGCCGGCTGGCCACCCAAGAGGAGCGCCATCGCCCGACCGTAGCGGGCGCCCAGGTCGGACGGGTCGAGGGCGATCGCCCGGGAGAACGCGTCCGCGGCCGCGGCGAAGTCCCCCGAGCGGCCGAGCGAGCGCGCCAGGCCGAGCTGGGCCGGGCGGGAAGAAGGATCGAGCGCCGCCGCGGCCCGGTAGTGCTCGAGCGCCGCCTCCGGCTTGTCGGTCCGCTCGTCGAGGGCGGCGAGCTCCAGGGTGGCGGTCGCCCGCAGCTTCGGGCGGTTCTCCGGCAACTCGCCCAGCAGCGTCTCGATTTCCTCGGACGCCCGCTCGAGCTTGCCGTCGCGGGCCAGCGCCCGCGCCCAGTCGAGGTGAGCCTCGGAGTCCAGGGGGTCGATCCGCACGGCCTCGCCGTAGTGCTCCGCCGCCCGGGCCCAGTCGCCGGAGGCGGCGTAGATCGCCGCCAGGTTGACGTGGGCGTTGCGGAAGTCGGGGTCGAGCTCGACCGCGTGCTCGAGATAAGGGATCGCGTCGTCGCGCCGTCCCCGCTGGAGCATCACGGCGCCGAGGTTGTACTGGGCCTTGGCGTCCTTGGGATCGAGCTCCGCGGCCGTCTGGTACTCCTGGAACGCCCGGTCCAGGTCCCCCTCCTTCATCGCCGCGGTGCCCCGGTGGATGTGCACGCTGGCGCCGCGGAGCAGCGGGCTCAGGCCGGCGACCAGCGGATCCGCGAACACCACCGGGTCGTGGCGGTTGAGCTTCATGTGGATCTTGGCCCGTTCCAGGTCCCCTACCGCCCGATAGGCCAGACCGAGCTGGTAGTGGAGGGAGGAGGCGTCGGGCTGGAGCTTCAATGCGTGCTCGAAGAGCTCGATCGCCTTCTGCGGGTCATCCTGCTCGTAGGCGAGCCGGCCGAGGCCGGCCAGGGCGGCGGCGCTGTCGGCGTCGAGCTCCAGGGCCCGATCGAAGCGCTGCTTCGCCTCGTCGAAGCGCCCCGCGTCGAGGGCCAGCCGGCCGAGGCGGATGATCGTGGCGAGGTCGTCCGGACGGATCGCGAGCGCCTGCTTCAGGCTCTCCTCCGCCTCCTCCGGCCGGCCTTCGCGGAAGTCGAGCACGCCCAGGTAGTAGTGCCAGGCGAACTCGTCCGGGGCCAGGCGGCTGGCGTTGGTGAGCGCCGCGTAGGCTGGGCCGGTCAGGTCGTAGAGGAAGTAGAGGCTGCCGAGGCGGCCGAAGGCCTGTGCGAGGGCGGCGGGGCTCGCCTGGCCGGAGGAGACCAGGGAATCGACCGCGTCCCGCTCCGCCTCGAGCTGCTCCTGGTCCTGGGGCTCGAAGTTTCCGATCGCCGCCGGCGGGACCTCCACCAGGTCGACCGGAGCCTTGGTCGAGGCTTGGCTCGAGCTTTGGGTCGGGGCCTGGATGGGGGCTTCGGTCGAAGCCTGCGACGGGACCTGGCTTGGGGCCTGAGCTTGAGCCTGGGCCGGGACCGGAGCCGCGGGCGGGTCCGTCCGCGCCATCGCGGCCACGGCCGAGAGCAGCCCTGCCCAGACCGTCACGCTCACCAGGCCGCGTCGCATCGCAGAGCTCACCGCGGGGCCCTGGACCCGGTCTTGGCAGGGCCCCCGGTCTTGGCAGGCGCCGGGCCGACCGGGGTTCCCTTCCCCTTGCGCAGGGTGCTGTACTCGCCGACCGGCAGGCCGGACCACCCTTCGACGCCACCGTCGGGCCAGTGGACGCGGACCTCCCGCACCTTGTCGCCGCCGCCCAGGCCGAAGAGCACGCGCGGGTCGCCGCTCGACGCGTAGCTGCCGTCGGTCCGCACCACCCGCCACACCGTCGGCGCCCCGTCGCGGATCACCTCCACCTTGGCGCCCAGGGCGTCCCGCTCCCCGCCGTCCGGCAGCTCCTCGACCACCCGGAAGCCGATCCACGGATTCTTCTGGCCGACCTGGTTGATCAACAGCCGCGCCGGGCCGGCGCTGTTGACCATCAGTAGGTCGTCGTCGCCGTCGTTGTCGACGTCGCCCATGGCCACGCCCCGGCTCACCTCGGAGAGCTTGAAGAAGTCCCCGGCCTGGTCGGTGACCTCCTCGAAGCGCACGTCGTGGGGGTTCTTGCCGACGTTGTGGTAGAGCTGGTTGCGCTGGTGCAGTGCGTACGTATCCCCCTTCGCCACCTCGTCCCAGAGCAGGGTCACCGCGCCGTTGGCGACGAACAGGTCGCGCTTGCCGTCGTTGTCGTAGTCGATCAGCGCCACCCCGAACCCCGTGTTGTTCCAGCTCGGGGTCGCCAGGCCGCTCTGCTGGGAGCGGTCTTCGAACAGGCCGGTGCCGTCGTTCAAGTAGAGGGTGTTCGTCTCCCGCTCCAGGTGGGTCATGAACAGGTCCACGTCCCCGTCGGAGTCGAAGTCGTCCGCCACCACCCCCATGCTCGCCTCCGGCTGCCCCTCTTGGTTGACCGCGCAGCCGCCGAGCAGGGCCTCGTTGGAGAACGTCCCGTCCCCCTGGTTCAACCAGAGCTGGTTGGCCATGCCGTCGTTGGCGACGTAGAGGTCGGTGTCGCCGTCGCCGTCGAAGTCGCTGGCGGTGGCGCCGAGCGCCGAGCCGAAGTCCCCGGCCAGCCCCGCCTTGGCGGTGGTCTCCTCGAACCGCACCGGCTTGGCCCCGGACGCGCCGAGGTTGTGGAACAGGCGGTCCGGCTCCGGGTGGTAGGCGGCGGGGCCACAGTAGTCCCGCGCACCGGCCGGGCTGTAGCAGGCCTTGTCCGTCGCCACCCGGTAGTCGACGTAGTTGCCGACGAAGAGGTCGAGCCAGCCGTCGCCGTCGTAGTCGAAGAAGACCGCCGGCACGCCCCACAGGGGGTCGCCGGTGCCGGTCTCTTTGGTCACGTCCTCGAACCGCACGTGGCCCTGGGCGTCGGGGCCGAGATTGTGGAGCAACTGGTTCGGGCCGAGGTTGGTGATGTAGAGGTCGATCCAGCCGTCGTTGTCGTAGTCGCCGGCGATCACGCCCATGCCGTAGCCGGTGGCGTGGATGCCGGCCTCCTCGGTCACGTCGGTGAACTTGAGCACCCGCGTGCCGTCGGGACGGACCTCCAGGTCGTTCCTGTACAGCCGGTCGGTCAGCGGCTCCGGATGCTTGGGCGGGAAGGTCGCGTCGGCGATGGTCTTGCCCTCGCCGATCATCGTCCCCTGGACCATGTAGGCGTCCAGGTCGCCGTCGTTGTCGTAGTCGAACAGCGCCACGCCCTGGCCCATCATCTCCGAGAAGTAGAGCCCGCCCGACATGCCGTTGAAGTGGACGAAGTCCAGGCCGGTGGCGGCGGCCTGGTCGACGAAGATGTCCTCACCGGCCGCCGCGTGGGACGCGGCGAGGCCCGCGAGGAGGGTCACGATACCGAGGACCGGGAGGCGCATCGAAGGGCTAGAACAATGGGGCGATCAGAGCCTGTTTCCACCGTCTACCTTACTCCAACGGACGGTCGAGCGCCTCGATCGCGCGCTCGAGCCAGTCCGGCGGCAACCCCATGTAGTGGTCGCCTCCGGGCACCTCGAGATAGGTCACGTGCTGGAAGCCCGCATCCTCCATCGCCCGGTAGACCTCGCGGATCTGGGCGCGGTTGAAGTCGCGCGTACCGGTGAGCAGGGCGAACCGGCTGTGGTGCTCGACCTCCTGGAGCGTCTTCTTCGGCGGCTCCTGGAAGGAGGCCGGCCAGTGGGTGCCGGGGCGGTCCGGCACCGGGATCGGCCGGTAGAAGTCGGCGCCGACGACCAGGATGCCACCGCGAAACACCTCGGGGAAGAGCATCGCCAGGGCGCTCGCCATGCGGCCACCGCCGGAGTAACCGGCGACGTAGATCCGCTCGGGCGCGAGGTCGTAGAGGGAGCGCATGTTGTTCGCGGCGGCGACCGCGAGAGCGACCCGGTCCCAGGTGAACCGTTCGTTGCCCGACCGGTTGGCACCGACCCAGAGCAGGTGGTGCTTGCTCAGCACGTCGTGGACGTCGGTCTTCCGGGTCGCGCCGTAGGCGCCCGGGCTGACCCAGACCACCAGCCCCCAGGGGAGACCGGCTCCGGCGGTGCCCTCCGCGCCCTCGGCGGCGGCACCCCCGGACGCTCCAGACGAGCCGTAGCTCTCCGGGACCAGCACCTCGAAGCTCTCGTGGGCCAGGTCGATCTCGCCGCCGTTCTTCTTCGACGGGTCCGCCGCCTCGAGCGCCTGGCGATCGGCACCGTAGCGATCGAGGAAGGTCTGGACATCAGCGAACGGACCGGGCTCGGTGAACGCCACGCGGTATCGGCCGAGGCGCCCCCGCTCCGGTGCCAGGAGCGGCTCGTCGGGCAACTCGTCCCCGTCGTCCGGTGCATGGGGAGGCTGCACCAGGTCGGCCAGCTCGGCGGAGAGCGCGTCCGGCTCCTTCGCCAGGCGTTTGAAGAAGCGCTCCGCCTCCGCACCGCGGTTCCGTCCCTGGAGCAACGCGGTCAGGAGCTGGTGGGCCCGCTGGTCGTCCGGTGCGAGCACCAGCGCCGCTTCGAGCGCCCGGGCGGCGGCGTCCACGTCCCCTTCCAGGTAGTGGGTCCGGGCCACCGTCTCGAGCACGGCGGCGCGGTCGGCGGGGCCGAGCACACCGGGAGTCGCCAACGCCTTCTCGTACTCGGCCCGGGCGCTCGCGGCGTGGCCCTGCTCGAGCAGGGCGTCCCCGTCCGCCAGCCAGTCGCGGACCGACTGGTCCGGGTGATCCTCGGCATAGCGTGGCGTGACCACGTCCAGGTCCTGGAGCTGGATCCTCAGGCGCTCGCCCGGGCCGTGGGCGGGCACCTGCAACCAGCCCTTGGCCGGCCGGAACCCCTCCGCCTCGACCGAGATCCACCAGACCCCGGGCTCCAGGAAGGCGAACGACCACGTTCCATCCTTCTTGGTCAATACCGGATTGGGGGGCTGGGGACCGCCGGCCGCGTCCAGCGCCTGCGGATCGGGCTCCTCCCCCATCTTGGCCACCGGCACCAGGCGCACCCGGGCTCCGGCCAGAGCCGCCCCGTCGTCATCCAGAACCACTCCCCGTGCCCGCCCCTCGGGCCGCGTCGCGTCGGCCCGCTCCGGAGCCTGGGCGACCGCGGCGATCGGCAGGGCCAGGGAGAGCACCCCGACCAGCACCGTTGCGCAACGTCTCGTTCGCGTCATTCACCAAACGGTAGCACTTCGAGTGCGCCCTGTCCCAGAGGGTCACGAAGCCTGGAGAACCGGTGCGCGGGGCGTCCGCCCCAGGGGCTTCAGCGGCCGCGCTCCTCGCCGGCGTCCCGGGCTCCTGACCCGCCGGACGCGGACGCTGCCGAGGCGCGAGCACCCGCGCCAACCACCGACGGGCTCGCGCTGTCCCCTGGGGCGGACGCCCCGCGCACCGGTTCGGTTAGAATGCCGGCCATCTTCTGTCTGCGACACGCGAACACGGGACACTGGAAAGGGGAGGCACCTCATGGGCGACCGTGAGTACCGGTCCATCGTCGAGATGTTCCACCACCGCGTCGAGCGTACCCCCGACGCCGAAGCCATGTCCGGTCGCATCCGGCCCGGCAAGGGCTGGTACCACATGACCTGGGCCGAGACCGCGGAGCGCGTCCGGAGCGTGGCGGGCGGCCTGGCCTCCCTCGGTATCGAGCCGGGCGAGCGGGTCGCCATCCTCGCCACCACCAGCCCGATCTGGGTGGTCCTCGACCTCGGCATCCTGGCAGCCGGCGGCGCCACCACCACGATCTACACCTCCAACACCCCCGACGAGTGCGCCCACATCCTCTCGGACTCGGACTCGATCGTCTGCTTCGCCGAGAACCCGGACCAGGCGGCCAAGCTGCTCGAGGTCCGCGCCGAGCTGCCCAGGCTCCGCCGCGTGATCCTCATGGAGGGAGCGCCCGACGACGTCCGTGGCGCCAAGAGCGGCGACGAGATGCTGCTCTCCCTCGAAGAGCTCGAGCGCCTGGGGGACATCTGGAACGCCGAGAACCCCGGCGGCTACGAGCGGATGGCCGAGCGCGTCGGGCCGGACGACGTCGCCACCCTGATCTACACCTCCGGCACGACGGGCAAACCGAAAGGCGTCGTGCTCACCCACGACAACTGGGTCTACGAGGGCTGGGCGATCGAGGAGATGGAGGTGCTCACGGCGGAGGACAAGCAGTTCCTCTTCCTGCCGCTCGCCCACTCGTTCGCCAAGGTGCTCGAGGTCGGCTTCATCTACGCCGGTGTGCCGACGGCGGTGGACGGCAACCTGGACGAGCTGATCGACAACGTCGCCGCCGCCCGGCCGACGGTCATGCCGGCGGTGCCGCGGATCTTCGAAAAGGTCTACAACAAGGTGGTGGAAGGGACTCGCACGGCCGGCGGGCTCAAGTACAAGATCTTCGAGTGGGCCCTCAGCGTCGGCCGCCAGGTCTCGGTCCTGATCCAGCGGGGCGAGCAGCCGACCGGTTTCCTGGCGCTCAAGAACCGGATCGCCGACAAGCTGGTCTTCTCCAAGCTCAAGGCCCGTTTCGGCGGCCGCATCCGCTACTTCGTCTCCGGCGGCGCGCCGCTGTCGCGGGAGATCGCCGAGTTCTTCCACGCCGCCGGCATGCTCGTGCTCGAAGGCTACGGGCTGACCGAGTCCTCGGCCGCCAGCTTCGTCAACCGTCCCCACCACTACAAGTTCGGCACCGTCGGGCCGCCGGTGCCGGGCACCGAGGTCCGGATCGCCGAAGACGGCGAGATCCTGATCCGCGGCCGCGGGATCATGCGCGGCTACCACCACCTGCCGGAAGAGACCGCCGCGACCCTGGACGCGGAGGGCTGGCTCCACACCGGCGACATCGGCGAGGTCGACGAGGACAACTTCCTCAAGATCACCGACCGGAAGAAGGACATCATCGTCACCGCCGGCGGCAAGAACATCGCCCCCCAGTACATCGAGAACCTGCTCAAGGCGCAGACCGCCTACGTCTCCCAGGTCGTCATGCTCGGCGACAGGAAGCCCTACTGCGTCGCCCTGGTGACCATCAACGAAGAGACGGTCGGCGCCTGGGCGAAGGATCAGGGGATCGAGTACGCCGGCTACGCCGACCTGGCATCGAAGCCCGAGGTCCAGGCGCTGATCGACTCCGAGGTGGAGGCCCTCAACCGGCGCCTGGCGTCCTACGAGACGATCAAGAAGGTGCACCTGCTCGAACGGGATTTCTCCCAGGAGACCGGCGAGCTGACGCCCAAGATGTCGATCAAGCGCAAGGTGGTCGAGAACCGCTGGGCGGACGACGTGGCGGCGCTGTACGAAGGCTCGTAGAAGCCGTCGGCCGCGCACCGTGCCGCCGCCGGCTGCAGCGGCGGGAATCCACCCGTCGGACGGGGCGTTTCCGCTGACAGGAGGACGGCGCGACGACGGCCCGGCGGGCGATTGACACTCGTTCGCCCCGTCTGCTAACTTTCGTCTTCCTCAGACGGCCCCCGGGGCCGTTCGGTAGGCCCGTAGCTCAGTTGGTTAGAGCGCTACGTTGACATCGTAGAGGTCAGCGGTTCGAGTCCGCTCGGGCCTACCAATCTCCACCCGCCGCGTCCCGAAGCGGCGCGCGGAAGGATCGAGGACGGACCTGATGAGCAGGCGCGTAGCTCAGTTGGTTAGAGCGCTACCTTCACACGGTAGAGGTCAGCGGTTCGAGTCCGCTCGCGCCTACCAGGCCGTCGTACCCCCCTCCACTACCCACTGAAGCTCCCGCTCTTCCGGGGAGATCCACCATGAGTCGAGAGACCATCAGCCTCAGCCTGCCCGACGGATCGGTGCGCGAAGTCGAGCGCGGCACCACCCCGCTGGAGGTGGCCGCCTCGATCGGTCCGGGCCTCGCCAAGGCGGCCGTCGGCGCCGCCCTCGACGGCGCCACGGTCGACCTGCGCCAGCCGCTCGAACAGGGCGGCGCCTTCCGGATCATCACGGTCAAGAACGACGAGGCGGGCGACTTCATCCGCCATAGCGCGGAGCACGTGCTGGCCGACGCGGTCAAGCGCCTGTGGCCGGAGGTGGAGATCGACGTCGGCCGTCAGGACCACTCGGAGAAGTTCCAGTACGACTTCCGGTTCCCGCGCGCGTTCACTCCGGAGGATCTCGACACCATCGAGAACAAGATGCGCGAGATCCTCGAGGAGAAGGAGGACTTCGAGCGCATCGAGGTCTCCCGCGAGGAGGCCGCGCGGATGTTCCGGGAGATGGGCGAGAGCCTCAAGGTGGAGCGCCTCGGCGACATCCCGGAGGGGGCGACGATCACCGTCTTCCGCCACGGCGGCTTCCAGGACCTGTGCCGCGGCCCCCACGTGCGCTCGACCGACCAGATCGGCGCGGTCAAGCTGCTGTCGACCTCGGGCGCCTACTTCCGGGGCGATGAGTCGAACGAGATGCTCCAGCGCATCTACGGCACGGCCTTCCGCACCCAGAAGGAGCTCGACGAGTACCTGGAGCGGCAGGAGCAGGCGCGCGCCCGCGACCACCGCAAGCTGGGCCAGGAGCTCGACCTCTACAGCTTCAACGCCCACGCCCCCGCGTCGCCCTTCTTCCATCCCAAGGGGGCGGTGCTCTACAACGGCCTGGTCGAGTACATCCGCGAGAAGTACGAGGCGTCCGGCTACGGCGAGGTGATCACCCCCCAGATTCTGGACGTGGAGCTCTGGCACACCTCCGGCCACTGGGCGAACTACAAGGACGCGATGTTCTTCACCGAGTCCGAAGAGCGGGAGTTCGCGGTCAAGCCGATGAACTGCCCGACCCACTGCCTGATCTTCGGCACGCGGCTCCGCTCCTACCGGGACCTGCCCATCCGCTACGCGGACTTCGGCCGGCTGCACCGCAACGAGCGCTCCGGCGTCACCGCCGGCCTGACCCGCGTGCGTACCTTCTGCCAGGACGACGCCCACATCTTCTGCACCGACGACCAGGTGGAAGAAGAGGTCCTGGCGGTGGTGCGGACGATCCTCGAGATCTACGAGGACTTCGGCTTCTCGGACGTGGAGATCGAGATCTCGACCCGGCCGGAGAAGTCCCTCGGCACCGACGAGATGTGGGAGCAGGCCGAAGGCGCCCTGAAGGGGGCGCTCGAGAGCCGCGGCATCGAGTACCAGATCAACGAAGGGGACGGCGCCTTCTACGGCCCGAAGATCGACTTCCAGGTCCACGACGCCCTCGGCCGCCAGTGGCAGCTCGGCACGGTCCAGCTCGACTACCAGATGCCGGAGCGCTTCGGCCTCTCGTACGTCGGCGCGGACGGCTCCGAGCACCGCCCGGTGATGATCCACCGCGCCATGCTCGGCTCGATCGAGCGCTTCCTCGGCATCCTGGTCGAGCACACCGCCGGCGCCTTCCCGGTCTGGCTGGCGCCGGTCCAGGCGGTGATCCTGCCGGTGTCGGAGAAGTTCGTCGCCTACGGAGAAGAGGTCCTGGCCAAGCTCCGTGCGGCCGGCCTGCGGGCCGAGCTCGACACACGGGACGAGAAGCTCGGCTTCAAGATCCGCGAGGCCCAGCTCCAGAAGGTCCCCTACATGCTGATCGTCGGCGGCCGCGAGGCCGAGTCCGGCACGGTGTCGGTGCGCCTGCGCACCGAAGAGGACCTGGGTGGCATGGACGTCGCCGCCTTCACCGAGCGGGTCGAGGAGAAGGCGGCGAGCCGCAGCCAGGAGCTGTAGGGACGCCGTCGCCCACAAGCGGAACCGGCGCCCCCTTGCGGCGCTCCGCCCGCTCCGCTATCATTGCCAGCTCGCGCGTAGCGCGCCTGAGACCGGTACGCACAGCGACGCTCTGAACACCGAAGAGGACAACCGACGATGCCGAAACAGAAGACCCACCGGGGCGCCGCCAAGCGCTTCAAGGTGACGGCCAAGGGCAAGGTCAAGCGTGGCCACTCCATGCGCAGCCACATCCTGACCAAGAAGAGCACCAAGCGGAAGCGCAAGCTCCGCAAGAGCGCCCTGGCGCACCCGACGTTCGCCAAGTTGATCAAGAAAATGCTTCATAACAGCTAGGCGCTGCTTCGAGGCAACGCTCCAAGACGCATCTCATTCCAGCCACCGGGGGAACGGACCTGTCCTCCGGGGCTGACGCAGGGCTCTCTACCATCGACCCTGAGCCCGGCACTGACCGCTCCCTCCCCGGGAGCAGAAACGAGGTTCTGACATGTCACGTGTCAAGCGCGGACCCCACCGCAAAGACAAGCGCAAGAGAGTTCTCAAGCTCGCCAAGGGCTACTACGGCAAGAAGAAGAACGCCTACCGGATCGCCAAGCAGGCGGTCGACCGGGCGCTCAAGTTCGCCTACCGGGACCGCCGCCAGAAGAAGCGCGAGCTGCGCCGGCTCTGGATCGTCCGCATCAACGCCGCCTCCCGCCAGAACGGCCTCTCCTACAACCGGCTGATCAACGGCCTGCACCGCGCCGGGCTGGATCTCAACCGCAAGGTCCTGGCCGACATCGCGGTGCATGACGCCGAGGGCTTCGCGGCGATCGTCGAGATCGCCAAAGAAGGCCTCGAGATGGAGACTCCGGCGCCTCGCCCGGAGCCGGGGCCCGCGAAGGCGCCGAAGGTGACGAAGAAGGCCGCCCCCGCCAAGACGGAAGAGAAGACAGAGAAGAAGGCGGAGCCGGAGAAGAAGAAGGCCGAGAAGGCAAAGAAGGCCGCACCCGCTGACAAGGCGGAAAAGGCCGAAGCGAAGCCGAAGAAGGCAGCGGCCCCGAAGGAAGCTCCCAAGAAGGAAGCCAAGGGCCCGTCGAAGACCGAGCTCGAGAAGATGACCGTCGCCGACCTCAAGAAGCTGGCGGAGGAGCGCGGCATCGCCGAGAGCGACATCGAGGGTAGCGGCGCCAACGGCAACGTGGTCAAGGCCGACTGGGTCCGCACCCTGGCGAAGTAGCGGCGGAGTGAGCCCGATGGGGGCTGAACCCGACCCGACCACCACCACGAACCCGGCCGAGCTCGTCGGCCGGTTCGAATCCGAAGCCTCGGAGGTCCGCGAGCGCGCCGCCTACGACGCGCTCCGCCTCCGCTGGACCGGCCGCAAGCAGGGCATCGTCCGCGCGCTCCTCGCCCGCATCGGCGAGGTGCCGCCGGACGAGCGCAAGGAGTTCGGCCAGGCCGTCAACCGGCTGCGCCAGGCGGTCGAAGCGCGCCTGAGCACTCTCGAGGAGGAGATCGTCGCGCGCGAGGCCGCGGCCGACGCCGAAGCTGCCCGCGTGGACGTCACCCTCCCCGGCCGCCGGCCCCGCTTGGGAACCCTCCACCCGGTGACCCTGGTGGTCCAGGAGATCACCGAGATCTTCGCCGCCCTCGGCTACAGCGTCGCCGAGGGCCCCGAGGTCGAGGACGACTACCACAACTTCACCGCTCTCAACATGCCGGAGGGCCACCCGGCCCGCGACACCCAGGACACCTTCTTCGTCGAGGGCGGCGGCGTGCTCCGCACCCACACCTCGCCGGTCCAGATCCGGACCATGTTGAGCCGCAAGCCGCCGATCCGGGTGATCTGCCCCGGCCGCGTGTACCGCAACGACAACGACCTGCGCCACTCCCCCATGTTCCACCAGGTGGAGTGCCTGGCGGTGGCCGAGGGCCTGACCCTGGGCGACCTCAAGGGGACGCTCGAGGCCTTCATCCACCGGCTGTTCTCGGCCGATACGGGAGTGCGCCTCCGGCCGAGCTTCTTCCCCTTCACCGAACCGTCGGCGGAGGTCGACATCACCTGCCCCTTCTGCCAGGGCGGCGGCTGCGCCACCTGTTCCGGTACCGGCTGGATGGAGATCCTCGGCTCCGGCATGGTCGACCCGCGGGTGCTCCGCGAGTGCGGCATCGATCCGGACGTCTACAGCGGCTACGCCTTCGGCCTCGGCGTCGACCGGGTGGCGATGATCCGCTACGGCGTACCCAACATCCGGCAGCTCTTCGACAACGACGAGCGCATGCTCCGGCAGGTTCGGTAGCCATGCTCTTCTCCTGTGACTGGCTGTCCGCCTACGTCGACCTCCCCGACGACCGGGAGGAGCTCGCCCGCCAGCTGACCGCGGCCGGCTTCGCGGTCGAGCTGATCGAGCGGACCGACGACGGCGACACCGTCTTCGACATCGACGTCACCACCAACCGGGTCGACGCCATGAACCACCTGGGGCTCGCCCGGGAGGTGGCCGTCCTCACCGGTGCAGCACTCCGCGAGCCGGACGCCGACCCGGACGAGACCGACGAAGCGACGGCCGACGCCGTCCACGTCGAGCTGGCCGCGCCGGAGCTCTGCTCGCGCTACGCCGGGCGCATCGTCCGCGGCGTCACGATCGGCCCGTCGCCCGACTGGATGGCCCGGCGGCTTCGGGCCATCGGCCTGCGCCCGATCAACAACGTGGTCGACGTCACCAACTACGTGCTGTGGGAGATGGGCCAGCCGCTCCACGGCTTCGACCTGGACAAGATCAGCCCGGTGCCCGACGGTGCGACCCCGTCGATCATCGTGCGCAGGGCCCACGCGGGCGAGATCCTGACCACCCTGGACGGCGCCGAGCGCGAGCTCGACTCCGACATGCTGGTGATCGCCGACGGCGCGCGGGCGGTCGCCCTGGCCGGCGTCATGGGCGGCGAGGACAGCGAGGTCGGCTCCTCCACCCGCGACATCCTGATCGAGAGCGCCTGGTTCGATCCCCAGTCGGTGCGCCAGACATCCAAGCGTCTGGGCATGCACACGGACGCTTCCCATCGCTTCGAGCGCGGGGTGGATCCGGAGCTCCAGGCCCGCGCCGCGTCCCGGGCGGCCACGCTCATCGCCGAGGTCGGCAGCGGCAGCGTGCTCACCGGCGTGGTCGACACGGTCGCCCCCGAGCATGCCGAGCGGCACCAACCGCGCACGATCTCCATCGACCTGGACCGGCTGGACGCCTTCGGTGGCGTCACGATCCCGGAGGGAGGTCCCGAGGAGTGGCTGACCGGCCTCGGCTGCTCCGTCGAGGAAGACGCCGACCGGACGCTCGCCGTCACCGTCCCCTCGTGGCGCCTGTTCGACCTGGAGGAGTCCGCCGACCTCTTCGAGGAGGTGCTGCGGATCCACGGCTTCGACGCGATCCCCTCCACCCTGCCGTCGATCGGCGAGCCGGACGCGCCCCCGACGCCGCGCCAAGAGCTGCGCCGCCGCCTCCGGCGGGAGCTCGCCGGCTGTGGCTTCGCCGAGGCGATCAACTGGGCCTTCCACTCGCCGGAGGATGGGGCCTCCCTGCCGCCCCTGGGAGAGGGCGCGGCTGACGAGCAGCCGGTCGCCCTGGCCAACCCGCTGTCCGAGCTCTACTCCGTCATGCGCCGCTCCCTGCTCCCCGGCCTCGTGAGCAGCGCTCTCTACAACGCGCGCCGGGGCGTCGACTCCGTGCGCCTGTTCGAGCTCGGGAACGCCTTCGGCCGGCGCCAGGATCGTTCTGTGGTCGAGCGCGAGAGCCTCGCCCTGATCGCCGGCGGCACCCTGGGCACCCCTTGGGAGCACCGGGTCGAGATCGACCTGTTCGACCTCAAGGGCGTGCTGGAAGAGCTGGCGTTCGTCGCCGGCAAGCGGCTGGAGACCCGGCCGGCCGACGACCTCGCTGGGCTGCTCCCGGGGGCTTCCGCCGAGATCCTCCTCGACGGCCGCCGCGCCGGGGTCCTCGGCCACGTCGCGACCGAGGAGGAGGGCTTCCCCCTGTTCGTCGCCGAGATCGAGGTGGCCGCGCTCGAATCCACCGCCGAGGAGCGCGCCGCCGCCCGCGAGGTGGAAGCGCCCCCGCGGCTGCCGGGGATCGACGTCGACCTCACGTTCACCCACGCCCTGGCCACTCCCTGGGCCGACATCGCCCGCACGATCGAAGAGCGCAAGACGCCGGAGCTGGTGCGTTTCCGGCTGAAGGACCGCTACACCGGCAAAGGCGTGCCCCAGGGCGCCGTCAACACCACCATCACGTTCCACTACCACGGCGGCGATCGGCAGCTCACCCAGGAAGAGGTCAACGAGGCCCGGACGGCCCTGGCAGCGGCCCTGGAGGAGCGGTTCGGCCTCACCCGGGAGGAGGAGACGACGTGAGCGAGGACTGGCTCGAACACCTGGAGAAGACGGTCCACCAGGCCACGGAGACGATCGGTGCGCTGCGCCGGGAGAAGCAGGAGCTGGCCGACCGCGTCGACGCCCTGGAGGAGGAGCTGGAGGAGGCCCGCGCCGCCGCGGACGGGGCGGGCGACGGTGCCGAGCCGTCGGCCGCGGCGTCCGCGGCGGCGGCCTGGCGCGACGAGCGCCAGGAGATCCGCCGCCGGGTGGAGAGCCTGACGGAGCGGCTCGAGGGTCTGCTGGAGGAGGATTAGCTGGATCTCCCCCCATCCCCTCGATCCCCTTCCCGCCGGCGGGGGGAAGGGGACGCCCCCTCCCGGAGCTACTGTGAGTGTTCGGGGCGCTACTTCTCGATGTGTTCGCTGTTCTGGATGAAGGCGGCGAGGTTCTGCTTCAGGCGCGCCAGCTCGGACGCGCGGATGTACATCATGTGTCCCGCCTCGTAGTAGCTCATCGACACGTTGCCCCGTAGCTCCTTGGGCAGCTCCATGTGGTCGAAGGTGTAGCGGGTGGCGAAGTACGGCGTCGCCAGGTCGTAGTACCCGTTGGCCACGTGGATCTTCAAGTCCGGGTTCTGGGTCATGGCGTGCCGCAGGTCCTCGGCGACGTTGACGTACGTCCCCTCGGGCATCGTCCAGTGCTCGATCCGGCCACCCAGGATCACGTAGTCCAGGTTGGGGGCCTCGAAGCCGAGCTCGTCGCGAACGTATTCGTTGAGCGTCGCGGTGAACGATCCCTGGATGGCAGCGTAGCTCGGGTCGTACTCGGTGATCTCACCCACGTCCTGCCGGTCGTGCCCGGTGAACCGGCTGTCGAGCCGGCCCACGGTCTGGCCCTCGTCGCGGAGCAGCTCCTTGGTGAAGCGGTAGATCACCGGCCGCAGGTCGGCGTCCTCCACATAGCCGACCGATAGACCGGTCAGCCGTGCCAGCTTCACCGCGACCGCATGGCGCTCCTCGTCGGACAGGGCGCTCCCCTTCATCAGCGCCAGGGCGTAGTCGCCCATGGCGAACTGCTCGGCGTCGTGGAGCGCCTTGTGCAGATCGCCGTCGTACTCGGCCGGCAGCTTGTGGTGGTACCAGGCGGTGGCGGTGTAGGTCGGCAGGAAGAGCGGGTACGGCAGGTCGTTGCCGACGTCGAAGCGGGCGGTCTCGAAGTTGAGGATCGAGGAGACCAGCATGACGCCGTTGAAGTAGACGCCGTGGCGGTCCTGGAGGTCGTCGACCAGGTTGGCCGCGCGGGTGGTGCCGTAGCTTTCGCCGATCAGGTACTTGGGGCTCTCCCAGCGGCCGTTGGCCGACAGCCAGCGGCGGATGAACGCCCCGACCGAGTGGATGTCCTCCTCGACGCCGTGGAAGTCCTGGGCCTCGACGCCGGGCGCCGGGCGCGAGAACCCGGTCGACACCGGATCGATGAACACCAGGTCGGTGACGTCGAGGATCGACTGGGGGTTCTCCACCAGGGTGTACGGCGGCGGCAGGGCCTTGCCCTCGTCGGTCATCTTGACCCGGCGGGGTCCGAGAGCTCCCAGGTGGAGCCAGACGGACGAGGAGCCCGGGCCGCCGTTGAAGGAGAAGGTGAGCGGCCGCCGGCCGGCGTCGTCGATGCCGTCGCGGATGTAGGAGACGTAGAAGATCGAGGCCCGGGGCTTCCCCTCCTCGGTCTTGAGGACGAGGGTGCCGGCGGTGGCGGTGTAGGCGATCTTCTGGCCGCCGATGGTGACCGTGTGGTGGGTGACAGAGCTCTGCTCTTCGACGACGATGGGCTCCGCACCCGGTTCGTCGGCCGCCGGTGCCATGGCTCCGGCAGCCGGGTGTCCGGCGGGGCGATGGGCGGGCTGGGCCGCGAGCGGAGACGCGGCCAGGGCGAGGAACAGCGCGAGGGCGAGGGGAATGCAGGAGACGCGGACGGTTCTCTTCACCGGGGTCCTCCTTCGGATCGGTTGGCTGAGGGGACGCGCGAGCGGAGGCGCGCGCCGGGGTCATTTGATCACAGGGCGGCGAAGCGACGCGTCTGCCGGGAGCGGGTCGGGAGGCCCCGCCTCCGGGACGGCGCACGAACTGGACGGTTGGGAGCTCATCGTGCGCCTCGGGGCTCGGAGCGCGCCGGGCCTGGTTGCCAGCTCAAAGGACTTCGCGAGCACGCTCCTCGACGCCCTCCAGCGGGGCCTCCCGACCTGCTCCGTCTGCGAACCGTTCGCCACCACCGCCCTGCGCAGCAGGAGAAGGTGGAAGAAGAAGGGGATTAGGCAGCGTCCGTCAATATCGTGGCACGGCCGGATCGACGTGCGCGCTCCAGGCGTCGATGCCGCCGGCCAGGTTCACGGCGCGGAGGCCGTGGCCGCGGAGGAACTGGACGGCAGCGGCGGAGCGGGCGCCAAGGTGGCATAGGGCAACGACGGTCCGGCCGCCGTCGAGCTCGCCCAGGCGCTCCGGCAGCTCGTCGAGGGGGATGAAGATGGAGCCCTCGATCCGGCAGATGGCGATTTCCATCGGGGTCCGCACGTCGAGGAGGACGAGCTCTCGGCCCTCGTCGCGCCAACGAGCCAGCTCGCGGGGGTCGATCTGGAATGGGAGGTCGTCGGCCGACGGCTCCTCCACCAGGTCGTCTTCCGTGGCTTCCGCGGCGCCGCCGCAAAACGCCTCGTAGTCGATCAGCTCCGTCTGGGTCGGCCGTTCGGAGCAGACCGGGCACTCCGGGTCCTTCTTGAGGCGCAGCTCGCGAAAGCGCAGGCGCAGGGCGTCGAAGGTCACCAGCCGCCCCACCGCCGGGTCGACGCCACCGGCGACCGGTGCCAGCAGCAGCTTGACCGCCTCGTTCGCCTGGAGCGCGCCGATCACGCCGGGGAGGATGCCGAGGACGCCGGCTTCGGCGCAGGACGGCACCAGCCCCGGGGGCGGCGGCTCGGAGAAGAGGCACCGGTAGCACGGCCCTTCGGCCCCCCAGAACACCGCCACCTGCCCCTCGAAGCGGAAGATCGAGCCATAGACGTTCGGCTTGCCCAGGAGCACGCAGGCGTCGTTGACCAGGTAGCGGGTCGGGAAGTTGTCGGAGCCGTCCACCACCAGGTCGTAGCCGGACAGGACGTCGAGGGCGTTGCCAGCTTCGAGCCGGACCCGGTGCGGGACCACCTCGACGTGGGGGTTGATCTCCCGCAACCGCTCGCGCGCCACGTCGAGCTTCGGCCGGCCCACGTCCGAGGCGCCATAGAGGATCTGGCGCTGTAGGTTCGAGACGTCGACCGTGTCGAAGTCGACCAGGCCGAGGGTGCCGACGCCGGCCGCCGCCAGGTAGAGCGCCAGGGGCGAGCCGAGACCGCCGGCGCCGACCACCAGCACCCGCGCCGCCTTGAGCCGCCGCTGGCCTTCAATCCCGACCTCCGGAAGCGTCAGGTGCCGGCCGTAGCGCCGGATCTCGTCGCCGGACAGCTCGGGCAGCGCCCGCCCCTCCAGCAGGTCCCGCAGCGGCCCCGGACCGGTCACCGCTTCGCCCCGCTCGCCAGCTCGAGAGAGCGCAACAGAGACGGGTCCCCCACCGGTGCGATGACCTCTTCGATGAAGCCGCGCCGGTCCCGGCGCAGGCGCCAGCTCCGCGCCGTCACCGGTGCGCCGCCGTCGAGCGACACGATCAGGTAGCTCATGCCGGGCCAGGCGTCCCGGAGGTCCCGTTCGCTCGGCTCGGCCGAGGCGTCGGGGTGCGAGTGGTAGTAGCCGACCACCTGGAGCCCGAGGGACCGGGCCTCCCGGCGCGCCGCGAGCACCGTCTCCGGGGCGATCAGGTAGCCGTGGCCGGCCTCCTCGTCCCGGCGCTCGTTCCTCGCCGGCAGAATGCGCTCCACCCGGACCTCGACGGAGCCGTCGTGCGGTTCCTCGCCGCCCGCGGCCACCTCGCCGAGCAGAAACCCGCAGCACTCCGCCGGATAGGTCTCGGCCGCATGGCGCTCCACGGCGTGGAGGTGGCGGACGGAAATGCTGATCGTGGGGAGCGCTTCGCTGCTCATGGTGTGGTTATCTGCCGTCTTGGCACCGCGCTTCAGTGGGCCAGGTACGGCAAGCCGGTGATCACCGAGGCCACCACCGCCAGGAGCGCCGCGACCAGGCAAATCACGGCGCCGACCAGGTGGTCCAATCGCTCGGGCTTGAGTGGGTCGAGCACCCGGGCGGTGAGCCAGCCGCCGAGGAAACCGCCCAGGTGGGCCCAGTTGTCGACGTTCGGCACGATCAGGCCGAAGACGAAGAAGAAGATCGCGTAGCCCCACGCCCAGCGGCCGATCTGGGTCGAGCCGCCGCGCCGGCCGTAGTAGACCAGGGCTCCCAGGAGCCCCATCAGCGCCGCCGAGGCGCCGATCGTGAACTGGGCCACGCCCATCAGCCGGCCGAGGAGGCTGATCAGCCCTCCGGGCAGCACCAGACTCAACAGGACCAGGGCGCACGACGAGAGGAAGAAGCCGACGATCGAAGCGATGGTATAGATGATCACCATCCGCCCGGCGCCGTAGAGCTTGGCCACGGGCGGCGCCAGGATGCGCACCCAGTACATGTTGAAGAAGATGTGGAGCAGGCTGCCGTGGAGCCAGCCAGCGGAGAGGATCGTCCACCACCGGTGCGCCCTCCACACCGGCGTGATCCCGGCCGAGCCGAGCAGGAAGAGGCTCTCCCGCCCGACACCGAGGATGTTCAGAAAGCCGCCTCCCATGAGCGCCTTGGGCTCCCAGCGCACCGTTAGCAACAGGGAGATCAGGTAGAGCACCCCGCAGGCGCCGATGGTGATCTTGACGAACCCGAGGTCGTCAGCCCCCAGGCGCCGCAGCACCGGCGCCCAGCCGAACAGGCCCGGGTAGCGGGCGCCACAGTTGTAACAGGTCTCGTCGTTGACGCCGACGAGTTGGCCGCACGAGCGGCAGACCACGGAACCGGAGCGTTGTCGCCTCATCATGGCTGCGCTACCTTACCGCGAAACAGATCCCCCTCCCCACCTTCCCCGACAGCGGCCCGAGGGAAAGGATTCCGGCCCGCCGTCTCACTTGCTGGGCAGAGGGCTTCGGCCCGGCAGGCACACTTCGGCATCCAACCGAATCACCGAATATCGATGGCCAAGACTCAATATACTCCTGTCATCGTGCTCCCTTCGGACATCGGGCCTTACCGCATCCACGAACGCCTCGGGGCCGGCGGTATGGGAGAGGTGTACCGCGCCTACGACAGCCGCCTGGAGCGGTGGGTGGCGATCAAGGTCGTGCGCGCGGCCGAAGAAGATGAGGACTCCGCCCACCGGTCCGCGGCCCGGGAGCGCTTCCGGCGGGAGGCCCGGGCCGTCGCCGGCCTGTCCCATCCGGGCGTCGTCCAGATCTACGACATCCTCGAGCGCGACGAGGGCGACTGCATCGTCATGGAGCTGGTCGAGGGCGAGACCCTCGCTCAGGTGATCCGCCGCCAACGGCTGCCCTTGCGCCGGACCGTCGAGATCGGCCGAGAGGTCGCCGAAGGGCTGGCGGCCGCCCACGCCAAGGGGGTGATCCACCGGGATCTCAAGGCCGAGAACGTCATGATCACCACCGACGGCCGGGCGAAGATCCTGGACTTCGGCCTGGCCAAGCGCCTCGGTCCGGAGGCCCACGACCTGACCCTCTCCGGTCACGGCAGGATCCTGGGCACCAGCCACGCCATGTCGCCCGAACAGGCGCAGGGGCTCGTCGTCGACCACCGCTCGGATCTGTTCTCGCTCGGCAGCCTGCTCTACGAGCTCGCCACCGGCCAGGCGCCCTTCCGCCGCGAAGCCCTGGCCCAGACCCTGATCTGGGTCTGCACCCGGGATCCGACACCGGCCTACCGCGTCGCGCCCGCGGTGCCACCCCTCCTCTCGGAGCTGATCGACCATCTCCTCCAGAAGGAGCCGAACGACCGGCCGGAGAGCGCCACCCAGGTCGCCGAGGTGCTCCGCCACCTGGAGCGCGAGCTGGAGGGCCCCGGCGGCTCCGCGGTGCATGCGTCCGGGCCCGTTCACGCCGGCCTCGACGACGACGCCAGCGCGGAGCACACCGTCCCGACCCTGCTCGCCATCCCGCGCCCGGCCTACGGCGCGCGGCAGAGCGCCGTCGCGGCCACTGGCGGAGCGGACAGGGACGCGCCGCACACGCCCTGGCCCGGGAGGAGGACCGGGACCGCACCGGTCCGGCGGCGCCGCTGGCGGACCTGGGGCGTGATCGCGGTTCTGGTCCTGGTCCTGGCTGGAGCCGGAATCGCCATCCTCGCGGGCACCGAGACGAAGAGCGTCTACGTGGCGGTGCCGTCGCCGACGGTCACCGCAGACGACCGGGTAGCGTCCCGCGAGCTCCTGCCCTCGGCGGTAAGGGTCGCCGTGCTCCAGGAGCTGCTGTCGCTCGAGGGCGTCACCGCCTTGGCGCCGGACCAGGTCGATGCCTTCGCGGGCGGCTCGACGACGGAGTTGGCCCGGGCGCTGGCGGCGGACGAGGTGGTGACCACCCGGCTCGACTGCCAGGCGGCGGGATGCCAGGCCACCCTGAGCCGCGTCCGCGGAACCGACGGCGCCCTGCTCTGGACCCAGATCTTCGAGGTGCCGAGCGACGATCTGCTCAAGCTCTCGCGCGCCGTCGGCGACCGGCTGCGCCGCGCCTACGGCGACCGCTCCTTGCGCCGGGAGAGCGACCGGCTGGCCGTCAACGGCGGGGACTACGAGCGGTACCTCCGGCTCCGCGAAGCCTTCCGCACCCGCCTCCAGGGAGCCGACCTGGGCGACCTGCTCCAGCGCATCACCGCCGTGCGCCGAAGCTCCCCCGGCTTCATGGCCGCGTACCTGCTCGAGGCCCGCATCGCGCGCGCCCGGTTCAGCGAAGAGAGCCGGGACGAGGCGGACCTCGACCGCGCCTTCGACGCCATCCAGGAGGCGCGCCGACTGGCCCCGGACGATCCGGAGCCGCTGTTCGCCCTGGTCGAGACCGCTCTCGCCGCCGGCCGTCTCGAACGGGCGGACGAGGCGCTCCGGGAGCTCGACATGCTGCAGCCGGGGGACCTCGAGGTGAAGGCGCAGCGGGCGGTGGTGCTGGAGCATCGCGGGCGACCCGAGGACGCGCTCGCCCTGATGCGCTCCGTGGTCGCGGAGCGGCCGTCCGAGCGGAACCTGGTGCGGCTCGCGACCATCGAGCTCCACCAGGGCGAAGTGACCTCGGCCCGCAACCACCTCAATGAGCTCCTCCAGCGGGCGCCCGACTCGTTCCAGGGTCGCTTCGTGCTGGCACAGCTCGAGCTGGTCAACGGCAGCCCCAAGCGCGCCGCCGCCCTGTTCGAAGAGCTCCTGCGCCGCTCGCCGGGCAACGCCGTCCGCACCAACCTGGGCGTGGCCTACATGCTCCTGGGCCGCTACGAACAGGCCGCCGAGAGCTTCCGCGCCCTCCTCGAGAGCGACCAGCGCTCGCCGTTCACGACCCTCAACCTGGCCGACGCGGAGCTTCTCGCCGGCCACACGGCCCGCGCACAGGAGCTCTACCGCGAGCTCCTGAAGATCACGGCCGCCGACCCGGCCCAGAGCGACTGGCAGATCGTCAGCGCCCGCGCCCAGGCCCTCGCCCACCTGGGGAGCGACACCGAGGCGGTCGCAACGATCCAGCGCGCACTGCAGCTCGCACCGGAGAACGCCCAGGCCGCCTTCGAGGCGGCGGTCGTCTACGCCGTGGTCGGCGAGCGCCGCTCGACCTTGGTCAACGCCCGGCGGGCGCTCCAGCTCGGGTTCGAGCCGGTCTGGTTCCAGTTCCCCTGGTTCGACGGCTTCCGCGACGATCCGGAGCTCGGATCTCTGCTCCAGGGATCGCCCGATCCAGCGCGCCCTACTAGGGAGCCGGCGGCCCCAGGTTGACGATCGTCGGGTCCGGCGATTCGTAGGTGTCCCCGCCGGACGTGACCCGGGCCTTGAAGCAGTACTCCTCGTTCTTGCCGGGCGTGCTGTTGTTGTTGAGCTCGGTGAGGACGATCTCGGTATCGCTCACCTTGCGCCAGTGGAAGTCCGGTGGATCGCCGTGGGGAAAGGTGACGGGAGGCGTGGCGAACGCGGCCGCCCCCGGCCCCTGGACATCGAGCGTCAACGTCAGCACCAGCTGGTGGCCGGCCGGTACCTCGTAGCTCTCCTTGTCGGTGCCGAAGACATGGCTCTGGGTATTGAACGTGATCTCGCCGGTCTGCGGCGAAACCGGCGGCTTCTTCGCCTCGCTGTTCCCCTGGAGCGCCACCGCCACCGTCCCTCCCACCACCAGCGCCACCGCACACAGCACTGCAACCATCGTCGTCTTGCGCAACGTTCCCTCCTTCTCAGTTTGCGCCGCACGGACCCTCCGCACGCCGCCCACGGGCTCGACGTCTGTTGGACCACATCGGACCGGAATGGCTCCGATTATAACTGAGATTCTTCGCGGCAAACGGAATCGACCCGCCGGGCGGGCGGATCAGCGGCTCACGAGGCTGCGCGCGTCTGGAGAAGCTCGAGCAGAGGGTAGGGATCGACCGGTGCGCCACCGGGGGCGATGAGCTCGAAATGGAGGTGGGGAACGGTGTGCTCGGCGTTGCCGCTGTCGCCCACCCACCCGACGATCTCGCCGGCGTAGACGACCGTCCCCGGCAGGAGACCCGGTGCCACACCGACCCCGCGTCCGTCGTCCGTTCCCGGGCTGTCGTTGTTGAGATGGATGTAGCGGCTCCGCCACCCGTCGGCGTGCTCGATCTCCAGGCTGCAACAACGCCCGCCGCGCTGGTCTATCACCCAGCGCACGGTGCCGTCGGCCACGGCGACGACCGGCTCCAGCTTGTCGGCCAGGATGTCCACCCCCTCGTGGGAGCGCCCGCCCGGCCGCGGGTCGCCGAAGCTGTCGGTCAGCGTGCTCGGACCGTCCACCGGAAACACGAAGCCCGGGTGCGTCCGGGTCGCCGGCTCGGGCAGCATCACCCGATCCGCAGGCGGCGGCCCGATGACCTCCGGGCGGATGGATGCGTCGGCGCCCAGAACCAGCGCGCCGAGGAGCACGACGGCGGTGAGCACGACCGCAGCCAGAGCCGGCCGGGCGAGCCAGCGGAGGGGAGGAGACTCTTGATCCATTGGAATATTACAAAGAGTCGAGAAACCCGAGATATTCCGCCGTCGCCTCCGCTCGCCGGCACGCTCGCTTTGCGCACCTCACCAGCAGATGCCGTAGTCCTCGCCGTAGTCCGAGCTGCCGCCCCACATCGTGCCGTGGTCCCGGTCGAACCAGATGGCATTGACTGGGCCAGAGGTGCGGTCCTGGAAGCTCAGGTGGTAGCCCCTCCGCTCGAGCTCGCTTCGCACCCACGGCGGCGTGGCGGCGTTGAGCAGCAGGGCGCCCGGATCGCGCTCGTGCTCGCCGAACGAGCTCGCCATCTGGAAGCTGGTGAAGTTGGCCGCCTCGGTCGCCTCCTGGACGTTCATGTGGAAGTGGATCATGTCGAGCAGGAACTGGAGGATGTTCTGGTCCTGGGTGTCGCCGCCCTGGACCGCCACGGAGACCCACGGCTTGCCGTCTTTGGTGACGATCGTCGGCGTCAACGTGACCCGCGGGCGCTGCCCCGGGGTGACCACGTTGTAGGGGTTCTCGGCCTCGTCGACGACGAAGCTCTGCATGCGCTGGGAGAGGCCGATGCCGGTCTTGCCGGCGATCACCGCCGGCAACCAGGCGCCACTCGGCGTCACCGACACCACCCAACCCTCCGCGTCGGCCGCCTGGATCGAGGTGGTACCGGCATAGAAGGCCTCGCGCCCCGGAGGATCGGAGACGTTGCCCCGTGGCAGGTTGTCCAGCGCGGCCATCGCTTCGCCCCCGGCCCGGTCGTGCTCGAACTGGGCCGGCCACATGTCGAGGAACTTCTGGTACGGGTTGTCGCCCTCCTGGAAGGAGTACGGGTCCCCGGGCGCGACGTCCGGGTCGTTGGCCTCTGGGTCGATGGTCGCGGCCCGGGCCTTGGCGTAGTCCTTGGACAGCAGACCGGCCACCGGCTCCTCGGGCGGCACGTACGGATCGCCGTAGTAGAAGTCGCGGTCGGCGTAGGCCAGGTTCATGGCCTGGTACAGGGTGTGGATGTAACGGGCGCTGTTGTAGCCCATCGCCTGGAGGTCGAAGCCTTCCAGGATGTTGAGCACCTGGAGCAGCACCGGCCCCTGGGTCCAGGTGGTGAGCTTGTGGACCCGATAGCCGTGGTAGTCCGTGGTCACCGGCTTCTCGATCTTGACCTGCCAGCGGGCCAGGTCGTCGCGGGTGATGAGGCCCCCCTGCTCCTGGGTGCCGCGGACGATCTCGGCGGCGATGTCCCCCTTGTAGAACCGGTCGTAGGCGGCGTAGATCGCCTGCTTGCGACTCTTGCCGGCGTCGAGCGCCGCCTGTTCCGCCTCGACCAGCTTCTCCAGGGTCCGGGCCAGGTCGGGCTGCTCGAAGACTTCGCCCGGGTACGGCGCCGCCCGCTCTCCGGCAGCGGCCCCCTCGGTCCAGTGGGGCAGGAAGACCGCCTTCGAGTACGGCCACCCCTCGATCTGGTCGCGGGACGACTCCATGCGGTCCGCCGCCTGGGCCTCGATCGGATAACCCCGGGCCATCTGGATCGCCGGTTCCAGGACCTGGGCGAGGGGCATGGTCCCCCACTCCGCCAGCATGGTCATCAGGCCGCCCGGGGTCCCCGGCGTGACCGCGGCCAGCGGGCCCCACGACGGCGGGTACTCGAGACCCTTGTCGCGGAAGAAGTCCGCCGTGGCGCCGGTCGGGGCGACGCCCAGGGCATCGACGCCGATCACCTCGCCGGTGTGGGGGTTGTAGATCAGCGCCTGGGTCTCGCCGCCCCAGCCGAGGGTGTCCCACATGGTCGTGGTGGCGGCGAGCATGGCGCAGGCGGCGTCGACCGCGTTGCCACCCTGCTGGAAGATCATCGCGCCGGCGGTCGCGCCCAGCGGCTTGCCGGTGATCGCCACCCAATGCTTGCCGTGGAGCACCGGCTTGTTCGGCCGCCCCTGGGCACCGGCGGGCACGGCGAGCGCGAAGACCAGGACCGAGGTCAGAACCAGGGCCGTCAGCAGGGCGATGCCGGATGGGGTCCGCCGGCATGCCGGACGGTTGCGGTGGAGGCGGGAAGAGCGGAGACGGACGGGGCGCATGCTCGATCCTCCTTGAGCTGGATGGCGGGGAGTGCGACGACCGGACGAGGCTAACACGGGGCTTTCCACGGACGGACCGTGGACGGCGCCACCCCCTCCCACACTCCCTGGGAACGCGCCTACTCGATCAACCCGTAGCGGCGGAGCTCCGCCTCGGTCCGCTCGGCCTGCTCGTCGAGACCGCTCATCCGCTGGTAGCGGGCCAGTTGCCGGAGGCCGTCAGGGGTCAAGCGACCCTGCTCCTGGGCGAGCTGCGCGAGCAGGCCACCCACCCGCTCCGGCGGCATCTCCCCCTCGGGCGTCCCGTCGAGGTAGAGGCCGGCCAGGGTCGCCGCCGCGGTCGCATCCAGCGGCGGCTTCGAACAGTTGCCCGTCGCGCAGCTCGGCGCGATCTTCTGCTCGAGGACGTCGATCGCTCGATCGCGCGCACCGCTCCGGGCCAGAGCGTCGGCGAACGTCCAGGTCGCCTCCGTCTGCAAGCCGAAGCCTTCCACCGCACCGCCGAGATACTCCACCGCCTCCGCGACGCGGTCTTCCTCGAGCAGCGCCCGCCCGAACATCGCGGCGGTGTTCGCGTTCGCCGGATCGGTGCCCTCGGCGAACCCGGCCAGGTCGGTCAGACCCTGGATCACCGCCTCCCCATCCCCCATCTCCAGGCACGCCTCCGCCCACAGGAGCGGCACGGAGAGCCGCTCCTCCTGGTCGAGGGGCTCGTCGCCGAGAGCCGGCCAGGCCACCTCCAGGTCCTCGCGGGCGCCGGCCGGGTCACCGGCCATCAGCCGGCAGCGCCCGCGCTCGAGATGGAGGATCGCGTCGTCAGGATTGGCGACGACCAGCTGGTCGTAGGCGGCCCGCGCCTCGTCCAGACGGCCCTCGTTGAAATCCACGTGCGCCTTCTGGAACGCGAGGGAGCGGTTCAGGTAGAGGTCGGCCACGTCGTCGCGCAGGGTCCCGACCAGGGCACCGAAGCGCATCTCCGTGGTCAGCGGGTCCGGCCCGTCGGGCGGGGTCTCCTCGCCGTACCAGAGCAGGCTCCCCATCGCCTCGGAACGCTTCGCTTCCTCGGCCCGCTGGCGCAGCGTCTTCATCCGCCGGCGCAGGTCCGGCACCCGCTCGTGCTCCTTGCCGAGCTGGCGGATCGCCGAGCGCACCCACTCGGCGGCGTCCGCGAACTCTCCCTCCGTCTCCATGAAGTCCGCCTCGGCCAGGGCGGCCTCCGCCAGCGCATCGTGGCAGCGCCGCTCGAGCGCCGCCGTCCGCTCCGGCAAGGCCCCTGTCTCGGCGACCCGCTGCACCAGTTGCAGCGCCGGGTACGCCCGCCCGTCGTCGAGCAGCGCCTCCGCCCGGTCGAGCTCCCGCGCCGGGTCCTTGTGGAAGAAGCGATCGAGCAGTCCCATGGTTCGGAGAGGTTCGGCGAGTACCGGTCGAACGCGATCCTACCGCGGAATGACCAGTCTCTGGCCGGGGTAGATGGTGCTCCGGCGCGACAGGCGGTTGGCGGCGAGCAGCCGCGAGAGGCTGACGCCCTGGCGGCGGGCGATGGCGCCCAGGGTGTCGCCCCGGCGCACGGTGTAGGTGGCGCCGCCGGCACCGCCACGGCTCACGCCGGAGCGGATGCGCAGCACCTGGCCCGGGTGCAGGAGCGATCCGCTCATGCCGTTGTCCCGGCGGATCTGCGCCACCGTCGTGCCGTAGCGCGAGGCGAGCAGCCAGAGGCTGTCGCCCCGGTGCACCCGGTGGCTGATCTCCGTCCCCGGAGGCAGGGACCCGCCCGGCCCGCCGGGCACCTGGAGCTGCTGCCCCGGCCAGATCCGGTGGGCGCTGCGCAGGCGGTTCAGGGCCATCAGCTCGCGCACGCTGGTGCCGTATCGCGACGCGATGCCGGAGAGCGTCTCCCCCCTGCGCACCCGGTGGACGCCGGTGCCGGCGGGCGCCTTCCACGCCGGCAGGGAAGCGATCTTCTCCTGGACCTGCGACGCGTAGCCGGCGGGCACGTGGAGCGGATAGGTCTTGTCCGGGACGGCCCCCTGGCGAAGCTCCGGGTTGAGGGCGATGAGCGTGCCGTCCGCGAGCCCGAGCTGCTTTTCCAGGCCTTCGAGCCCCGCGGCCCGGTCGACCTGCACCACGTCCACGTCGATGGGGTCGAGCGGGTCCGGCAGATCGAAGCCGTAGCGCCCCGGGTCGTCGACGATGGCGAGGGTCGCCAGGAAGCGGGGGACGTAGCGGCGGGTCTCGCCCGGCAGGCGCTGGTAGAGGTCCCAGAACCGGTCGAAGTAGCCGACCCGCTGGCGGTTGATCTCACGCAGCACCCGGCCCTCGCCGGTGTTGTAGGCGGCGAGGGCGGTCAGCCAGTCGCCGAACAGGTTGTGCAGGTCGGTCAGGTAGGCGATCGCGGCCTTGGTCGACTTCTCCGGGTCCATGCGCTCGTCCACCCACCAGCTCCGCTCGAGGCCGTAGCGGTAGCCGGTGGACGAGATGAACTGCCACATGCCGAGGGCCCGGGCGCGGGAGAGAGCCCGCACCTTGAACCAGCTCTCGACCATCGGCATCCAGGAGAGCTGCTCCGGCAGGCCGGCCTTCTCGAGCTGCTCGACGATCATCGGCCGGTAGAGGCCCGAGCGCCGGTAGGCCTCCATGAACTCGTCCCGTTCGCCGGTCTGGAAGCTCCGGATCTCGCGCTCCACGTCCTCGTTGATGGTCACCGGGATCTCCCGGTCCATGTCGCCGACGGCGGTCTGGCGCGAGGCGTAGATCTCGACGATCCGCTTCGAGATCAGGCCGCGCAGATCCTCCTTCTGCTGGGCCAGGCTCGGATCGTCGCCGTCGACCGGTGCCGACGCCATGAGCTCGAACGCCTCGTCGAGGGCGGCGAAGGCATCGTCGAAGTCCCCCTGCTGCCAGAAGACCTCGGCCGACTCGTAGGCCTGGAGCGACGCCTGCAGCATGTCCGCCGGATCGTCGGTGGGCTGGCCCGGCGGCGGCTCGGCGGCCGGGTCGGACACCTCCGGAGGCTCGGCCGCCACCTGCTCGGCGACCTCCTCCGCCTCATGATCCGCCGCGCCGTCGGGCGCCGCGACCGGGTCGGCGGTCTGCGCACCGGCAGCATCGGCCGCCTGGGCGTCCGGGTCGGCCTGGCTGATCGGCTCGTCGGAGACGGTGACCTGCGGGGACTGGCCCTTCGCCCCCGGCGCCGGTGCGGAGACGGCGGTCTTGGGTGCCGCGTTGCCGCTGCACCCGGCGAGGGTGACCCCGAGCATGAGGATCCCGAGAGTGATGGTTCCAGTCTTCGTCCTCTGGGCTCCTTGCACGTTCTTCGACCTCCGGTCCGTCCAGTCCTCTCAATGCCCCCAAAACGCCGGCGACCGGCGGCCGGAGCGCGAGTCCGAGCGCCTATTGTACGGGGTCTTGGCGATTTGCCCCGCCCACCCCCGCGCGGTAGGGTCGCCGCATCATGGCCAACAACCACCCGTTCGGGAGCCGACCCGGCGGTGGAGGCGGTGGATTCACCGTCCCGCCGGAGATCGAGCGTCTCAAGAAGATCCCGCTGTTCAAAGTACTGCTGGCGATCGTGGTCCTCCTCCTCGCCTTCAGCTCCTTCTACACCGTCGAGCCCGAGGAGCAGGGTGTCATCCTGCGCTTCGGCCGCTACGCCGGGACCACCGATCCCGGCCTCCACTGGAAGATCCCCTGGGTGGACCAGTTGATCAAGGTGCCGACCCAGCGCCAGCTCAAGGAGGAGTTCGGCTACCGGACCCAGAAGGCCGGCGTCCGCACCGTCTACTCCCAGGCGGACCTCACCGACGAGTCGCTGATGCTCACCGGCGACCTCAACGTCGCCGAGGTGGAGTGGGTGGTCCAGTACCGTATCCTCGACCCGAAGGCCTTCCTCTTCCGGGTTCGCAACCCCCAGGACACGCTCCGCGACCTCTCGGAGGCGGTCATGCGCCAGGCGGTGGGCGACCGCACGGTCGACGAGGTGCTCACCGTCGGCCGCCAGGAGACCGCCAACTTGGTTCAGAAGGAGCTCCAGACCCTCCTCGACCAGTACGAGACCGGCCTGCACGTGGAGCAGGTGGTGCTCCAGAGCGTCAACCCGCCCGACCCCGTCAAGCCCTCCTTCAACGAGGTCAACGAGGCCGAGCAGGAACGGGAGCAGAAGATCAACTCCGCACAGAGCGAGTACAACAAGGTGATCCCCCGCGCCAAGGGTGAAGCCCAACAGACCATCGCCCAGGCCGAGGGCTATGCGCTCGACCGGGTCAACCGCGCCGAGGGCGAGGCGGCCCGCTTCAACGACCTGTTCACCGAGTACCGCCGCGCGCCCGAGGTCACCCGCAAGCGGCTGTACCTGGAGACCATGAGCCGAATCGTGCCCAAGGTCGGCCAGCAGGTCGTGGTGGACGAGGACGCCCGCAGCGTCCTGCCGCTGCTCAACCTGAGCGGCGCCCCCCTCTCCTCCGGCACCAAGGGAGGTGGCCAATGATGCGCATGGTGACCGTCATCCTCGCCATCGTCCTGGCGATCCTCGCCCTGTCGTCCCTCTACGTGGTCAACGAGACCGAGCAGGTGATCATCACTCAGTTCGGCGAGCCGGTCGGCGGCACCGTCGACCAGCCCGGCCTGCACTTCAAGCTGCCATTCGTCCAGAAGGTCAACCGGTTCGACAAGCGCTTCCTCGAGTGGGACGGCAACGCCGACGAGTTCACCACCCGGGACAAGCGCTTCATCTTCGTCGACACCATGGCCCGCTGGCAGATCTCCGATCCGCTGCTCTTCTTCCAGCGCCTGCGCGACGAGCGCGGCGCCCAGAGCCGGCTCGACGACATCTTGGACGGCGAGACGAGAAACGCCGTCGCCAACCACGAGCTGGTGGAGATCGTCCGCACCTCGAACCGGGAGCCGGAGCGCGACCCGTCTCTGGCGGACGAGGAGGTCGCCGAGTTCCAGCAGATCCAGTACGGCCGGGAGAAGATCCGCAAAGAGATCCTGGACGCCGCGCGCTCGCGCACCGCGGACCTGGGGATCGAGATCCTCGACGTCCGCTTGAAGCGCATCAACTACACCGAGGACGTGCGCCGCAAGGTCTACGACCGGATGATCGCCGAGCGCCAGCGGATCGCCACCCGCTACCGCTCCGAGGGTGAGGGCGAAGCGGCCCGCATCCGCGGCGAGCGGGACCGGGAGCTCAAGCGGATCCAGTCCGAGGCGTACAAGAGCGCCCAGGAGGTACACGGCAAGGCGGACGCCCAGGCGACGAGCATCTACGCAGCGGCTTACGACCAGAACGCCCAGTCGCGGGACTTCTACGGCTTCATGAAGACGCTCGAGACCTATGAGCACACGGTCGATGGGGACACCACACTGGTGCTTTCGACCGACGGGGATTTGTACCGGGTGCTCAAGAACGGCGGGTGACGAGCCCCGACAGTCAGTACCGCGGCGATCCTGCCGCATGGGGAGCGGACGTTCGCGGCATCCCTCGCCGGTCGCAGTCCAGCCGCCGAGGGATGCCGCGTGGCCGCTCCGGCAAACCTCTCGGCGGAGGACCGCCGCAACCGTCAAGCACCTACGCGGCGACCATCGGCGGCGGGGCGAACCAGATTGGGCAGCAGGCCCGGTGGAGGACCCCCTGGGCGTTGTCGTGGGTGAAGAACCGGTGCAGGATGTCCCGGGCGTGCTCGCCCATGACGATCAGGTCCGGCCGCAGCTCCTCCGCGCTCTGGACGATCACGTCCTCCGTCCGGCCCGGCTCGATGTGCAACGTCACCCGGTCGCTAATCGTCTCGGGTACCAGGCCCTCCATGCGCTCCCGCGCCTCCGCCCGCACCGCCTCGCGGTAGTACGGCGCGGAGCTGACCGGCGCCACCGGCTCGATCGGCCGGATCGACGGCGCCGCCACGCCCAGCACGTGGAGCAGATGGACCTCCGCCCCGAGCTTCTCCGCCAACCAGAAGCCCCAGCGCACCGCCTCCTCTGATGCCGGCGAGAAATCGGTCGGCACCAGGAACCGGAGCGGCTGGCTGCGGTCGTTCAGGTGGAGTGACCACTCGCGGTCCTCCCCTTCGTGCATGGCCAGGATCGGGCAGCCACACCACTGCATGAGGTTCTCGGTCAGCGAAGAATGCTCTTCGGTGCTCATGCCGTGGCAGCCGAGCACCAGCAGGTCGGCGGGGAGCTCCTCGGCCAGTCCAGCGATGCCGAGCGCCAGGGGACCGCTGGTGATCAGGGTCTGGAACGTGATGTCGGCTGGCACTGTCGCGGCCAGCTCCTTCATCCGCTCTTCGGCCGGACGGGGAGCGCCGGCCCCCGGGTGGTTCTGCTTCCACTCCCAGGACTTGGCCATGCCGAAGCCAGCGGCGGGAAGGTTGTGATGGATGACCAGGCCGGCGCCGAAGGCGCGGGATAGCTCGGCCGCGAGAGCCACCTCGCGGCGCGAGACGGGCGTGAGGTCGACCGAGCAGAGAATTGTGCGGATACCGTCGTTCATGGAGCACCTCCGGGAGTGTGGGGTCGAAGCTTCGCTAGTGCAGGTTTGCCACAGGCGCGGACCGGGCGCAACGCGCCGACGGAGGGCGTCGGCCCTACCCGATCGGGGTGGGGTGGGGGTGCGAGGCGGGGTCGGGAGCGGCGCGGGAGGCCCCGGCTCCGGGACACCGCGCGAGCTGGATGGTTCGGCGCTGTGCGCGCGGCTCGGTTCGGCCTCGCGCGTGGACCGGTCCGGGCACGCGAACGCACCAGTGGCGCGGGCCTCAAGCCCTCCACCGGGGCCTCCCGCACCGCTCCACATCCGCACCGTTCGTCGACGCTCCAAAGCGCCGCAAACGCCCCCCGCTGAAAAAGCAAAGAAGCGGGAGGGGGCGTCCCTTTCCCCCCGGAGGGGGAGATCCTGTGGAAGACGCGGCGTCCCTTGGCGGAAGCGATGTTGCATTCCAGAATGGGGACCAGGAGATGACCATGAGCGATCGAGGCACGATGCGCGCGATGAGGTTGCACGAGCAGGGGGAGCCGCTGGTGCTCGAGGAGGTGCCGGTCCCGGAGCCCGGGCCGGACCAGGTGCTCCTCCGGGTCGCCGCCTGCGCCGTCTGCCGCACGGACCTCCACGTCGTCGACGGCGACTTGCCGGACCCGAAGCTGCCGCTCATCCTGGGTCACGAGATCGTCGGCCGGGTCGAGGCGGTCGGGGAACGGGTGAGCGGCTTCCAGCCCGGTGACCGGGTCGGCGTGCCGTGGCTCGGCAGCACCTGCATGGAGTGCGCGTACTGCATGAGCGGCCGGGAGAACCTGTGCGACCGCGCCCGCTTCACCGGCTACCACCTGGACGGCGGCTACGCCGAGTACACGGTCGCCGACCACCGCTTCGCCTTTCCCTTGCCCCCGAGCTATGAGGACGTGGCCGCGGCGCCGCTGCTCTGTGCCGGCCTGATCGGCTACCGGACGCTCCGCATGGCGACCGAAACCGCCGAGGCGGCCGGCGGCAACGCCCGCGCGATCGGCCTCTACGGTTTCGGCGCCGCCGCCCATCTCGTCGCCCAGGTGATCGTTCACCAGGAGCGCGCCGTCTACGCCTTCACCCGCCCCGGCGACACCGCGAGCCAGGAGTTCGCCTACGCCCACGGCGCGAGCTGGGCCGGGGGCTCGGACGAGGCGCCGCCGGAACCGCTCGACGCCGCGCTGATCTTCGCCCCGGTCGGCTCCCTCGTGCCCAAGGCGCTCCGCGACGTGCGCAAGGGCGGCGTGGTGGTCTCCGGCGGCATTCACATGAGCGACATCCCTTCGTTCCCCTACCGGGATCTGTGGGAGGAGCGGGTGATCCGCTCGGTCGCCAACCTGACCCGCAGAGACGCCCGGGAGCTCTTGGAGATCGCGCCGCAGGTACCGGTCACCACCACCACGGTGCCCTACCCGCTCGACGAGGCGAACCGGGCCCTCGACGACCTGCGGGAAGGACGTCTCGAGGGCGCGGCGGTGCTCGTCCTCGACTGAACGACATCGGGCCGGCCGTCTCGACGACGACCGGCCCGATCGATGTGCGCCCCGCAGAACGTCAGGGCATCCGCAAGCCTTGCTCCGGGCGCGAGAAGTTGTGGCACCAGGAGCAGTCGAAGTGCTTCGAGCGGACGTGCTTGTCGTGGATCCAGCGGTAGCCGGAGCCCTCTTCCTCCTCGTCCTCCCGCCCGTGGCACTGGGTGCAGACCGTCGACTTCGGCCCCTTCAACCGGTAACCGAGCTTCGGCAGGTTCATGCGCGCGGTCGAGCCGTGGCACTCCCCGCAGGAGAGGGCGTCGTCGCTCGGCGCCACCTCGTGGGTCAGCAACTGGAACGTGTCGGTCTCGACCCAGGAGTACCGCTCGGCACCGCTGTAGCCCATGTTCACCAGTCCCTGCTCGGTGGCCGCGACCGCGTCGCCGGTGGCGAAGAAAACGCTCGTGTCGACGGCGATCAGCAGACCCAGGTCGGTCGCCAGCGGCTGCTCCGCGGTCTTGTACTTGAACGGGAAGAGCTTGCTGTCGCGGTCGTTGATCCCACCCACGGGCCGCGACGTCGGGTAGCGGCCGGTGGCCGGATCGATGACCGCCGGATCGCCCAGGTTGTAGGCGTCGCTGGTGCCGTTCCAGAACCGGTAGGCCGGCGTCAGGTCGTTGGCCATCAGGTTCGCCGGGTGGATCGCGCCGGACGCGGTCTGGTGCCCTTCGAGCCAGGTGCGGTAGACCTCGGTCGCCTCGGTCGCCGGGGTGTCGGCGGCGTTCCGCGCGTAGAGCGGGATGTGGCAGGTCTGGCAGGCGACGCGCGCCACGTGGCGATCGATCGTCCGCGACTCGTGGCCGCCCGAGGCCATCGACGTGTGGCACTCCGCCGTCGAGCAGCCGATCTCGGCCAGGTTCTCCGTCACCCGGAGGTCGGAGCCGCGACCGGCCATCCGGTGGCTGTCGGTGGCGTGGCAGTCCTGGCAAACCAGGTTGGCGCCGGTCGTCGCCATGTGGACGTCGAAGCTCTCGTCGGCGGTGTTGGCGTGAGCCAGGGCGAGGTCGCCGCGCTTGAAGTTGTCGCCGCCACCACCCTTGGCGTGGCACTGGACGCAGGTCGCCCGGTTCGGCTCGTGGACGGTCCGCACGGCCTCGTCCATGGTGATCGACATGTTCGCCGTGTCCGGCACGAAGACGCCGTTCTTCTTGACCCGCTTGTACTCCTTCTGGTGGCAGACGAGGCAGTCGACGTTCTCGAGCTGTGCCCGGGTCGTGTCCGGGGTCGGCAGGGCGCCCCGGCCGACGTGGCAGGTGCTGCAGCCGTTCCAGTTGCCGGTGATGTTGATGCAGTAGCTGTTGACGGCGCCGGCGTTCTTGCCCTGGCGGGCGGGACCGTCGGCCATGAAGAGGGCGTCCCCCTCCCACTGGTAGTGGACCGAGCCGTGCATCTCCTGCGCTTCGGTCTCGTGGCACTCCAGGCAGGTTCCGTTCCCCTTCCAGGTCAGATTGGCGTGGGCGGCCGCACCATCACCGGAGCCTCCCCCCGGTTCGTGCGGGTTGCCGTCCCCGGGGGGAGGCGGATCCTCCGGGCGGGGACGCGTCGGCCTCTCGTGCTCTTCCCCGTCCTCTTCGTGGTGGTGATGGTCCCGGGTCAGGAGGATGGAGCGGTCCGTGCCGCGGTCGACCGTGCCCGCCGTCCCGTCGTCGGCGGTCGATCGGGCTGCCGCGGCGCCCGGCGAAGAGCAGAGGACGACCAGGATCAGAGCTGACAGGAAACATCGGAAGGGTCGTGGACGCTGGTTCATCGAGATCGTCTCCTTGGGATCCGAGATCGAACATGGAGGGGGAGCTCGCCTGGCCCCCAACGTGAACTCTTATAGCGATATGACCATATAGTTGATCGGATGGATGGTGATCCCCCCCCAGGGGTGGTGGAACCGATCGCGAAAGGGTTGGGAGGGGTCCACCCGAACGGGTGGGGGCCGGGCGGGGCGTCAGGCCTCGTCGGGATCGAGCCAGCGGCGCACGACCGGCGCCTCGTAGGCCTCGAAGGCGTCGAGGAGGGCCGCGGGACGGTCGGCTACCAGCAGCATGCGCCGGCTCTCGGGGCGCATGAATCCCTCCTCGACCGCGCGGTCGAGGAAGGCGATCAGCGGATCGAAGTAGCCGCCCAGGTTGATCACGCCGCACGGTTTGCGGTGGAGACCGAGCTGGGACCAGGTCAGGGCCTCGGCCAGCTCTTCGAGCGTCCCGAGCCCGCCGGGGAGGGCGATGAAACCGTCGGACAGGGAAGCCATGCGGGCCTTGCGCTCGTGCATGGAGCCGACGATCTCGAGCGCGCTCACGCCGTTGTGCCCGCGCTCGCGGGCGAGCAGGCCGTCGGGGATGACGCCGATCACCCGCCCGCCGGCGGCGAGCGCGGCGTCGGCCAAGGCACCCATCAGCCCCACGTTGCCGCCGCCGTAGACGGTCTCGAGGCCGCGCTCGGCGAGGGTCGCCCCCATCTCCCGCGCCAGCGCGAGGTACTCCGGGCGCTCGCCGTCGCTCGAGCCGCAGAAGACACAGATGCGCTCCATGGCGGGCAGCTTACCAGCGGGATGAACCATTCCAGTGCCGGCACCGGATAAGGTGGACGACAGGAAGGAGACCACCACCATGAGACCGTTCAACTCCCACGCCACCCGCCGCCTGCCGCTCGTCGCCTTCTGGCTCGTCTTTTCCGCCGCGTCGTGCTTCGCCCCGCGGAGCACACCGGCCCAAGGGCCGATCGCCGACCAGGTCCAGGCGTCCTTCGACTCCGGCACGGCGACTTTCGACCACTCCGCCTGGGATCAACTGCTCGCCAACGGCACGAAGGACGGGCTGGTCGATTACAGCTACATGATGGACCACCGGGCCGAGCTCGACGGCTACCTGGACCGCGTCGCCCATGCGAACCTCGCCGCGCTCGCCCCGCCTGAGCTCGAGGCGCTCCTGATGAACGCCTACAACGCGCTCACCGTCCGCTCGATCCTCGACCACTGGCCGGTCGACTCGATCCGCGACATCGACGGTGTCTGGTCGAAGGCGACCCACACGGTCGGCGGCCAGGAGCTCACGCTGGACACCATCGAGCACCACCTGCTCCGCCCGTTCTGGAAGGACCCGCGGATCCACTTCGCGGTCAACTGTGCGTCGCGCTCCTGCGCCCCGCTGCCGCCCTGGGCGTTCACCGGCAAGGATCTCGACGATCAGCTCGACCGGCGGGCGCGCTCGTTCCTCTCCTCGCCCAAGAACGTTCAGATCGACGGCGACAAGCTCCGGGTGTCCAAGTACTTCGACTGGTACGGCGGCGACTTCACCGCCCAGGGCTGGAAGCCCCGAGCGGACACGATCCCCCAGTTCATCGCCCGCTACACGCGGCCGGAGGTCAAGGCGTTCATCGACCAGCACGGCGGCGACGTACCGCTCGAGTTCTTCGACTACGACTGGAGCCTCAACGCGGCCGGGCGCTGAGCCCGGCCACGCCGAGAGACGGCCGGCGCCCTACTTCGGCGTGTAGACGATCTCCATCGTCTTGACCCACTCGCCGTCGCGCTGCTCGTACATCGTGTCGAGCTCCGAGCCGTCCTCGCGGCGTCGGAGGACACTCTTCTGCTTGATCATCCCGCCCGCGATCGGGTTCGGTGCCTCGCCGATGAGCTCCAGGCTCCCGTCCTCCAGCTTCTTGCCGGTGGACGAGTTGAGACCGGTCGACATGTTGTCGATCCAGGTGCTCCAGTAGGTGGCCGTGACGTTGTCGTAGCCGGTCCGGGCCTCGCCCTCGAACGGCATGCCCATGACCTCGGCCGTGACGTGCTCCTGGAGCACCCTGCCGCCGAAGATCATGGTGCGCTCGGCGGTGCCGGTGATGGAAGACGGCTCTTCCGCGCCCGGCTCCCACATGGTGACCTTCATGTCGTAGGTTCCGGCCCTCTCGGCGAGCGCAGCGTGCTCGGCGCCGGGGGTCATCGACTCCGTCATCGCCTTCATCATCGCCGCCTCCTCGGCGGACAGGGGCGGCTGCTCCTGGTCCTCCTGGACCGGGACGGCCACGGCGGGGAGAGCGCTCACCAGCAGAGCGCAGCAGACGACACAGCACAGCCAGGGGGTGTTGCGCATGGTTCTGCTCCTCTCTCGAGTCAAGCGTTTGCGACATCTTAACCGATACCCGAGAGCCCATCGAAGCGAACCCTCCGGACAGAAGAAGAACGCCCCGGCCGCGGGAGCTCCCGGGCCGGGGCGAACGCGTCCGAGCCGGCGCCCGGACGCAACCTCAGGTGCTGAAGAGGCGGCTCAGTAGACGTTCAAAACGCCGTAGAACCGCCCGGTGCGGAGCACCAGGTCCGAGCTGTCGATCTGGTTGTTGCCGTTGGTGTCCTTCCAGATCGCCACCAGCAGGTCGTAGCTGCCGGTGCCGGCGCTCGAGCTGATGGTGAAGTACCGGCTGGTCGTGGTGTCCTTGTACGAAGTGGAATAGCTCGCGCGAGCCGGCGCCGTGAACACCGTGTCGTGCGCCGGATCCGAGTGGCTGGTCGGGCCGATCAGCGAAGCGCCGAACATCAGGTTGCTGTGCCCCCAGTCGGCGTAGTTGCGCACGGTCATGCTCAAGCTGATCGTGCTGCCGCGGGCGGCGCTGGACGTCGACGTGCTGGCGGTGACGATGTCGAGCGGCGTCGTCATGTACATGGTCCGGGAACCGGAGCCCGAGCCGTTGTCGTTGAAGTAGTGGTTGACCATCCAGTTCCAGATCTGGCCCTGCTTGGCCCAGTCGTAGGTCCCCCACTGGCACATGCCGCGGCCGTGGCCGAAGCAGCAGGCACCGGGTCCACCGGTGAAGCCGTGGTTGTCGTACAGGCAGGACCAGTTGGCCGACGGCGAGCCGGCGTACGGGTAGCCGCAGGACAGGTCCGAGTTGACGCAGGAGTAGCCCGAGCAGGAGTAGCTGTCGTTCTCGGCCGAGTACTCGGAGCGGGCGACCGAGCCGCCCAACTGCAGCAGGATGCCCGAGGTCTTCTGCGCCGCCAGGTCGCACTTCGAGTTGTACGA
>Ga0210144_1000112_pt1 | contig 46125 bp, 45 predicted proteins | sample Muzzi_PWA_D2_FD_185532 | JGI IMG/M metagenome (GOLD analysis project Ga0210144, IMG submission 185532) | Wetland microbial communities from San Francisco Bay, California, USA, that impact long-term carbon sequestration - Muzzi_PWA_D2 (SPAdes) | ecosystem: Environmental > Aquatic > Marine >...
GGTGGGGCGGCCGACCTGGTGTTCGATCTCGTGGCGCGCCACAGCATCGGTTGCCACGCCGAACGCTCGGGCTGGATCCAGGGCGTGCACGCCGCCTCCAAGATGCCGATCGCCGAGCGCCGCGCCGCGCAATGGGTCCGCCGCGGGGCCTGGACCGAGGTCGTCTCGCGCCGGCGCATGGCGGAGCTGACCGGGACCGAGCGCTACGCCGGCGGCTGGATCGACCACCGTGGTGGGGTGCTGCAGCCGCTGTCCTACGCCCGCGGCCTGGCCGCCGCCGCCCGGCGCGCCGGGGCCGCGGTCCACGGCGGGTCGCCGGCCACGTCGCTGACCCGCGCGGGCGGGCGCTGGCGGGTCGGGACGCCGCGCGGCGCGGTGTCGGCCGACCAGGTGCTACTGGCGACGAACGCCTATACCGACGACCTCTGGCCCGGCCTGCGGCGCAGCGTCATTCCCGTATTCAGCTACCAGGTCGCGACCCGGCCGCTGAGCGACAACCTGCGGCGCAGCATCCTGTCGGGCGGCATGCCGGTCTCCGACACCCGCCGGCTGCTGCTCTATTTCCGCCTCGACCACACCGGGCGACTGCTGGTCGGCGGGCGCGGCCGCTTCCGCCAGACCGAGGAGCCGCGCTTCTACGACAGCGTCGTGTAGGGCCTGAACTGGCTCTATCCGCAGCTCGGGCCCGTCGAGTTCGAGCACTACTGGGCCGGGCAGGTCGCGGTCACGCTCGACCATCTGCCGCACGTCAGCGAGCTGGCCCCGGGCCTGCACGCCATGCTGGGCTACAACGGGCGCGGCGTCGCCATGGCGACGGCCTGCGGCAAGATGCTGGCCGAGCGCCTGCGCGGCACCCCGCCCGACGATCTGCCGCTGCCCGCCGTGCCGATGCGGCGGATTCCGCTACATGGCCTGCGCCGGCCGGCGCTTGCCGCGGCGATCGCCTGGAAGCGCCTCCTGGACCGCTGGGAGGCGCAGGCCGGCTGAATGGACCGGCCTAATCGCCCTCGGGCGTCGCGCCGAAACGGCCCTCGCGCCAGGCCAGGGCCGCCTTCAGCCCGTCGCGCCGCATGATCTCGCGAAACTCGGCCGCCTCGGGCGAGTCGCCGAGCTCGATCGCGGTGTCGATCTCGAGCGCCTGCAGCAGGGCCTCGCGGAACCCCATGATCTCGTAGCTGCGGTTGATCGCCCGCTTGGTCAGGCGCAGCGCGGCCTGGTCGACGGTGGCCATGCGCCGGGCCAGCGCGAGCGCGGCCTCCAGGTGGTCGCCCGGCGCGACGACCTCGTTGACCAGGCCGAGGCGCTCGGCGCGCTCGGCCGGGATCCGGTCGAGGCCGGCGAACAGGATCTGCTTCGCCTGCTTGGGCCCCGTGACCCAGGGCAGGAGCAGGGCGACGATGCCGCTGCCGAACTTCAACTCGGGCTCGCCAAACAGCGCGTCGGTGCTCGCCACGGTGGTGTCGCAGGCCAGCGCCAGCTCGAAGGCGCCGCCCAGGCAATAGCCGTGCACCGCCGCCACGGTCGGCTTGGGGCTGTCCCAGAAGCGCAGGATGAGGTCGAAATCGGCCCGGAGGCCCCGGCGAACGGCGTCCGGCGAGCTGCGGTCCAGCGTACCGATCTGGAATCCCGACGAGAAGCTGCGCCCGGCGCCGTGCAGCACGACGGCGCGCACCGCCTCGTCGGCCTCGGCGGCGTCGAGGGCGGCGGCGAGCTCTTGCATCATGGCGGCATCGATCGCGTTGTGCTTGTCCGGCCGGTTCAGGGTGATGAGGGCGAGGGAGCCTTCGCGCTGGTACTCTACGGTCTCGAAAGGCATGACGAACTCCTTGCGCCCATTGGATTGGCCCTTATCTGACTTCATGCCGGGCGGGCCGTCGTCCCGTCAACGATTCGTGATGGATGGCCGGCTGGATATCGCCGCGGATCTGTGGTGTTTTGTCCGGCCCCGCGGCAGGCGTCGGGTGGCGGCAATCGGACTGAAAAGGCTTTCTTCGAATGGCGCGCATCAAGCTCAAGCTCTTCGCCTCCCTGTCGCGCTTTCTGCCGGACGGCGCGGTCAACCAGACGACGGAGATCGAGGCGCCGGCGGCGGCCAGCATCGGCTCCATTCTCGGCCGGCTCGGCGTCCCGCCCGAGGAATGTCATCTGGTGCTCGTCAACGGCGTTTTCGTGCCGCCGCGCCAGCGCACCTCGGCGACCGTCGCGGACGGCGATACGATTTCGGTATGGCCGCCGGTCGCCGGCGGATGAGCCTGCCGGGCGGGGCGCCGCCGTCGTCGCCCGTGGTCAAGGACATGTCCCTGACGCGCGAGGATTTCTTCCGCCTGCTGCCGCTCGCCGCCGGGGCGCTGTCGATTCAGGTGGACGGCCTTTCGGTTGCACTGGGCACGGCGGAGCGGGGGGTCGCCATCACCCTCGAGCCGCTCGCACCCCGGCGCCTCAGCGGCCTCCTGACGGTGCCGCGGGCCTGCGTGACCTTGGTCTTCCATGGCTACGGCGCGGCGGAGCAGGCCGCCTTCCTGGAAAGCTTCGACCGCGCCTTCCAGCGCGGCGGGGGCTGACACCCCGGCCGATTGACCGAAATCAAGGCAGGCTCCCCGCGAAACGGGAGAATTTCGCCGCAAACCGGGGTTCCTGCACTCCGAAGCTTTGGGCCGAAGAATGCGCCCGTCGGAATATGGCCGCGGAGGACACGTGAGCGCGACGATCGGTCACAATACGCAAGGGATCTCGATCGATATCGAGGTCCGATTCTTCAACAGCGTACTGCCCTATGCCAACGGCAAGGGCATCCGGCAGATGCTGTCGGTCGAGCCGGGCACCACGATCGGCGACCTGGCGGCGCGCCTCGGAATCCCGCTCGAGAAGCTGTTTCTCGTCCTGGTCAACGGGCGTGACGTGACCAAGGGTTTGGTGGGAGCCGGCATCAATCCCCGCTATATGGTCGAGGCCGGCGACGTCGTGGCGTTCTCCGGCGCCGTGCCCTACAGCTACGGCTACGGCGCGCCGGTGGTCTGAGCCGGCCGCGGCGGCGGGGGGACTCGCCGCGCCGGCCGAGCGTTCGGCAAATCGTCGCAACCTCCCGTTTTATAGGCCGCTTCCCGACAATTTCGTGACTCGCCGTGGGGCCTTTCCCGGCGGGGGCGGGGCTTGATGCCCGGCGCCGAAGGTATCATGATGGCTGCAGGAACAAGTCTGCCGGTCTGGCAACGCGACCCCAGGGGTCCGCCGGCGGTCGCGAACCGGAACTCGTTGGGAGGCGAGTATGCAAAAATCTTTGTTGATCAACGTCGATAAGTGTACCGGCTGCCTGCAGTGCGAAATGGCCTGCTCGCTCGACAACGAGGGCATGTTCAATACCAGCAAGTCGCGCATCAAGGTCTTCGATTTCCACGAGCAAGGGCAGTTCGTTCCCTACACCTGCACGCAGTGTGCGGAGGCCTGGTGCATGAAGGCCTGCCCGGTGGATGCGATCTCCGTCGACATGGCGACCGGTGCCAAGGTCGTGTCGAACGACCGCTGCGTCGGCTGCCGCGTGTGCACGATCGCCTGCCCCTTCGGCACCATCAACTACAACCAGACGACCGGAAAGGTCATCAAGTGCGACCTTTGCGGCGGCGACCCGGAATGCGCGAAGGCCTGTCCGACGGACGCCATAACGTACGTCGACGCCGACTGGACCGGACTGGATCGCATGCGCGACTGGGCCGGGCGCAGCAGCGCCGGCGCACAGGCCGAGGCATAGGGAGACGGTACCATGGCATGGACTAAGAAAATTCTGCGGGTCAACCTCAGCAAGGGCACCTGCAAGTCCGAACCGCTGAACATGGACTGGGCGCAGAAGTACCTGGGCCAGCGCGGCCTGGCGACCAAGTACTTCACCGAAGAGGTCGACCCCAAGGTCGACCCGCTGGCGCCCGAGAACAAGATGATCATGACGACCGGGCCGCTCACCGGCACCTGCGCGTCGACGGCCGGCCGCTATTCGGTCGTGACCAAGGGCGCGCTGACCGGGGCCATCGCCTGTTCCAACTCGGGTGGCTTCTTCGGCAACGAGCTGAAGAACGCCGGCTGGGACATGATCATCTTCGAGGGCAAGTCGCCGAAGCCGGTGTACCTCCTGCTCGAGGACGATAACGCCCAACTCCTGGACGCCGGCGAATATTGGGGCAAGTCCGTCTGGGATACCGAGGAGGGCATCAAGCAGAAGCACCGCGATCCCCTGATCCGGGTCGCCTCGATCGGTATCGCCGGCGAGAAGGGCGTCAAGTTCGCCTGCGTGGTCAACGACATGCACCGCGCGGCGGGGCGCTCCGGCGTCGGCACCGTGATGGGCTCCAAGAACCTCAAGGCTGTCGCGCTGCGCGGCACCAAGGGCATCAAAGTCAAGGACTTCGCGGCCTTTTCTCAGGCGACGGCTAAGGGCAAGGAAATCCTGGCCGGCAACGCGGTTACCGGGCAGGGCCTGCCGACCTACGGCACCCAGGTGCTGATGAACGTGATCAACGAGGTCGGCGCGCTGCCGACCCGCAATCACAAGGACGTCCAGTTCGAGGGCGCGCATGACATCTCGGCCGAGAAGATGCACGAGAAGCGCGCCAGCGACGGCAAGGCGAACCTGGTGCGTAACGCCGCCTGCTTCGGTTGCACCATCGCCTGCGGGCGCATCTCGCAGATCGAGCGCACCCACTACACCGTGGCGGAGCGGCCCAAGTACCAGGGCGCTTCGGGCGGGCTGGAGTACGAGGCGGCCTGGGCCCTGGGCGCGGCGACCGGCGTGAGCGACCTGGAGGCCCTGACGTTCTGCAACTTCGTCTGCAACGAGCAGGGCTTCGACCCGATCAGCTATGGCGCGACGGTCGGCGCCGCGATGGAGCTGTTCGAGATCGGCGCCATCACCACCAAGGAGACCGGCGGCCTCGATCTGACCTTCGGCAACACCAAGGCCCTGACCGAGCTGACCGAGCTGACCGGCAAGGGCGAGGGCTTCGGGGCCGAGGTCGGCCTGGGCTCCAAGCGGCTGTGCGAGAAGTACGGGCACCCCGACCTGTCGATGTCGGTCAAGGGGCAGGAGTTCCCGGCCTACGACTCGCGCGGCATCCAGGGCATGGGGCTGACCTACGCCACCTCGAACCGCGGCGCCTGCCACCTGCGCAGCTACACCGTGGCCTCCGAGGTGCTCGGCATTCCCGAGAAGACCGATCCGCTGGTCACCGACGGCAAGGCCGGGCTGGTCAAGGCGTTCCAGGACGCGACGGCGGCCTTCGACTCGGCCGGGATCTGCCTCTTCACCAGCTTCGCCTGGACGCTGGAGGACGTGGCGCCGCAGATCGACGCGGCCTGCGAGGGCGGCTGGACGGCCGACAAGCTGCTCGAGGTCGGCGAGCGGATCTGGAACCTGGAGCGCCAGTTCAACCTCGCCGCGGGCTTCACCGGCAAGGACGACAACCTGCCGAAGCGGCTGCTCAAGGATGCGGCCAAGACCGGACCGGCGAAGGGCCTGGTCAACGGCCTCGACAAGATGCTGCCGGAATACTACCAGGTGCGCGGCTGGACCACGGAAGGCGTGCCGACCAACGAAACCCTGAGCCGCCTCGGCGTCTGACGCCGGCGGCGCGGGTTTCGCCCCAGAACGAGCCTCCCGGGCCATTCCGGCCCGGGAGGTTTTCTCTTGGCATCGCGCCGCGCGCTACATCAGATCGCGGGCGATGGTCTCGCGAAGCTCGCGCTGGAACACGAGCTCGTCGCCCTCGTAGGCCTCGATGCCCGCGTCGATATAGAACCGCTCGGCGTCGGCCGTCAGGCGCGTCCGGGTCTCGGTCCGGGTGCGCCAGTCGCCGCGCGAGCGCCAGGTCGTCCAATGGCATTCGCCCTGCGCGCCGGCGGGATCGTCCGGCGCGATCGACCAGGTTTCCCGCCGTACCTCGCGCGACACCATGCCGTGGCCGGGATGCTCCGACGCGCCGGTATCCTCGTGGATGTGGTAGAGCGTCCGGCCGGCCGTCAGGTCGCGTTCGACCCAGCGGCGCGAGGCCGCCGGCCGGTGCATCTCGTAGGCCGGCGGGGGCTCGGGATCGGCCGGCTCCGGCATCTCGATGTCGGCGGCGTCGCGCAGCAGCGGCAGCTCGAGGGCCGCGGCCGCCCCGGTTTCGATCCGTGCCGTCACCGCGGTCGGCGGCGGCAGGATGAGCGGCCAATAGGCGGTCGAGAGGGAGATCCGCAGGCGGTGTCCGGCGCGGAAGCGGTGGCCGCACTCGTCGAGCACCAGCTCGATCTCCTCCGCGCGGCCCGGCGTCATCGGCTGCGGCTCGGCGTTGCCGCGGCGGTGCGCCAGGTTGAGCACGGCGAAGCTGACCCGGTGGCCCAGGCCGTCGGGGTGGACGTCGATCAGGCGCGCGCAGAGGTTGCCGGTCGGCGCATCGATGGCGACGCGCAGCGCGAGCCGCGGCCGGCCGAGAACCTCGAGCGGAGCCGCGAGCGGCGCCGTCTCGAAAACCAGCGCGCCGCCGTCGTCGATGCGCTGGTCGCCGGCCAGCTCGGCGTCCGGCTTGGTCGAGAAGTACTCGCCGCAGACGATGCCGCAGTCCTGCGGCGAGCAGAGCGTCGCCGTGCCGTCCTCACCGGGATCCTCCGACAGGCCTCCGCCCGTCGTGAGGTGTAGGCGGCGGGTCTCCGCCTGGGCCGGCGGCCAGGTCGCCTGCGCGATCCAGCGTCCGGGGTCGCGCTCGCGCCACGGGCCCGGACGCACGCCTTCCGTGATGTAGGCGCGGTAGGCCGGCAGGGCCTCGGCGCCGTTCCGGGCACCCTTCAGCCAGCGGTCCCACCATGCGAGCGCTTCCGTCAGGAAGTCCATGCGCGGTTTCGGCCAGGCCGCGTGCGGGTACTTGTGGATCCAGGGACCGTTGATCGCCTTGGCCGGGGCGCCGAGGCCGGCGGCCGCGGCGGGCGGCGCGTTCTTGTAGCCGTCCGCCCAGCCGCCAATCACCATGGCCGCGGCGCGCAGCGCGCCGTAGTCCTCGCAGATCGAGCCATGCCGCCAATAGGCGTCGCGCCGCTGATGCGCCAGCCAGGTGAAGAGCGGCGGGGTCAGGGCGGCGAGGCGCTGCAGCCAGGCCTCGCGCCAGCCCGCGCCGACCACCTCGGGGTCGGGCGGGCGCGAAGTGTAGGCGAACATGGTCGAGGACCATCCCAGGTTGGCGGAGAGCTGGCAGCCGCCCTTGTAGTGGATGTCGTCGTTGTAGCGGTCAACCGTGGTCGACAGCCCGATCACCGCCTTCAGCGGCGCGGGCCGCAATGCCGCCACCTGCAGGCTGTTGAAGCCGCCCCAGGAGATGCCCATCATCCCGACGTTGCCGTCGCACCAGGGCTGGGCGGCGATCCAGTCGATCACCTCGACCGCCTCGGCCAGCTCGCGCGGCGAGTACTCGTCGTCGAAGATGCCTTCGGAATCGCCCTGGCCGCGGATGTCGACGCGCACGCCGGCGTAGCCGGCGGCGGCGAACCGCGGGTAGGTCGACTCGTCGCGCGGCGCCGTGCCGTCGCGCCGGCGGTAGGGCAGGTATTCGAGAATGGCCGGGACCGGTGCGTCCTCGGCGCCTTCGGGCAGCCAGATGCGGGCCGCCAGCCGGCAGCCGTCCCGCAGGGGAATCCACTCGGTTTCGAGGACCCGAAAGTCGCGCGAATTGCGGCCGCTATCCGCCATGTCGTCGATCTCCCTCGTGCCGGCGTTGCGTCTTTCGCGGCGCCAGACTATGCACGGGAGGCAGACCCCTGTCTCGACAAAATCGGCGACGATCCCGGGTGTTCCGAAGGCCGCTGCCGGGAAAAGTCGAACCCTTAGCGATGCGCGAAAGGAGACCGCAATGAAGCTCGAGGACAAAGTGGTGCTGGTGACCGGCGGCAACTCGGGAATCGGGCGCGGCATCGTACGCTGCGCGGTCGAGGGAGGCGCGCGCGTTGCAATCTGCGGTCGCGACGCGGACAAGGGCGCCGACACCCTGGCCGAGATGAAGGCCCTCGGCGGCGACGCGGAATTCTTCCGCGCCGACCTCGCCGAGGAGGCCGCGGCGCGCGACATGGTGGCGGCGGCGCGCGCGCGCTTCGAGCGGCTCGACGTCGTGGTCAACAACGCCGGCGCCGGGGCGAGCCGCTCGGTCGTGGCGCCCGACGACCCGCCGGGCGAGCGCCTGCAGACGTTGCTCGGCGCGAACCTTGGGGCGGCGTACTACGTCTCGGCCTACGCCATGCCGGCGCTGCGCGATGCCGGCGGCGGCGCCATCGTCAACATCTCCTCGACCGCCAGCCTGCACGGCACCTGGGGCAACTACGGCGTCGCCAAGGCGGCGGTCGAGGCGCTGACCCGGGCCCAGGCGGCCGAGGGCGCGCCCTACGGCATCCGCGCCAACGCGGTTTCGCCCGGCTGGATCAAGACCGGCGCAACCGAGCGCGGCGCCACGGAGGACTGGGAGACCGGCGCCTCGCTGCTTCGGCGCATGGGCACGCCGGAAGAGATCGCCCGCGTCGTGCTGTTCCTCGCCTCGGACGAGGCCTCCTTCGTGACCGGGGCGACGCTCGTCGTCGACGGCGGGCTGACCATCACCGACTATCCCTCGCTGCCCTGGCTCGACGCCATGGGCGCCTGGAAGCTGTTCCCGGGACTGCTGGCAAAGGACTGATCGAGGGTACCGTCTGAATCGCCCGTGGGCCGTGCGCGCGGATGCGTCCGTGCCGGCGCCGGTTCTGCTCAGCCCCGCTTCAGCAGTTTCTTGAGCGCGCGCCAGCTGCGCGTGTTGAGCACGTCGTCGGGCTCGAGCCAGCCGCGGCGTGCAACGTCGAGGCCGTAGCGCATGTAGCCGAGCGTTCCGGTGGTGTGCGCATCGGTCGAGATCGCGACCTTGAGCCCGATCTCCTTGGCCATGCGGCAGTGGAGGTCGTCGAGGTCGAGGCGCTCCGGCTGGGCGTTGACCTCGAGATAGCAGCCGCGTTCCAGCGCGCCGCGCAGCACGCGTTCCATGTCGAGCGGATAGGCCTCGCGCTGGCCCAACAGGCGCCCGGTCGGGTGCGCCAGGATGTTGAAATGGCGGTTGTCCATGGCGCGCAGGATGCGCTCGGTCTGCTTGTCGGCCGGCAGGTTGAACTTGAAGTGCACGGCGCAGACCGTGAGGTCGAGCGCCTCGAGGATCGAATCGGGCAGGTCGAGCCGGCCGTCTTCCAGGATGTCGACCTCGCTCGCCTTGAGGATGCGAATGCCTTTCAGCGTCTCGTTGAGACGGTCGATCCGCTCGATCTGGCGCGCCAGCCGCTTCGGAGTCAGGCCGTGCGCCACCGTCAGGTGCCGCGTGTGGTCGCTGATCGCGAGATAGGCGTAGCCGCGCGCCTTGGCCGCCGCGGCCATCTCGGCCAGCGTGTTGCGGCCGTCGGTCGCGTCGGTATGGCAGTGCAGGTCGCCGCGAATGTCGGCCAGCGTGACCAGCTTGGGCAGCCGCTTCTTCCGGGCCGCCTCGATCTCGCCGCGGTCCTGGCGCAGCTCGGGCGCGATGTAGGTCAGCCCGAGACGCTTGAAGACCTCCGCCTCCGTCTTGCCGGCGATACGCCGTTCGCCCTTGAACAGGCCGTATTCGTTCAGCTTCAGGCCCTTCTTCACGGCGATCGCCCGCACCGCGATGTTGTGCGCCTTGGACCCGGTGAAATAATGCAGCGCCGCGCCGTAGCTCGCCTTCGGTACGACGCGCAGGTCGACCTGCAGCCCAGAGCGCAGCCGCACGGTGGCGCGCGTCGTTCCCGCTGAGACGACTTCGGCCACGTCCTCGTAGGTCGTGAAGCGCTTCATGACCGGGGCGCTCTTGGCGCAGGTGACGAGAATGTCGAGGTCGCCGACGGTCTCCTGGCGGCGGCGGAAGCTGCCGGCGATCACCGCGTCCTCCACGCCGGGAACCGCCTTCAAGTAGTCGAGCAGCGGCGCCGCGGCCTGCTCGGCGGTCGCCAGCTTGATGCGCCGGCCGATCTCCCGCCGGCGGGCGATCTCGTGCAGGATCTTGTCTTCGGTCTTACGGCCGAAGCCCGGCAGGCGGCGCAGCCGGCCGGCCGCCGCCGCCCGGCGCAGGTCCTCGACCGTGCCGATCTTGAGGCGTTCGTGCAGCGCCTTGACCCTTTTTGGCCCGAGGCCGGGGATCGCGACGAGCTGGGCGAGCTCGCCCGGCATGCGGCCCTCGAGCTCGGCGAGCAGGGCCAGGTGGCCGGTCTCGGTCATCTCGCCGATCTTGGCGGCCAGGTCCTTGCCGATGCCGGGAAGCGCCGCAAGGTCCTCGCCGGCCCGCACCAGGCTGGCCGCGCTCTGCGTCAGGTTGCGCAGCGTGCGCGCCGCGGTGCGGTAGGCGCGCACCCGGAAGGCGTTCGCCCCCTCGATCTCGAGCAGGGCGGCGCAACGCTCGAAGGTCTCGGCGATTTCGTCGTTGGTGACCGGCATGGCGGCGGGTCGGATGCTCCTCCTCGACCGCCGGCATAGCCGAGGTTGCGGCACCCCGGCATTGAGGCGCATCAACATCGCGGCACGGCGCCCGGGACGAAGCTGGCGGCGCCGAGAGCGGCGGCTATAATCGCGGCGGGTCGCAGCCGGGGAGGCGTCATGGATTTCGAATATTCGCCGAAGGTGCAGGCACTGGCCGGGCGGCTCCAAGCCTTCATGGCCGAGGAGGTCCTGCCCAACGAGGCGCTCCACGAGCGTCAGGCCGCCGAGCTGCAGTTCTCCAAGGCACCGCCCGTCATGGCCGAGCTCAAGGCCAAGGCGCGTGCCGCCGGCCTGTGGAACCTCTTCCTGCCCGACAGCGAACGCGGCGCCGGCCTCAGCAACCTGGAATACGCGCCACTCAGCGAGATCATGGGGCAATCGCTGTTCGCGCCGGAGGTGTTCAACTGCAACGCCCCCGACACCGGGAACATGGAGGTGCTGGAGCGCTACGGCAGCGAGGCGCAGAAGGCGCGGTGGCTGGAGCCGCTGCTGGCCGGCGAGATCCGCTCCGCCTTCGCCATGACCGAGCCGCAGGTCGCCTCCTCGGATGCCACGAACATCGAGGCGCGCATCGAACGGGACGGCGACCACTACCTCCTCAACGGCCGCAAGTGGTACATCACCGGCGCCGGTCATCCCGACTGCCGGATCATCATCTTCATGGGCAAGACCGACCCGGCGGCCGAACGCCACCGCCAGCAGTCGATGATCCTGGTGCCTTGCGACACGCCGGGCGTCGAGATCGTGCGCCCGATGCAGGCCTTCGGCAACTGCGACTGGCCCGGCGGCCACATGGAGCTCGCCTTCAACGACGTGCGGGTGCCGGCCGAGAACATTTTGCTCGGCGAGGGCCGCGGATTCGAGATCGCCCAGGGCCGGCTCGGGCCGGGGCGCATCCATCATTGCATGCGCCTGATCGGCCTCGCCGAACGCGCGCTCGCGGCGCTCTGCGCCCGGGTCGAGGCGCGCGTCGCCTTCGGCAAGCCCCTTGCCGTGCGCGATACCGTCCGCGCCGATATCGCGGAGTGCCGCATGGAGATCGAGCAGGCCCGGCTACTGGTGCTCAAGGCGGCCGACCGGATGGACCGGGTCGGCAACAAGGCGGCCCGGCGCGAGATCGCGATGATCAAGGTGGTCGCCCCCAACATGGCGCAGCGCGTCATCGAGCGGGCGATCCAGGCGCACGGCGCCGCCGGGGTGAGTCAGGACTTCTTCCTGGCGCAGGCCTTCGTCTATGCCCGCACGATCCGTTTCGCCGACGGTCCCGACGAGGTCCACCGGGCGCAGATCGGCAAGCTCGAACTGCGCGAGCAGGCGGCCCGGCGCGGCGGCTAAATCGATCTAAAGTCGGATGGCGGCGCCCGGTCCGACGTCGCTCATCGACCGATGGATGCGGTCGTAGAGCCCGTGCGCCATCGCCTTGAATACGGCGCGCTCGCCGCCGCAGATCACGATCCCGGCGTGGCCCAGCATGACCAGCAGCGTGGCCCTTTCCGCGTCGCTCTCCTCGTCGGCGGCCAGACGATTGGTCAGGCTCAAGGTGCCGAGCTCGGCGCCGATCGCACCGTCGAGCAGCGCGGTCACCGACAGCGCCCTGGGGCTCTCGCCGTCGATCAGCACGCAGTCCGCGGTCATGATCTCGTCGAGAAACTCCCGCATGATGCCGAGCTCGTTGACGTAGCGCAGCAGCACGGGATCGGCGAAATCGAACACCTCCAGGTTCTCGGAAAGCATGTAGACTATGATTTTGCGCAGCTCGTCGCGCGAGATCTCTCCGCCCGATATCGAGTCGATTCCGAGGACGGCCATCACCGTGGCGACGTCCTGGGGGGCCGGATTGGAGGTGCCGAAGAAGACCGAGGAAAAGGAGAACTCCGGCCGCAGCAGATGAACCAAAGTGGTCTGGTGGATCTTTCTGGAGTGCAATTTCGACCTCCAGCCCGGCCTCGGCGGCCGGAATCGTCTCTCGACACACCAATGATAGCAGAGTCGCACGCGATGGGCGATGCGCTGTCTTCGGCACACGAATCGCGTGCCGGGGCCGGCGCCGGGCCGCCCGGTCCGGCGGCCCCCGCGCGAGGCGGTTGGCAGATCGCCGGCGAGCGGGCAGATTCCCGGCCGGATCTCGTGGCGGCGGAGAGGGAGGCGGACCGGACGATGCTTGGCGTCACGCGCGACCAGAGCGAGCGCTTCGCCGAAGACGGGTTCGTGATCGTCGAGCGCATCCTCGACGGGAAGACGGTCGCCGCCCTGCGCGCCTGCTACGAACGCCTGTTCCGCGGCGAGTTCGAGACCGGCATCACGCCGGACGAGGTCAACTGGCAGGAGGGGACCGGCGACCCCTCGCTGACGCGCCAGATCTGCAACGGCTGGAAAGCCGACCGGGCCGTCGCCCGGGTGATCCTGCGCGAGGATTTCGGCCGCGCCATCGCCGAGCTCGGCGGCTGGCCCGGCACCCGCGTGATGACCGACAACGTGCTGTGGAAGCCGGCCGGCGCGCGGCCCCTCGGCTATCACCAGGACAGCGCCTATCTCGACTGGTTCCGGCCCTCGGACCTCATCAGCCTGTGGATCGCGCTCGACGAGACCGTGGCGGCCGGCGGCACGGTGGAGTTCGTGCGCGGCTCGCACCGCTGGCACCACGGCCGACCGGAAGGTGAGTTTCACGGTCCGGAAGACTATCGCAAATACATGGAATTGGCCGCCGAGCGGGAGGGCGTCGAACCCGAGATCGTCTACGTCGAGGTCCCCGAGGGCGGCGGCTCGTTCCACCACGGCTGGACCTGGCACGGCTCGGGCTACAACCGGGCGGCGCGGCCCCGCCGAGCCCTGGTGCTGCACGCCATGCGGTCCGACGCGCGCTTCGATTCGCGGAACCTGCGGCAGGGGATCGGGCCCATCTACGGCCGCTACAAGCATCTCGGCGGCGACGAGATCGACGAAAACTACTTTCCCGTCATCTACCGAGACGACGGCTACCGGACGCCCGGGATCGCGGCCTTTCTGGGCGACGGCCTGCGATAACGTCGACAGGCGCTGTTGCCCCGCCCGACGAGGGACGAGAGGACATGACGAAAAAGGGGTCCGGTGGGGCCGCCCACGGCGGCCTGACGGCGCTGGTCGAGATCGCCGAGGCGATGGCGTTCGCCGATCTCTACCGTGCCGTCGGTGCCGCGGGGCTGGCACAGGGCTTCGGCATGACGCTGGCGCAGGCCGCCGGGGCGACCGTGCTGACGGCCGCCGCGATTCCGGACTGGATGTTCAACCGCGTGCTCTGCCTCGGCCTGCTCGGCCCGGCGGGCGAGGCGACGGTTGGGGACCTCGCGGAGGCCTATGCCGCGGCGGGCGTGCCGTGCGCCTTTCAAATCTGTCCTGCGGCGCCGCAGGCGGCCGAGATCGCCGCGTGGCTGCGGCGACGCGGCGCCCGGGCCGGTCGGACCTGGACCAAGATGTGGCGCGACGGCCGGCCGGCAGAGGCGGCGCCGAGCGATCTGAGGGTCGTCCCGGCGACGCCGGAGCGGGCCGAGGTGCTGGCCGGGATCGTCTGCACCGCCTTCGGATTGCCGCACAGCCTGGCGCCGATCTTTGCGGCGCCGGTCGGCCGCCCGGGCTGGCACGGGCTCTTCGCCTGCGACGGCGAGGTCCCGGTCGCCGCGGCCATGCTCTACCGGCGCGATCGGATCGCCTGGCTCGGCATGGACGGCACGCTGCCCGCCTACCGCGGCCGAGGCGCGCAGAGCGCCTTGACGGCGGCGCGCATCGAGCTCGGACGCGCCCTGGGCTGCCGCCATTTCGTGATCGAGACCGGTCTGCCGCGGCGGGGCGAAGCCAGCCCCTCCTACGACAACATGCGCCGCCAGGGCTTCTCGCAGATCCACGCGCGTCCGACCTGGATCCTCCCGGCGCCGGGCTGACCCGCCTATCGGCCTGAGAGCCCGTGGTCGCGCAGCAGCCGGACGACCTCCTCGACGGGCAGGCCGTGGCGCGTGTTGCCGTCGCGCCCGACCATCGTTTCGGCCATGAAGAGGCTGTTGTGGATCGCCTCCTCGACGGCCTCGATGAGGGCCGTGCCGAGGACCGACAGGACCCAGTGCTCGTTGGCCAGGGTCGCTCGCTGCATGACCACCGAATCCGGACATTCCGGTACGCGGTAGGTCGTGCTGAAGCCGATCGCGATGTCGCCGCTGCCGCTGTGGCACGTGCTGCCGGTGCGCGCCAAGCCGAAAGCGGCGCGATGGCACAGGCGCTCGAGCTGGCGGCCGTCGAGCGGCGCGTCGGTCGCGGCGATCATCACGATGGAGCCGCGGTCGTCCTCGGCCCGCGCGTTGGGCGGCCGAATATGCCGGCCGACCGGCACGCCGCAGACCGTCAATTCCGGCGCGCGGCCGAAGTTGGTCTGCACCAGCACGCCGACGGTGAAGTCGCCCTGGCCTTCGGGCACCCGGCGGCTCGCCGTGCCGATGCCGGCCTTCCACTCGAATCCGCTCATGCCGGTCCCGCCGCCGACGCTGCCCTCCGGCACGGCGCCCTCGCTGGCGGCGGCCAGCGCGGCACGCACCTCGGCCTCGCCGATCCGGCGGCTGTGCACGTCGTTGAGGAAGCTGTCGGTGCACTCGCCGACCACGGCGTTGACGCTGGCGTAGCCCTGGCGGCCGGTCGCGTCGGGTCCGTGGCCGATGTAGGGGGTCTGCTCGATCGCCAGCGTGATGAGCGCGTCGGCGACGCGCGGCACGTTGAGGGTCGAGGTCAGGGCGATCGGAGATTCGATGCAGCCGGTCTCGCGAATCTGCTCGAAGCCGGCGTACTTGCCGAAACCGTTGATGCGGTGGACCGCACCGGCGACCTTGTCCTCGAAGAGGTTGCCGCGGTGTGGCAGGACGAGCGTCACGCCGGTCCGGAACGGGCCGTTGCCGCGCCATGCGCCGTCGCCCTCGATCACCGTGCAGTGGCCGACCGCGACGCCGGCCACGTCGGTGATGGCGTTGAGCGGCCCGCTCGGCAGGCTGCCGGGAACGATTCCGAGATCGCGGAGGCGCGGCATGGCGCTATCTTCGCGTTGCCGCGCCCCGCAAGGCAAGCCGCTCGGTGAGGCTTATAGCCGGGCCGCCACCTGGTCGACCGCCGTCTTCACCATGGCGACGATCTCGTCCGCTTCGTCGCGCGTCAGGCAGAGAGGCGGGGCGAATCCGAGGATGTCGCCCTGCGGCATGGCGCGGGCGATGACGCCCTGCTCGAGGCAGGCGGTCGCGACCTGCGGCCCGACCTTCTTCGCCGGATCGAACAGGGTCGGCTTGTCCTTGTCGGCAACGAACTCCAGGGCCGCCATCAGGCCCTCGCCGCGCACGTCGCCGACGATGGGGTGATCGGCGAAGGTCTCCTGCAGGCGGGCGTTGAAATATCCGCCGACCTCGCGCGCGTTGTCGACCAGGCCGAGCTTGTCGATCAGCTCCAGGTTGGCGACGCCGGCGGCGGCGCAGAGCGGGTGCGCCGAATAGGTCCAGCCGTGGCCGATCGCGCCGAGCTTGTCGGAGCCGTCCTCCAGCACCTTCCAGACCCGTTCCGCCACGATGCTGCCCGAGAGCGGCGCGTAGGCGCTGGTCAGGCCCTTGGCGATGGTGATGAGGTCGGCCTCGATGCCGTAGTGGTCGCTGCCGAACATGCTGCCGAGGCGGCCGAACCCGGTGACGACCTCGTCGGCCACCAGGAGCACGTCGTACTTCTTGAGCACGGCCTGGATCTTCTGCCAGTAGTCGCCAGGCGGCGGCACGATGCCGCCGGTCCCGAGCACCGGCTCGCCGATGAAGGCGGCGACGGTCTCGGGCCCCTCGGCCAGGATCGTCTCCTCCAGCTTGTCGGCGCAGTACTGAGCGAAGTCCGCCTCGCTCTGCGCGCGGTCGCTGCGGCGGAAATAATAGGGCGCCTCGGTGTGCAGGATTGGCGCGCGCGGCAGGTCGAACGCCTTGTGAAACAGCTCGAGGCCGGTCAGGCTGCCGGTCATCACGCCGGATCCGTGATAGCCGCGCCAACGCGAGATGATCTTCTTCTTCTCCGGCCGTCCGAGGACGTTGTTGTAATACCAGATCAGCTTGATGTTGGTCTCGTTGGCGTCCGAACCGGAGAGGCCGAAGTAGACGCGCGACATGTTGCGCGGCGCGCGCTCGACGATCATGTGCGCGAGGCGGATCGAGGCCTCGCTGCCGTGGCCGACATAGGCGTGGTAGTAGGCCAGCTTGCGCGCCTGCGCGGCGATCGCCTCGGCGATCTCCGGCCGGCCGTAGCCCACGTTGACGCAATAGAGGCCGGCGAAGGCGTCGAGGCTGCGCTTGCCGTCGCGGTCGACGATGTACACGCCTTCGCCGCCCTCGATGATACGGTTCGGCGTCTCGCCGCGGGCGTGCGCCGCCATGTGGGTCGAGGGATGGAAGAAGTGCTCGCGATCCCAAGCGTCCAGTTCGTCTCTGTTCTGCAGCATGATCAATATTCCGTGGTTAGGGTGTGCGGCGCGGCTCAGGCCGCGTCAAGGCAGAGGTATTTGATGGCGGTGAACGCCTCCAGGCCGTGGCGCGAACCCTCGCGCCCGAGGCCCGACTGCTTCACGCCGCCGAAGGGGATCGGCGCCCCGGTGATCTTGGTGCGGTTGACCGCGACCATGCCATACTCCAACGCCGCGGTCATCCGACCGATCCGGCCATGGTCGCGGGTGTGGAGATAGGCGACCAATCCGTACTCCGTGTCGTTGGCACGGCGCAGCACCTCCGACTCGTCGTCGAAGGGGGTGAGCGGCGCGACCGGGCCGAAGGTCTCTTCGTGCATGATCGCGGCGGTGTCGGGCACGTCGGCCAACAGGGTCGGCTCGAAGAACAGCCCGCCGCGGGGATGGCGCCGGCCGCCGGCCACGATGCGCGCGCCCTGCGCGACGGCGTCGGCGACATGACGCTCCGACTTGGCGACGGCGCGCTCGTTCATCAGCGGGCCGATCTCGACGCCGTCCTCGAACCCGTTGCCGACGCGCAGTGCCTTGATGCGCGCGACGAAGCGGGCGGCAAAGGCGTCGTACACCTCGCGATGCACGTAGAACCGGTTGGCGGCGAGGCAGTCCTGGCCCGAGGTCGCGAACTTGGCCGAGACGGCGCAATCGACCGCCCGCTCCAGATCGGCGTCGGGAAAGACGATGAAGGGCGCATGTCCGCCGAGCTCCAGCACCGTGACCTTGACGGTCTCGGCGCATTGCCCGGCAACCAGACGGCCGATCTCGGTCGAGCCGGTGAAGCTGACTGCGCGGACGCGCGGCTCGCGGCACAAGGTGCCGGCCACCGTGGCCGGTTCGCCGGTGACGACGTTGAAGACGCCGTGCGGCAGGCCGGCGCGCTCGGCCAGCTCGGCCAGCGCCAGGGCGGAGTAGGGCGTCTCGGCCGAGGGGTGGACGACGACGGTGCAGCCGGCCGCCAGGGCCGCGGCGGCCTTGCGCGTCACCATGGCAGAGGGGAAGTTCCACGGCGTGATCAGCGCCGCCACGCCGAGCGGCTCGCGGCGGATGACGGCATCGGCACCGGGCAGATGTCCGGTGACCGATTCGACGTTCACGCGCTTGGCTTCCTCGGCGTACCACGCGACGAAGCTGGCGGCGTAGTCGATCTCGCCGCGCGCCTCGGCGAGCGGCTTGCCCTGCTCCAGCGTCATGATGCGCGCCAGATCCTCGCGCGCGGCGATGATCGCCTCGTACCAGGCGCGCAGGCGCTCGGCGCGCTCCTGCGGCAGGCGGGCGCGCCACGCGGGGAAGGCGTCCGCGGCGGCGCCGACGGCGCCTCGGGTCTCCGCCGCGCCGAGCCGGGCGACGGCACCGATCGGCCGGCCGGTCGCCGGGTCGGCCACGTCGAAGGTGGCGCCGTCGCGGGCGGCGCACCAGCGGCCGTCGACGTAGGCCAGTTCGCGAAACAGGCGGGGGTCGCTCAGCCCGTCGAGGGCACTGCGGGCGGTCATCTGTGCGAGCATCGGGGTATCCTTCTCCGGCGGGGTCGGTTCGCGCCTCGTCATGCACTGGAATATGGGCGCGCAGCGGCGAACACGGGGTCTGTTGTTGGGCGGGTTTCAGACCGTCCAGGCCGCGCCGGGGGGATGAGACAGAAGATTTGGTCTACGGCGCCCGTGGGCCGGCCGAAGGGCTCAGCCGGACCGCTCCGTGCCGGGTTTTCGGCCCTTGGCCACGAGGTCGACCGGCGCCTGCGGGCTATCCTTGATGCTCCGCGTGACCACGTAGGTGAAGTAGCGGTCGATGCCGACCTCGGCGACCAGAAGGCTGTCGATCAGGCGCTGATAGGCATCGATGTCGGGGACCACGACCTTGAGCAGGTAGTCGATGCCGCCGCCGGTGGCGAGGCACTCGACGACCTCCGGCGTCTTCTGCATGGCCGTCTCGAAGCGCTCGAAGTCCTGGAAGCGGTGCTGCTTGAGCGTGACTTCGACCAGCACGACGGTAAAGGCGGCCAGGCGCTCGAGCCGGATGTCGCCATGGTAGCCGCAGATCAGGCCGGCCTTCTCCAGCCGCTTAAGCCGGGCCCAGCAGGGCGTCGGCGAAAGGTGGACCTGCTCCGCGAGCGCCGCCTTCGTGATCCGCCCCTCGCGCTGCAGCGTAGCCAGGATGCGAACGTCGATGTCGTCCAATTTCGGCGCGGTCATGGCGATCCGTAAGCGGCAATCCCTTGACGACAGGTCGGCTGGCGGGCCGCTCACGGTGCCTGCGCGATGGCCGCGTTGTCAATTGACCTGATTTCCGACACACTTGAATCATGACAAATCTGCGGATCAACCCGGGCAAACTGTCGCGCCCGGCCTATCGGTCCCTGGCCGCATTCCTCACCGGCGAGATCGAGAGCGGCGCACTGCCGGCCGGCACGAGGCTGCCGCCCCATCGCCATCTGGCGGAGGACCTGAGTTTGAGCGTGCAGACCGTGAGCCGGGCCTACGAGGAGCTCGCCCGCAACGGCCTGATCACGGCCGAGGTCGGCCGCGGCACCTTCGTCCGCGCCGAGCGCGGTGAGCCCGCCACCCCCTTCATCGCCGAGCGGGGCGAAGCGGCGCTGATCGACCTGTCGATGCTGAAGCCTGCGGTCGGCGAGATCCATGTCCAGAAGGCGCAGGAGGCCCTGGCCCGCTTGTCGGCCGAGCTCCCGACCCGGCTTTTATTCACGTTTCGCCCAAATGTCGTCTTGCAACATCATAAAAACGCAGGAATTTCTTGGTTGGAGCGTTGCGGCCTGGCGGTCCGGCCGGAAGGCTTCCTGCTGACCAGTGGGGTTACGCCGGCCATGACCACGGCGCTGACCACCGTGATGCACCCGGGCGACCTTCTGGTCAGCGAAGAGGTCGGCCATCACACGCTGCCCGCGCTGACGAAATACCTCGGTTTGCGGCTCATGGGTCTGCCGGCCGACGACCAGGGGCTCCGCCCCGACGCGCTCGACGCTGTGTGCCGGGAACAGGCTGTCCGCGCGCTCTTCCTGGTGCCGACGGCCGCCAATCCTCAGGTCAACATGATGGGCCGCTCGCGGCGCGAGGCGCTCGTCGAACTCGCGCGCCGGCATGACTTCTACATCATCGAGAACGAGGCCTGGGGGCCGCTGGTCGCGGAACGGCCGCCGCCCTTTGCGGTGCTGGCGCCCGAACGCTGCTTCTACATGACCAGCTTCACCAAATGCGTTCTGCCGGCCCTGCGCGTCGGGTATCTGGTTCCGCCGACGCGCCTGATGGCATCGGCCGCCAACCGGCACCTGGCCATGAACTGGATGGCCAGCGCCCTGCTGGCGGAGATGGCCGCCCGCTGGGTCCGCGACGGGACCGCGTGGGACCTGCTGCTCTGGCAGCGCCAGGCCCTGCACGAGCGTTACGCCATGGCGCGCGACATCATCGGCGCGGACCGGCTACGAGGACATCCGGAGGCGCTGCACCTGTGGCTGCCCTTGCCCGAGTCGTGGAGCGAGGACGCCTTCGTGTCGCATGCCCGGCTCCGGGGCGTCGCGGTCGCGCCGGGAGCCGCCTTCGCTCTCGAGCCGCGGGTGCGCCCCGGCGCCATTCGGATCTGCATCGGGGCGCCGACACCGGCCGAGCTGGCCGACGGTCTGCGCGCCATCGCCCGACTGCTCGACAGCGCTCCGGAACCCGCGTTGCTCACGATCTGACCCGAAGGTCGCGGGAATGGCCTTCGGCGGCGCTGCCGGGCGGCCGGTCGCAGCCGGGAAATTGTCATGAGTTAATGTTTCAATTGACTTGGTTCATTTTGCTTCGCATCGTTGAACGCAACGATAAGAAATGTCTGGAACAGGGAACGCGAGGGCATGACGACGCCCGTCATCGAGATCGAATCCGTCTCCAAGAGCTTCGGCGACTTTCAGGTCCTCAAGGACCTGAACTTCAATGTGCAGCAGGGTGAGAAGCTGGCCCTGATCGGGCCCTCGGGTTCCGGCAAGACGACCATCCTGCGGATCATCATGACGCTGGAAAGCCTCGATTCGGGAGTCATCCGGGTCGAGGGCGAGCCGCTTTGGCATCAACAGCAGAACGGCACGCTGATCCCGGCCGACGAGGCGCACCTGCACCGCATGCGCACCAAGATCGGCATGGTCTTCCAGCTATTCAATCTGTTCCCGCACATGACGGTGCTGCGCAACGTCACGCTGGCGCCGATGCTGACCAAGAAGGTGCCGCGCAAGGAGGCGGATGCGCGGGCGATGGAACTGCTGCGCATGGTCGGCATGGTCGACAAGGCCGACGCCAAGCCGGCGCAGCTGTCCGGCGGTCAGAAGCAGCGCGTCGCGATCGCGCGCGCACTGGCCCTGCAACCCAAGGTGATGCTGTTCGACGAGGTGACCTCGGCGCTCGATCCGGAACTCGTCGAGGAAGTGCTCAACGTCATGCGGAAGCTGGCCGAAGAGACCGACATGACGATGCTTCTCGTGACCCACGAGATGAGCTTCGCGCACGACTTCGCCGACCGGGTCCTGTTCTTCGACGGCGGACGAATCGTCGAGGAAGGCCCGCCCGACGAGATTTTCACCAATCCGAAGGAAGAACGCACCCAGGCCTTCTTGCGCAAGATCATCGCCGCCGGGCAACGGGTGTGAACGAGCCGTGCGTCCCGAAGGGCGCGAATTGTCGATCAATTTGTAAGAACCACTGAACCGGGAGGTATAAGGATGTTGAGTTGCATGAACGAACGTCGGCGCTTTCTGCGGACCATGGGGGCCGTTTCCGCGGCCGTCCTCGGCATTGCCGTGATCGCCGGGACCACCGCATATTCGTCGCCGGCGCAGGCGGAGGACACCCTGGCCCGGCTGAAGGAGCAGGGCTTCGCGCGGATCGCGATCGCCAACGAGCCGCCGTGGACCCAGGTCAAGGCGGACGGCAAGGTGTCCGGCGCGGCACCCGAGGTGGCCAAGGCGGTGTTGGCCAAGCTCGGCGTTCCCGATGTTGTCGCCTCGATCTCCGAGTACGGGGCCATGATTCCGGGCCTGCAGGCGCGGCGCTTCGACCTGGTCACGGCCGGCCTGTTCATCAAGCCCGAGCGCTGCGCTGCGGTCATCTTCTCCCAGCCCGACCTTTGCGATGCCGAATCCTTTGCGGTCAAGAAGGGCAACCCGATGGGCCTGAAGACCTATCAGGACATCGCCAAGAGCTCGAAGGCCAGGGTTGGCGCACCGGGCGGCGGCACCGAGGAGCGCTTGGCGCTGGAGGCCGGCGTGCCGCGCGACCGCGTCGTCGTCGTGCCGGACGCGCAGAGCGGCATCAAGATGCTGCAGGACGGCCGCATCGACGCCTACGCGCTGCCGATTCTGTCGATCTCGGATCTCCTCAAAAAGGCGAATGACCCGAACCTGGCGATGATCGCGCCGATCGCCGGCACCCCGGTCTATTGCGCCGGCGCGGCCTTCAACAAGAAGGACGTTGCCTTCCGCGACGCCTACGACAAGGCGCTGGCCGAGCTCAAGGCGAGCGGCGAGTTCGCCAAGATCGTCGAGCCCTACGGGTTCTCCGGCGAGGCGCCGAACCTGACCAGCCGCGAGAAGCTGTGCGGCAGTCCGAACTGAACGTAGAAAACCGCGGGCGACCCTCCCGGCCAGCCGGGCGGGACGGTCGCCCGCTCCTTCGCCCTGACAAAGTGCAATTCAGCGGATCTGCCTCATGAGCGGCTGGTCGGGCTATCTCGGCCTCATTCTGGACGGGGCCGTCGTCACCATCGAGCTGACGATCATGGGCTGCGCCCTTGCGCTGGTGGCGGCGTTCATCGCCGGGCTCGGGCGGATCTCCCGGCATTGGCCGCTGCGCGCTCTCGCGACGGCCTATATCGAGTTTTTTCGCGGCACCTCGATCTTCGTGCAGCTGTTCTGGGCGTACTTCGTACTGCCCTTGTTCGGCCTGCCGCTGACGCCCCTGCAGGCCGGCGTTCTCGCCCTCGGACTCAACGTCGGCGCCTATGGTGCCGAGGTCGTCCGCGGCGCGATCCTGGCTCTGCCACGGGAGCAATACGAGGCCTGCACGGCGCTCAACCTGTCGCGATTCCAGCGCATGCGCTACGTGATCCTGCCGCAGGCGCTCGTGCTCATGCTGCCGACCTTCGGCAACAACGCGATCGAGCTGCTCAAAGGGACCGCTGTCGTGTCGCTGATCTCGCTTTCCGACCTGACCTTCCAGGCACAGGTCGTGCGCGCCCAGACCGGCAGCACGGCCATGCCCTTCTTGACCATCCTGGTGCTCTATTTCGCGATCGCACTGGTCCTCAGCTTCTCGATCCGCGGGTTGGAACGAAAGCTTTCGGCCGGTCTCGACGTGACCAGGTCGTGAGGTGAGCCGTGGATTGGGATTGGGGCTTCGTCTTTCAAATTCTGCCGACGCTCGGTAAGGGCGTCCTCGTCACCATCCAGGCGACGCTGCTGGGCTCGGCGGTGGCCATGGTCCTCGGCCTGCTCATGGCGATTCTGCGGCGCGCCCGGAACCGCGTGGTTTCGAGTACCGTCGCGGGATTGCTCGAATTCATTCGCGGGACTCCGCTTCTGGTGCAGCTCTATTTCCTGTTCTACATCCTGCCCGACCTTGGGATCGTACTCAGCCCCCTGGTCGCCGGCGTTCTGGGGCTCGGCCTGCACTACGCCACCTATACGGCCGAGGTCTACCGCGGCGGCATCGACAACGTGTCGCGCGGTCAGTGGGAAGCGGCGAAGGCGGTCAATTTGTCGACTCGACAAACCTGGATCAACGTGATCCTGCCGCAGGCGGTGCCGCCGATGATTCCGGCGCTTGCCAATTATTTCGTCGCCATGTTCAAGGAAACGCCCTTGCTGTCTGCGATTACCGTGCTCGAGCTGATGAATCAGGCGCGCAGCGTCGCCAACTTCAACTATCGCTACCTCGAGCCCATGACGCTGGTCGGCGTGTTCTTCCTGGCGATCAGCGTGCCGGCGGTGATCGGCCTCCGCTATGTCGAGAGGCGCTTTCGCAGACCGACACAATGATTGAGGCGCAGAAGACAGCAGACGTACGCGTTTTGGACCTGCCGGTCCGCCTCGATACCCGGCCGGCCGAGACGCGCATCGGCCTGATATGCCTAGCCACGGACCATACCTCGGAGGCGGATTACGCCGCCATCCTGGGCCCGCTGGGTGGGCATCTGCATACCGCCCGCATCGCCTACGCCAATCCGACCAACAAGCAGAACCTGCTCAAGATGCTGCCGCGGCTGCAGGAGGCGGCAAGTCTCATTCTGCCGGGCGAGCCGCTCGACGCCCTCTGCTACAGCTGCACCGCGGCCTCGGTCGTCATGGGCGACGCCGCCGTCGGCGAGGCAATCTATGCGGCCAAGCCGGGCGTTCCGGTGGTCACGCCCGTGTCGGCGGCGCGGGCCGGCTTTCGGGCCCTCGGCGTCCGCCGTATCGCGGTCCTGACGCCCTATACCGAAGCGGTGACGGCCGAGCTGGTCGACTATTTCCGGGCGCATGGGCTCGACGTCGCCGATGCGGCCTGCCTCGGCCTCGAGGACGACCGCGAGATGGCCCGCGTCGACCGCGACAGCATCCTTGCAGCGGCGCGCCGCGTGCGCACGGACGACGCCGATGCGCTGTTCATCTCCTGCACCGCCCTGCGCGCCATGGCCGTGGTCGAGGCGGTCGAAGAGGCGATCGGCCGGCCGGTGGTGACCAGCAACCAGGCGAGCATTTGGTACGCGTTGCGGGCCGCCGGGGTTGCAGCCGCGGTCGCCGGATACGGTCGCCTGCTGAGTCTGCCCGCCGAGCGGATACCGGCATGACGGCCGCCGACGGACTCGGTCTGAGCGACATCCTCGCGGCGCGGCGGCGGATCGCCGGCCGGGTGCGGCGGACGCCCCTCGTGCTCTCCGCCAGCCTGTCGGACCGTGCCGCGACGCCGGTTCATCTCAAGCTGGAGCATCACCAGATCACCGGCAGCTTCAAGTTGCGCGGTGCGACCAATGCCGTGCTCGCGCTGCCGGCCGACCGGCGCGACCGCGGCGTCGTCGGCGTTTCGACCGGCAACCACGGCCGCGGCCTGGCGCATGCCGCGCGGCAGGCCGGCGTGCGCTGCGTCATCTGCATGTCCTCGCTGGTGCCGCGCAACAAGGTGGCGGGCATCGAGGCGCTGGGCGCCGAGGTGCGCATCGTCGGACGCTCGCAGGACGAGGCGCAGGAGGAGGTCGACCGCCTGGTGAGCGAGGAGGGCCTGACCATGCTGCCGCCCTTCGACCATGCCGATATCATCTCCGGGCAGGGGACGCTGGGCCTCGAGCTCATGGAGCAGCTGCCCGAAACGATGAGCGTCCTGGTGCCGCTGTCCGGCGGCGGCCTGATCTCCGGGGTGGCGCTGGCGGTCAAGACGATCAACCCGCGCGCGCGGGTGATCGGCGTCAGCATGGCCCGCGGCGCGGCGATGTACGAAAGCCAGAAGGCGGGCAAGCCGGTCCCGGTCGAGGAACTGGAGACCTTGGCCGACTCGCTCGGCGGCGGCGTCGGGCTCGACAACCGCTACACCTTTCGTCTGGTCCGGGACCTGGTCGACGACATCGTCCTGCTGAGCGAGGAGGAGATCGCCGACGGCATCCGGCACGCCTACTGGCAGGAGCAGGAGGTCATCGAGGGGTCCGGCGCGGTCGGCATCGGCGCGCTGTTGGCCGGCAAGGCGGCGGTCGAGGGGCCGGCCGTCGTACTGCTCACCGGGCGCAACATCGACATGGAGCTGCACCATCGCCTCGTCTCGGGCGGGGCGGCGGGTCGGTAACGAGGCAGGATATGACGACCATCAAGATTCTGACCGAAGCGGAACTGCGAAAGTGCGTGCATCTCGACGACGAGGCGGTCGCCTGCGTCGAGAGCTGCTTCCGCGCGCTGGCGACCGAGCAGGTCGTCATGCCGCCGATCCTGCGGCTCGACATTCACGAAAACAACGGCGAGGTCGACGTCAAGACCGCCTACGTGCCGGGATTCGACAGCTTCGCCATCAAGATCAGCCCCGGCTTCTTCGACAACCCGAAGCTCGGCCTGCCCAGCGTCAACGGCCTCATGGTGCTGTTCAGCGCCCGGACCGGCCTGGTGGAGGCGCTGCTGCTCGACAACGGCTACCTGACCGACGTGCGGACCGCCGCCGCCGGCGCGGTGGCCGCGGACTGGCTGTCGCGGCGCGACGCGCGCCGGGCCGGCATTATCGGCGCCGGGGTGCAGGGGCGGCTGCAGCTCAAGGCGCTCACGCTGGTGCGCGACATCGCGGAAGCACGGGTCTGGGCGCGCGAGGCGGCCCGTGCCGAAGCCTTCGCCGCGGAGACGAGCGAGACGCTCGGCATCCCGGTGACCGCCGGCGCCAGCGCCGAGGAAGTGGTGCGCGCCAGCGACATCGTGGTCACCACGACGCCCAGCCCGACGCCGCTGGTCCAGGCCGATTGGCTGCAGCCCGGCCAGCACGTGACCGCCATGGGCTCCGACGCCGAGCACAAGAACGAGTTGGCGCCGGCCTGCCTCGCGCGCGCCGAGCGCTTCGTCTGCGACCGCCTGGCCCAGTCGGCCCGTCTCGGAGAGCTGCACCACGCGATCGAGGCGGGCGTCGTCGCCGCCGACGCCGGCTTTCCCGAGCTCGGCCAGGTCGTCGTCGGGCAGGCGGCCGGACGCACCTCCGACGGGGAGATCACGGTTTGCGACTTGACCGGCACGGGCGTTCAGGATACCGCCATCGCGACCTTCGCCCGCCAACGAGCGGCCGCAGCCGACCTCGGCGCGGACTTCGAAACCTGAATTCCGGGATCTGCAATGCAATGAATCAGGTCGCCCTGAGATTTTCACGCGAGGAATATGCCGCCCGCATCGCCAAGGCGCGCGCCGCCATGGCCGACAAGGGCATCGAGCTTCTGCTGGTGACCGACCCCTCCAACATGGCCTGGCTGACGGGCTATGACGGCTGGTCGTTCTACGTCCATCAGTGCGTGGTCCTGGCGCCGGACGGCGAACCGGTCTGGTACGGCCGCGGCCAGGACGCCAACGGCGCCAAGCGCACGGTCTTCATGGACCACGAGAACATCGTCGGCTATCCGGACAACTACGTGCAGTCGACCGAGCGCCATCCCATGGACTTCCTTGCCGGGATTTTGCGGGAGCGCGGCTGGGACCGGCGGACCATCGGCGTCGAGATGGACAACTACTATTTCAGCGCCGCCTGCCTGGAATCCTTGCGGCGCAATCTGCCGAACGCGCGCTTCAGCGACGCCACCGGGCTGGTCAACTGGCAGCGTGCGGTGAAGTCGCCGGCGGAGCTCGAGTACATGCGCCGTGCTGCGCGCATCGTCGAGGCGATGCACACGCGTATTTTCGATCTGATCGAGCCGGGCATGCCGAAGCACGAGCTGGTCGCGGAGATCTACCGGACCGCCGTGCGCGGGGCCGACGGTCACGGCGGCGACTATCCCGCCATCGTGCCGCTGGTGCCGTCGGGCGTCGACGCCTCGGCACCGCACCTGACCTGGGACGAGCGGCCCTTCGAGAAGGACGAAGGCACCTTTTTCGAGATCGCCGGGTGCTATCGGCGCTATCACTGCCCGCTGTCGCGCACGATCTATCTCGGCAAGCCGCCGCAGAAATTCCTCGATACCGAGAAGGCGGTGATCGAGGGCATCGGCGCGGCGCTCGAGGCGGCGCGGCCGGGCAATACCTGCGAGGACGTCGAGGCCGCCTGGCGCAAGGTCATCGCCCGCTACGGCATCGAAAAGGAGAGCCGCTGCGGCTATCCCATCGGGCTGAGCTATCCGCCGGACTGGGGCGAGCGCACCATGAGCCTGCGCCCGGGCGACAAGTCCGTCCTGCAGGAGAACATGACGTTCCACCTCATCCCGGCCATCTGGCAGGACGATTGGGGCCTGGAGATCACCGAAAGCTTCCGGGTCGGGCCGAGCGGCGCGGAGCCGTTCTGCAACTACCCCCGCAAACTCTTCGTGAAGGACTGAATGTCTGACCTGAGGCACTCCCCGATCATGGCCAGCGTCGATTTCGACGTCGACGGGGTGCAGCACGGATTCCTCAAGCTGCCCTACTCACGCGACGACGCGGCCTGGGGAGCCATCATGATTCCGGTTACCGTGGTGCGGAACGGGGAGGGGCCGACGGCGCTCCTCACCGGCGGCAACCACGGCGACGAATACGAGGGGCCGATCGCCCTGTTCGATCTGGCCACCTCCTTGCCGGCCGACGAGATCACCGGCCGCGTCATCATCGTGCCGGCCATGAACTATCCGGCCTTCCGCGTCGGGCGGCGCACGTCGCCGATCGACAACGGCAATATGAACCGCGTGTTCCCGGGGCGGCCCGACGGCAGCGTGACGGAAAAGATCGCCGACTACTTCCAGCGCTTCCTGCTGCCGCTCGCCGACATGGTGCTGGATATCCACTCGGGCGGAAAGACGCTGGACTTCCTGCCTTTCGCTGCCGCGCATATCCTGCCCGACAAGGCGCAGCAGGCGCGCTGCGTCGCGGCGATGGAGGCGTTCGCGGCGCCCTACAGCGTCATGCTGTTGGAGATCGACAACGTCGGCATGTACGACACCGCCGCCGAGGACCTCGGCAAGACCTTCGTCTCCACCGAGCTGGGTGGCGGCGGCAGCGCCAGCGCGCGCACGGTCGCCATCGCCCGGCGCGGCATTCGCAACGTCCTGAAGCACGCCGGCATTCTGGCCGGCGAGATCGAACGGGAGCCGTCGGTCAAACTGAACATGCCGGATGCCAGCTGCTTCGTGACCGGCGAGAGCTCCGGCCTGCTCGAACTTTGCGCCGACCTCGGCGACCGGGTTCGCGAGGGCCAGGTGATCGCGCGGGTGCACAACGTGGAACGCAGCGGCCTCGTGCCGGTGGAGTATTGCGCCGGGATCGACGGCATTCTGGCGGGCCGCCACTATCCCGGGCTGACTCAGCCGGGCGACGTGCTTGCCGTCGTCGCGGTGCCGGAGACCTGACCCCTCATCGCGAAATCATGAGCCAGATTGCCAGCAGGTAGCTGGCGACGGTCGGATAGAACGTCGTGGCGAACCCGAATGCGCGTCCCGGCGCGCCGCCGCGATAGCCGATCCAAAATGCCGCGCGACCGATTGCGAAGAGCCCGACCAGCAGGGGAATCAAACGCAACTCGTCGTCGCGCAGGACGACGGCGAGCGCCAGGTGGGCGCCGACCGCCAGGACGCACTGCTCCAGTGTGTTCTGCAGGATGGCGACGCGCGGCACCAGTCGGGAACTGGGCGGCGCGTAGCCGGCGCCCTGGCTGTCCGCCGGCCAGTGAAAGCGGCCATTGGCCACGTTGCCGACGGCGACGAGCAGCCAGAGCAGCACGAAGACGTCGGCCGTGACCGCGAAGCCGAGGCGCTGTCCGGCGGATTCGAAGGGGCCGACCGGAATCGGCAGCCAAGAATACCCGGCCGCGAGAAACCCGGTACAGAACGCGACGGCCGCCGCGATGCCGGCGACGACGCCTCGCTGCACGCTGTCCAGCCCGATGGTCGCGCGACAGTCCAAATCAGCTCAAACCGATTTCGGCGAAGTACTCGATCACGTCGATCGGCGGCGGATCGATTCCGGCCTGGGTCAGCATGCAGTGTACCTGTCCGCGGTGATGGGTCTGATGGTTGAAGAGCGTCATCAGCATGTGGTCGCGCCGCATCTCGTGCTCGCCGCTGCCGAGAATCCGCTTGAACCGGATCGGCGCCCGCAATGCGGAGTCGTCCCATGCCCCGACCATGGCGATGAAGTGATCGTCCTCCGCTCGGCGCGCGCCGCGTAAGGCATCGAACTCGTCGTAGAGGACCTGGTCGAGCGACGTGATGTCCGGCGTCCGTTCGGACAGCCGCGCGGCGAACAGCCGGTCGACCACCAGGAGGTGGTTGAGCGTATGATGGATGGAGCCGAAATAGGCGCCGCGGTCTTGGCGATAGGCCTCGTCGTCGAGTTCGGTCACCGCGCCATAGATCCGCTCGTTGATCCAGGCGTTGTAGCGCGCCATCAGCAGGAAGTTGTTCATTGCCCGAGAACTCGCTGCAGGGAGACGTCAGCCGATGCCGATCTGCTCGGTCAGCTCCTCCGGTTCGCCCTCGGACCCGCCGTCCCGCGGCAGGCCGGGCTTGGCACGGGCCAGCCCGCGCTTGAGGAAGCTCTCGCGCATGGGCAGGCCGTTGCCGCCGCGGGCCACCATTTGTGCCGGTGGCGTGGGTGCCGTGACCGCCGGCCAATGGCCGGGCTGCGGCTCTGCGCCTTCCACGGCGACCGGCACGGGCGTGTCGTCCTCGATCGCCTGATCGGCCAGGATCTCCAGGCAGTCCCAGGACGCCTCGAGCGGGATGTTGTTCGGGTCAAAGAAATAGATCGACCACATGGTGCCGTGGTCGACGGCGCCGTGCACCTCCACGCCGGCGGCCTCGAGCTTGTCCTTGAGGGCGAAAAGGTCCTCCTTGCTGGCCACGGTGAAAGCGACGTGATCGAAGCCGCGCGGCTCCGCCGTCGGCGTGCCGTGGAACTTATCGCGCTTCATCGGCCGGGCGATGTCGTACTCGAAAAAGGCGATCTGCCCTGTGCCCATCTGGAAGAAGTAGTGGCGAAATCCCTCGTGACCGATGCCGGCGCGCAACTCCATGCCCAGCAGGTCGCGATAGAAACGGATCGTCTTCGGCAGGTCGTTGGTGATGAAGGCGAGATGGTTGAGGCCTTGGATGAGCATCGTTCCTTTCTCCCGGTGATGACGCATCGCAAGTCCGATGCGGCCGTCACCACTCTCCGGTATTCGGCATCGAGGCCCAGGGCTCCTGCGGCGGTAGCGCCGGGCCGTCCTGCAAGAGCTCGATCGAGATGTTGTCGGGTGAGCGCACGAAGGCCATGCGCCCGTCGCGCGGCGGCCGGTTGATCGTGACGCCGGCGTCCCTCAGCTTCTGGCAGGTCTCGTAGATGTTCTCCACCGCATAGGCGAGGTGGCCGAAGTTGCGGCCGCCGCGCAATTCCTCGGGATCGTAATTGTAGGTCAGCTCGACCTGGGCGTCCTCGTCGCCCGGCGCCGCCAGCATGACCAGCGTGAAGCGGTTCTCCGGATAGTCGTAGCGTTCGACCTCCTGGAGGCCGAGCTTGTTGCAGTAAAAGTCGAGCGACTTTTCGAGGTCCACGACCCGAACCATGCTGTGCAGATACTTCAACGCTGTGGCTCCCGTTCACGCTTTTGTGCTCGGCCGGCGAGCGGCCGCTTCACCCGCCCTTGAGCGGCGGCACGATGGCCAGGGTATCGCCTGTCTGCAGCCGCAGCGTGGCGCGCTCGGCCTTCGGCACGGTCTCGCCGTTGCGAATCACCAGATAGCTACCTTCGGGCGGCATTCCAAGCTTTTCGATCACCCCCTGCGGGGTGATGTCCTCGGCCACTTCGACCTCGGCCTGGTTGCCGGCGCTGCCCGCCGGCAGGTACTGCCCGAGCAGGCCGGACGTCTTGACCGTGATCTTCACGCTGGCGACCGCCTAACCGTGCAAGCCATAGCCCGATCCGCCCTGGGCGCATTCCAGGTAGGCGCTCATGACCAGATGCGGGTCCTGCAGCAGCCGGTCCTTCCATTCGCCCAGCGGGCTGCGCGTCTGGATCAGGCCGCGCACCACGCCGACATGCTGTGTCAGCCCGAGGGCCAGCGCGCCGACCAGGACGTCGCCGTCGAATTCGAGGCGCAGATACTTGAAGCCGTCCTTGTCGACCGCCGTGGCCTGCTGGCCGTTCTTGACACCCTGCCAGAGACCGAAGGAGCTCGAGATCAGCCCGAGGGTCGCGAGCACGTTCATCGACAGGCTGCCGCGATACGGCGTCTCGTGCCCCGCCATGTTGAGGGCCGCGATGCGGCCGTGCTCGCTCGCGGTCGGCTGAATCGCATGGATCTGCCTTTCGCCGGTCGAGAAGTCCGGGCCCTGGGCCACGTCGCCGGCGGCGAAGACGCCCTCGACGTTGCTCTGCAGGTGTTCGTCGACCAGCACGCCCGTGTCGGTCGCGATGCCGCTGCCCTCCAGGAAGGCGATGTTCGGCTTCACGCCGGTCGCGCAGACCACGAGATCGGCGTCGAGCGTCTTGCCGTCGCCGAGCGTCAGCTTCAGGCCGTCGCCGGCTTGCGCGATTGCCTCGATCTTGGTCGAGGTCAGCACGGTGACGCCCTTTGATTCGCACCAGCGCTTGATCATGTCGCCGCCGATCTCGTCCATCATGCGGGGGACCATGCGGTCCTCCATCTCCACGACGCTCAGCTGCACGCCGCGCGCCGCCATGGCCTCGAGCACGATGCAGCCGATGAAGCCGGCGCCCATGAGCACGACCCGCGAATCCTTCTTGGTGCCCTGGGCGATGCGCCGGGCATCCTCGAGTGTCCAGCAGTTCTGCACGGCGTCCAGCTCCATGCCGGGAATCGGCGGGCGGATCGCCTGAGACCCGGCGGCGATCAGCAGCCGGTCGTAGGACCGCGCGCCGCCGCCCTCCAAGGTCACCTTGCGTCCCTTGGTGTCGACCTTGGCGACCCGGTCGCGCAGAACCTCGATGCCGTTTTCGTCGTAATGCCCGGCGCCGTGGCGCAGGTGAGTCCCGTCCTCGCCGATATGCTCGGCAAGCAGGTAGGGGATCGCCATCCGCGAATAGGGCGGTTCCGGCTCGTCGCCGATCAGCACCACCTTGCCCGCCGGATCGGTGCGCCGCAGGGTTTCGGCGGCGATGACGCCCGCCGGGCCGGCGCCCACGACCACATAGTCCATCGTCTTCCTCCCTTCGTATTGCGGGTCCGCGCGGACGTTCCCGGCCCGCGCCGCCCGCGATCCCGCGATGCTACAGCCCGAGCCGCGACAGCGTTTCGTTGGTCGGCTGCCCTTCCGGGGTCCAGCCGCGCAGCTTGTAGTATTCCGGGATCATCTTGTCGATCTCGCTGACCTTGCCCTTGGCCGTGCCCGACGGCGCCGGGTCGGTCTTCAGGCGCGCCGGCAGGTCGTCGTCCTTGCGGGTGAAGCCGGCTTCCAGGTTGAACAAGCGCTCCAGGTTCCAGATGCGCTCGCCGGTCTCGACCAGGCGCTCCGGCGTCCAGTCGCCCTCGCAGGCGGCGTCGATCTGCTTGCAGAACTCGTCGACGCCCCAGGCCGCCGTGGTGAACAGGCAGAGGCCAGTCGAATCGATCATGGCGATGCGGTCCTGCGAGTCCTTGCAGGGCTTTGCCTTGCCCTTGCCGGTCTGGTCCTCCATGTCCTCGGCGAAGACGTCGTGCTTGAGGTGACAGGCGCCCCGGTTGCTGGTCGCATAGCCGAGGCCCATGCCCTGCAGCGCGCGCGAGTCGTAGCCGGCGAACTCCTGGCCCTTGACCGACATCGACAGCTCGGGGTGGCCGTACTTCTCGCACAGCAGCTTGGACCCGAGGCCGAGCACCTTGCCGAAGCCCTCGTACTTGCCGGTCTTCTCGGCCATGACCGTCAGCGCCTCGGGATTGCCGAAGTTGAGCGCGACGCCGTCGGTCTCCTTGTCGGTGATGACGCCCATCTCGTAGAGCTCCATCGCCGCGGCCAGGGTCACGCCGAAGGAGATCGGGTCCATGCCGTGCTCGTTCATCAGGTAGCTGGCGAAGGTCAGCGCGTCGATGTCGTCGACGGCGACGACCGGGCCGAAGGCGTAGGCGGTCTCGTACTCCAGGCCGCCGGAGGCGTGCCAGTACTCCTTGCGGTTGACGATGGTGAAGTGGTGCTGGTCGATATGGGCGATCCGGCCGCAGGCGATAGTGCAGCCGAAGCAGGCCTTGTTGGTCACCATGTTGCGGTGGCCGTCGGGCTTGCGCGCCCACATGGCCGCCGGGTCGATCTTCGACGTACCCTCGAACTGCACCTCCTGGAAGTTGCGGGTCGGCAGTCCGCCGAACTCTTCCATGGCGTCGATCATGGCGTTGGTGCCGAGCTCGGTCAGCTCCCTGCGCCCGTCGTTGTCCGCCAGCAGCGCCTTGGTCTCATTGACCGCCTTCATGAAGCGCTTGGGATCCTTGACCCGCACGCCGCGGGTGCCGCGCGCCGCGACCGCCTTGAGGTTCTTCGAGCCCATCACCGCGCCGACGCCGGAGCGCCCCGCCGCCCGATGGAGGTCGTTGACGATGCAGGCGAAACGCACGCCGCGCTCGCCGGCCACGCCGATCGAGGCGACCTTGATCTGCGGATCCTGGTGCTGCGCCTTGATCCATTCCTCGGTGTGCCACACGGTCGTGCCCCAGATTCCGTCGGCCGGCAGCAGCCGAACGTCGTCGTCCTGAACCAGCAGGTAGACCGGCTTCGGCGCACGCCCCTCGACGATCATCAGGTCGTAGCCGGCATATTTCAGCTCGGCGCCGAACTTGCCGCCGGAGTTGGAACAGGCGATCGCGCCGGTCAGCGGGCCCTTGGTGACCACCGCGTAACGCCCGCTGGTCGAGGACATCGTGCCGGTCAGCGGCCCGGTGGCGAAGATCAGCACGTTGTCGGGCCCCATGGGGTCGGCCTTCGGGCTCATGTTCTCCCACAGGTACTTGGTGGCGAGCCCGCGCTCGCCCAGGTACTTCTCCGCCCACTCCATGTTGAGCGGCTCGCTCTTGCAGGTGCCCTTGGTCAGGTTGACCCGGAGAATCTGCTTTTGCCATCCCATCGTCGTTGTTTCCTTCTGGCGTTTCGTTTCTCGGCAAGGCTCGCGTCGGGTTCGGCGTCCGGGGACTAGCCGGCCGAGGCCTCGGCGTTGGTCGTGACGGCCCACTTCTTCATCCGCTCGTAGCCGGTCCAGTTGGCGTCCACGTACGTGATCGCGTCGGTCGGGCAGGCCTTCGCGCATTCCGGGTCGCCGCCGCACAGGTCGCACTTGATGACCTTTCCGGTGTCGTGGTTGTAGTTCACCGTGCCGAACGGGCAGGCGATGGTGCAGACCTTGCACCCCACGCAGATCGCGTCGCTGACCTCCATCGCGCCGGTCGCCGGGCTCTTGGTAATGGCCTCGACCGGGCAGGCGTGCATGCACCACGCCTCGGCGCACTGCGTGCAGGTGTAGGGGATCGCCCGCGCGCCATGCTCGAACTCGAAGATCTTGATGCGCGACTTGGCCGGATTGAAGACCCCTTCGTGCTCGAGCGAGCAGGCCATTTCGCACTGCAGGCAGCTGGTGCATTTCTCTGGGTCGATCAGCAGGGATTTCAGCATCGTCCTCACCTTTTCTGCGGCTTATGCCACGTTTCTTGACATCGTACCTGAAGCGCCGTCCCGCCTGGCGCGCCAGCCGAGACTATCAATTCGCCAGGGCCGGAGCGAGGGCTTTCTGCCGCCCCGCGGGTCCCTCGGAAGGTGATCGGCGGCGGCCCGGTCATTGCAGGAACGCGTCGCCGAATGCGGCCTTCCGGGCGTCCCAATCGGACTTCGACAGGAGCTCGATGCCGTTGGCCTCGACAAGACGCCGCAGCCCGCCTTGGCGCTTCTCGGCGTAGCGCGTCAGGTGCCCGGGACTCGCCTCGACGATCACGTCGTCGTTCGCCGCGACCGCGGCCAGGGCGGCCCGGGCGCCGCGCGGGCTCATCACCGTCAGCACCTTGGCCGCGCCGTGCGTGAACCCCAGCAGACCGAACAGCGGAACCGGCGGCTTCGGCGCATCCATGGGCTTGAGCTAGCCGCTCGCGGCCGGCGATGCAAGCCCGAGGCTTGCGCGGCAATCGGCGATCCTCCTACGATCCGCCGCAGCAAGCCTATCAAGCAATTAAGGGGGACAGCGGGCCATGAGCGACAAACCAGCACCGCGGCCGGCCAAGGTCGATGTCGATGCGCTCGACTGGACGCCGCAGGACGCGGCGGTCACCAAGGTCCGCATCAAGCGGCTGATCACGCGGGGTCGGCATGGCTCGGAGCTGACCCAGGGCGTCTGCATCATGGATCCGGGCGAGCAGACCAACCTCTGGTCGTCGTCGGCCGAACCGGATACCGCCGCGGGCGACCACTGGTACGGTCCGGTCGAGGAGACCTATTTTTGTCTCCGCGGCCGGCTGCGTCTCGAATGGGACGAGGGCGTGATCGACTTCGGCCCCATGGACTCGGTCTACCTGGCGCCGGGCTGGCACTACCGGCTGAAGAACGTCGGCGAGGAGCAGGCCTTCTTCGTCTACAACATGTACCCGTCACAGGAGTAGGCGCCGTCTGCGGCCCGCCGTCGATCATTCCTCGGGATAGCCGAAGGCTGCCGCGTAGGGCCGGAGGATCGGCAGGACCGGCGCCATGGCCTCGCGGTAGCCGCGCCAGCGGCCGATCGCACGGTTGTACAGCTCGCCGGTCACCTGGCGGTAGCTTGGCGTGGCGATGCCGCGCTTCGCGGCCTTCTCGCGGAAGCCCGCCATGTCGTCGTGCCAGGCCAGCCCGAGGAAGTCGAGCACGCGCCGCACGGTGCCGTCGAAGTCCGCGATCAGGTCCTCGTAACGGTATTCGAGCCACGGCAGGGCGAGCACCTCGCGCTGGCGCAGCCACAGGTCCATGACCGCCGCATAGGTCTCGGCCGTGGTGCGCAGGTCGAGGAAGTTCGCCATGGGATCGTTGAGCTTGAAGAACTGCATGAAGCAGCTCAAACAGACGTCGCGCGGATCGCGCAGCGCCACGATGACGCGCGCCTCCGGCAGCAGGCGCTCCGCGCAGCCGAGGTCGATCAGATTGAGCGGCAGCTTGTCGATCAGCAAGCGCCCCTCCAGCGGGCCGAGCAGGGCCTGGGCATCCGCCCAGAAATCGGCCCGCAGATCGGCCGCGGCCTGCGGCGAAAGCTCATCCAGAACGCTCGGGTAATCGTGCGCGTGCCGCAGGGCCTCGACCACGTGCGACAGCGGCGATCGCTCCTCGGTGGTCACGACTTTCGGGTGGGCCGCCAGGACCTGCTCCATCAAGGTGGTCCCGGAGCGCGGAAATCCGACGAAGAAGACCGGGCCGCCGGTGTCCGGCGGGTGTCCCGCGCCGGCGGTCTGCTTCGGCCGCTGCGCGATCCAGGCCGTGTTGGCCGCCACCCGTTCGCGGAATCGCGCGGCGTCGACGTTCGGGGGCATCAGCTTGCGTTGCTGCAGCCGATGCGCCTCCGCAAAGGCCTCGAACGCGGTCGGGGAGTCGTCCAGGCGATCGAGGACCAGCCCCAGTTCGAACAGGGCGCCGGCGCGATCTATATCGGCCATTGTACCTTCCAGGGCCGCTTCGAGACCGGCGCGCGCTTCCGGCAGGCGGCCGCCGCGGAATGCGATCCGGGCCAGCAGGGTCTGCGTGGCGGCCGACGTGGGATCCAGTTCGAGGGCCCGCCGGGCGGCCTCGCCGGCGGCGGGCAGATCGTTGAGCCGTTCCAGCGCGCGGGCGAGATTCAGCGTCATGCCGAAGTTGTCAGGATGTTTCTCGAGACCCGCGCGGAGAGTCTCGACCGCCTCCGCGAAGCGGGCCTGGGCGAAAAGGGCGCCGCCGATGCCGGCGGCGGCACCGGGGTGGTTCGGCGCAACCGCCAGGACCGCTTGGAAATCCCGTACGGCCGCGCCCAGCATTTCGCACGCCCGATGGGCCCGGCCGCGGTCGTAGAGCGCGGCGAGGTTGTTCGGGTCGCGCGTCAGCGCCGCTTCGAGCGCCTCGAGCGCCTCATGTGACCGCTCCAGGCGCAGCAGGACGCTGCCCAGGTTGGCATGGTAGCGGGCGTCGGCCGGGCTCTGCTCGACCGCGCGGCGAAAAAGATCTGCCGCCTCGCCGTAACGCTCCCGAGCGAGCATGAGCCCGCCGAGATTGTTGAGGGCATCGGGGGACTTGGGCTGCAACCGGATCGCCTCCCGATAGGCCCGCTCGGCCCCCGCCGGATCGTCCAGCCCGGAGAGCACCACGCCCAGATGGAAGTGGTAGGCCGCGTGCGCGCCATCGGCCGAGATGGCGCTGCGGATGAGTTTCGCGGCCTCCGCCGGGTTCCCCGTCTGGTGCGCCAGCAGGCCGAATAGGTGCAGGGCATCGGGATGCCGTGGCGCGGCCGCCAGGATCTTGCGATAGAGCGATTCGGCTTCTCGGAAGCGCCCGGCGCGATGGTGCTCGATTGCCTTGGTCAGCAGCTCCGTCATGCTCGGGTCTCGTCGCCGGGCGGGATTGTTCGTCGTTTGGGCAAGAGCGCCGGATCGCAGGGGGCGAGCTTGGGTACCGGCGCCGCGCGCGTCAAGCTCGCCGCCGGCTTGGCCCGCAGGCGCCGACGGTCGGCGCCGTACGACGCCGGATGCGGCGGCCGGCGGAATCCCCAAATCCCGGCCATGACACCGCCCGCTTGACCGGGCAAGCCCGTTCGTTTAATATACGTTCATTCAAAAAAAAAGCATAAACAAAGGCAAAATAGGTATTTATGAAATACAGTCATATCGCAGGAACGCAACGGATTGCCCGGCCGGAAGGGGCGGCGAGGCGTGTGCAGGCGCGCCGGCGCCAGATCATCGAGGCCGCGGTGGCCACGGTGGCGCGGCTCGGGCTGTCGCGCACGACCATCGAGCAGGTCGCCCGCGCGGCCAAGGTCTCGGCCGGCACGGTGATGGGCTATTTCCCCAGCAAGGACGATCTGCTGATCGCCGTGCTGCACGACCTGGTCGAGGAGTTCGACAGCGCGCGCCGCGCGGCCCTCGCGGCCGCCGGGGAGGCGCCGGCCGCGGCGCTGCTGGCCCTGGTCGATGCCAACTTCGACCCGAAGCTGATCGAGCCGCGCAAGGTCGCGGTCTGGTATGCCTTCTGGGGCGAAGCCCGGGCGCGGCGCACCTACATGGCGGTCTGCGGCCGGCTGGACGAGGCCCATCTGGCGGACCAGCGGCGGCTCTGCGAGCGCCTGATCGCCGAGGGCGGCTACGGCCACCTGGACCCCGAAGCGGTCGCCCTGGGCCTCAACGGCGTCATGGAAGGCCTGTGGCAGTGCGTCCTGGTCGAGGGCCGCCGCTTCGACCGGGCCAGGGCGCGGCGCCTGTGCCGCGCCTATCTGGCCGGCCTGTTCCCGCGCGAATTCGGGCCGCAGGCGGCGCCGCGACACGACAAGATCCAATAAGACCGAGGAGACGATCCCATGACCGCAGCGCAAGCCGGTATCGCGATTCCCCAGGCCCAGGCGCGCCCCGTGCGCGGCCTGCCGGCCTGGACCTACGAGCACGCCGAGTTGTCGGCCCTGGAATACGAGCGGCTGCTGCTGCCGAGCTGGCAGATCGTCTGCCACGAGAATGACGTCCCGAAGGCCGGCGATTACGTGACCTTCGACCTGCAGCGCGATTCGATCCTGGTGATTCGCGACAGCGACGGCACCCTGCGCGCGTTCCAGAACGTCTGCCGGCACCGCGGCGCCCGCCTGCTCGACGGGCAGGGAGCCTGCCGCGGGCGGATCGTCTGCCCGTACCACGGCTGGAACTACGACCTGACCGGGCGGCTGCGCGGCGTGCCGAGCGAGGACACCTTCCCCGGTCTCGACAAGTCGCGCCACGGGCTCCGGCCGGTCGCGCTCGATACGCTGTTCGGTTTCGTCTTCGTGCGCGTGGCCGGAGACGGACCCGGGCTGGCGGAGATGTGGGCGCCCTTCCTCGAGGACCTCGCGCCCTATCGGCTCGACGAGGTCCAGCGGATCGGCGAGGTCTGGACCGGCGAATGGGACTGCGACTGGAAGACGGCGATCGACAACAACCTGGAGAACTACCACATACCGCTCGGCCATCCCGGCTACGACCGTCTGCTCGACGCCGAGATGGTCGGCGAGTTCAGCGATCACGGCGTGACCCGCAGCCGCGCCGTGCTCAAGAAGAAGCCGTCGAAGAATTGGGTCGAGCGGATGTATCAGCGCCTGGCGCCGGAGGTCTTGACCGATATGGCGCCGGAGCACCGGCGGCAGTGGATGTTCTTCCACATGCTGCCGAACCTCGGTTTCGACGTCTATGCCGACAGCGTCGATTTCTTCCAGCTTCTGCCGCTGGGGCCCGGACGCTGCCGGATCCGTGCGGCCGTCTACGGCCTGCCGGACGCGCGCCGCGAGATCAAACTCTTGCGCTACCTGAACATGCGGATCAACCGGCAGGTGGCGGTGGAGGATCACGAGCTCAGCGAGCGCGTCCAGCAGGGGCTGCGCTCCCACGGCTACAACCCGGGGCCGCTGTCGGGCTACGAGATCGCCGTTCGCCAGTTCCACGACCTGGTCCGTGCCCGGATCCCGGCCACGCGCCTCGACGCGCCGCCGGCGCCCGGCGCCCTGGCGGCCATGGACGCCGATCCGCGGGCCGCGGCGGCGGAATAGGTCCCGGAGCAGCCGATCTTTCGTATAATCGCCGGTGTGTGACGGCAGTCACAGATTCCGGCGGGCCCAGCCGATAGAACCCGGGCTCCGATCCACGCACACCTGGAAAGGGGAGTGACCCGATGGCCGCGCTGGCGGAACAGCAGAACGAGTTCGTCGACTTCTGGAACGATATCCTCGTTCCCAAGTTCCTGAAATACCGGCACGTCCTGGTCGACGGCCTGACGCACCACAGCGCTCGGGTGATGCCCTCCCTGCCGGTGCGCCCGGGCGACCGGGCGGTCGACGTCGGCTGCGGCTTCGGCGACACGGCGATCCAGCTCGCCCAGCGGGTCGGGCCGGCAGGCGAGGTGGTCGGGATCGACTGCTGCGAGGCCTTCTTGGCGGAGGCGCGGGCGGATGCCGCCGCGGCCGGGGTCACGAACACGACCTTCATCGAGGCGGACGTCCAGGCCTACCCTTTCCAGTCGGACTTCGACTTTTGCTTTTCGCGCTTCGGGACCCAGTTCTTCGAGAACCCGGTGGCCGGCCTCAGGAGCATGCGTCGTTCGCTCAAGCCGGGCGGTCGCATGACCATGATCGTGTGGCGGGTCATCGAGGATAATCCCTGGCTCGGCCTACCCAAGCAGATCGTGTCCGAGATGCTGCCGCCGCCCGGCGAGGGCGCGCGGACCTGCGGCCCGGGTCCCTTTTCGATGGCCAACCCCGAAGTGGTCTCGAAGCAGCTCGAGATCGCCGGTTTCACCGACGTAACCTTCGAGCGCATCGACGTGCCCCTGGTCGTGGGGCGGACCGTCGACGACGCCATCGGCTTCCAGCTGGCGCTCGGCCCGGCCGGCGAAGTTTACCGCGAGGCGGGCGCGATCGCCGAGCAACGGAGCGGCGCGATCCATGCCGCGCTGGCGCGTGAGCTCGGCCGCTATGTGACCGACGAGGGCGTCGTAATGGACTCGAGCTCCTGGAAGGTGAGCGCCCGCAACCCGGCATAGCCTTCGGACTCCGTCGGTCGTCTTGTCGATGCAAAGCGGCGCGGCCCGTCACGAGACCGCCGCGTCGTCCCACTGCGAATCCGGTACGACGACGAGCTTTCCGACGAACGCCTTGGCGGCAAACGCCGCCTGCGCGCGGTGCAAATCGGACAGTCTGTAGACGCCGCCGACCAGTGCCTTCAGCTTGCCCTGCTCTATGTAATCGACCAGGCGGGCGAATTCGCGGCGCGTCCCCTGCGACGAGCCGTGGATCTGCAGGTGCTTCAGATAGATCCGACGCATGTCGAGTTGGACGAGCGGCCCGCCGATGGCGCCGCAGGTGACGTAGCGGCCCTCCGGGCGCAGCAGCTCCAGCAAGTCGTTGAACATCGGTCCGACGACGACATCGACCACGACGTCGATCGGCTGTCCGTCGGTGGCGTGCGCCACGGCCGCGGCGAGGTCGGCACTCTCGCGCGCGACCGCCGCCTCGGCCCCGGCCGCCTTGACTTCGGCGTGCTTGGCCTCGGTGGCGATGGCATAGGGAACGGCGCCACGCGCCCGGCACAGTTGTATGACGCCGGATCCGACGCCGCCGGACGCCCCGGTGACCAGTACGCGCTCACCGCTGGTTACCGCGGCCCGCTCGAGCATGCGTTCTCCGGTCATGTAGGTGCAGCAAAAGGTCGCCAACTCGACGTCGCTCATGTCGCTGGTGATGGCACGGGCCTGGTCGGCCGGGACCGCGACGAATTCGGCGAATCCGCCGTCGCGGCCATGCCCGAAGTAGTCCATGTCGGCCAGGCTGTCGCCGTCGCCGCTGTAGATGCTGAAATCGACCATCACGCGCTCGCCGATCCGGCCCGGATCGATTTGGGCTCCGACCGCCGCGATGCGGCCCACGATGTCGGCGCCCTGGATGCGGGGGAAGCGCAGCGTCGGTTCGCCGTCCCTGAAGGACGACACGGCATCGGGATCCTCCGAGGTGCCGTAGGCGCCCTCGCGCACCCAGATGTCGGTGTTGTTCACCCCGCACGCGGTCACCCGCAGCAACACCTCGTTCGGTCCGGGGCTCGGTACGGCCACGCCCTCGCTGTAGACGAGCTTGTCGGGGCCGCCGTGACCGGTCAGCAGCATGGCGCACATCGAATCGGGGATCATGATGTCCCTCCTGCTTGGTCGTCGCGTTCGGGGCAGGGACAGCGCGCCGTCAGGCGCGACATCGCGCACCATTCAGGCTAGCACGGCGGGGCAATGCGCGGAATAGTTGCGTCAGAAGCGGCGCGACACGGCCAGCAGAAAGAATGCGGTGCAGACAACGATCTGCACGACGACGAGGCCATCGTTGCCGAACAGGTCCATGGCGCCGCCGCTCAGCGGCGGCCCCAGGATGCTCCCGACGCAGTAGAGCATGATGAAGACCGCATTGGCGCGGGCCAGTTCGCCGCCCTCGAAGCGGTCGCCCAGCATGGCCAGGCTGATGGTGTAGAGGCCGACCACGGTGCCGCCCCAGACGAAGAGGACCGGCCAAAGCAGCAGCGGGCTGCCGACGACGTGCGGCAGCAGCGCCGGGCCCAGGACGCCGGCGGTCGCGCAGGCCATCAGGAGGCTGCGCCGACTGATCCGATCGGCCGCCCAGCCGAGCGGCAATTGCAGAGTCGCACTGCCGGTGATTGCGACCGTGAGCATCAGCACCGCGGCCGCCTCGGTCAGGCCGGCGCGCAGGCCGTAGATCGGTAACAGCGACATGATGGCCGAATCGACGATTCCGGCGACGAGAATGGCCGCCATGATGACCGGCGCAAGCTTCACCACCTGCCAGCTGCTGCGCTCGACCCCGACTTCGATTCGCGGGATCGAATGGCGCACGATGAAGATCGGTATCCCTGCGAGCACCATCGCGCCGGCAATCAGAAGGAAGGGCAGGAAGCCGTCCAGGTCGATCACGGTCAACAGGGCCGGACCCGCCGCGAAGCCGATCGAGATCACCGTCGCGTAGAGTCCGGCGATCAGGCCGCGGTTCCGGGCGGTGGTTGCCGCGTTGAGCCAGGTCTCGCTGAGCACCCAATGCGCTGCCATGCCGATGCCGAGCAAGAAGCGCAGCGGGAACCAGGCTTCGAGGCTGGGAAATACCGGCAGCAGCAGCACCGCCGCGATCATGACCGCGATGCTCCCGAACAGCGTGGGCAAGGCGCCGAAGCGCCGCACGACACCGGGCAGCAGCGGCGCGAACAACACGGTCGCCAACACGGCCATCGAGGCGTTGAGTCCGATCAGGCTGCTGTCAGTGCCCCTGCGCTCCAGCAGCACCGACAACAGCGGAATCGAGGTGCCGAAGCTGAGGCCCGCGGCGAATATGCTGCACAACACGGCGATCAGGCTGCGGCGGCGCTCGGCCGACGTGCGAATCGCAGCGGCCTCCCCGTGCATGACGGGATGCGGCAGCGCCGCTTCCGCGACATCGCGCGGCGACAGGGAGGGATCGTCCTGGTGGCTCATGCGTGACCGGCGTCAGGGCGTGGTGCCCGGGGGGCACCGCCGTGGGGTCCGGGCTCTAGTCGCGCCGGCGCGACGGCTGGAAGAAATGAGGATCGACCACGGTGGCCGTGGCCTCGATGCGCGCCTGCGTGATCTCCTTCAGGTAGTAGATGTCGACCATCAGCTTCCGGCCCGTCGCCGCATAGCGCGCGTCGACGGTCGCGAGGGCGATGTTCTTCTTCAGAATCGGCGACCAGGCCGCCGAGGTCACCTGGCCGACCTCCCGCTTGCCGTCGTAGAGGTAGGCGCCGCTCGCCGGCCGCCGGCCCGTTATATCGAGACCGACCAGACGTTTCGGCGGCCCGCCCGCGGCCCGCTCGGCGAGCAGGGCGCTCCGGCCGTTGAAGTGGTCCTTCTTGAAATTCACCGCCCAGTCGAGGGCGAGGCCGAAGGGCGAGCGGGCCTGCGATTCGCGGAGCGCCTTGTTGGCGGCGACGTAGTCCACGTTGATCAGGATGTTGCCGGCCTCGATCCGGGCGGCATTGAGCACGCGCGAACCGATCGGGCGCAGCCCGTGGATTCCCCCGGCGGCCACGAGGCGGTCCCACAGCGCTTCCGCGTCCCGCGGCGAGACCCAAAGCTCGTAACCGAGATCGCCGGTATAGCCGGTGCGCGAGACCGTCACCTTCAAGCCGTCGACTTCGAACTCGGCCAGGCGGAAATAGCGCAGCTTGCGAATGTCCTCCAGGCCGAACGCCTCCAGCACGAGGCGGGCCGATGGGCCCTGCAGGGCCAGCCCGGCGATCTCCTGCGATACGTCGGAAACGGCCGCATCGAACCCGTAGGCCGTCGCCTCGAACCAGGTAAGCTGATGCTCCGCGCAGTTGATGCGAAAGTCGTTCTCGCCGAGGCGGAAGATGGTGCCCTCCTCGATCACCTTTCCGGCCCCGTTGCACCAGGGGCTGTAGAACGCCTGGCCCACGGCGCAGCGTGCGATGTCGCGGGTGATCAGTCGATTGACGACGCGTGCCGCGTCGGGCCCGCTCAGCCGATACTTGATCATCGGCGATATGTCGTACAGCGATGCCGTGTTGCGAATGGCGAAGTATTCTTCAGTCTCGCTATAGAATTGGGTCACGGTGGTGTATCCGGACCAGCGCTCCCAAAGATTGGTCCGACACAGCGGCGCAATGCGCGAATGAAACGGGGTCTGCAGCAGCACGTCGGTCATTCGGCCGCCTCCCGGGCCTGGGTGGCACGTCCCGTCTTGAGGTCGCTGAGCGCCTGGCGTGCCGCATTGGCGCCCGGCGCGCCGGTCAGGCCGCCGCCCGGATGGCTTCCGGCACCGCAGAGATAAAGCCCGGCGACCGGCGTGCGGTACTGCGCGAAACGCGGGACCGGGCGCAGCATGAAGGTCTGGTCGAGGCCGGTCTCGATGTGGTGCCAGTGTCCGCCGGGCAGGGCGAACTCGGCTTCCAGGTCGGCCGGGGTCAGAACCTGACGCGCCTCGATCCGATCGGTCAGGCCGGGCACGGCGTCTTCCAGCATCGCGACCACGCGGTCGCCGAGCGCGTCGCGCCGATCGGCCCAATCGCCGTCGCGCAGGCGGTGCGGCGCGTACTGCACGACGACCGAGAGCAGGTGACGGCCGTTCGTCTCGCCCGCGGTGCCGTGCAGCGTGGGGACGACGGCCTCGAGCGCGAAGTTCTCTGGCAGCTCGCCGTACTTGGCCTGGTCGAAGCTGCGTTCGAGATCCTGCACGCTGGGCGCGACGATCAGGCGGGCCGGGCCCGGTCCGTCGCCCTGCAGCGATTCGGGCAGGGCGGACAGCGCCAGGTTGACTTTAGCGTTGGCGCCGTTGCCGCGGACATGGCGGACGTCGCGCACGAAGTCGGCGTCGAGATGCTCGACGCCGAGCAGGTCGAGCAAGGTGCGTCTGGGGTGGGCGCTGGAAAGCACCGCCGGGCAGCGGATCTCCTCGCCGTCGGCAAGCGCGACTCCCTCGACCACGCCGGCGCGGGCCAGGATACGCGCAACCGCCGCGGCGCTGCGAATCTCGGCTCCGGCGGCGCGGGCCGCGCCGGCGAGGGCGTCGATCAGCGCCGTCATGCCGCCCTGCGGCAGTGCCACGGCACCGGCGTGTCCCGCGACCTCGCCGGCCCAGCGGTACAGCAGGGTATAGACCGTGTTCGGCGAGCGCGGGCCCATGAGGTTGCCGAGCACGGCGTCGAAGGAGATCGCGCCCTGTAACGCGCGGCTTTCGAAGGTGTCCTCCACCAGGTCGGCGACGTTGATGCCGATGATGCGCAGCAGTTCGCGCATGTCGGCGCGTCCGAGGCGGCGGACCGACAGCCCGAGGCGCAGCATCTCGAGCCGGTCGCT